>JGI1221J13441_10000193_pt1 | contig 29703 bp, 24 predicted proteins | sample LakVidmifraction_4_FD_13441 | JGI IMG/M metagenome (IMG submission 13441) | reverse complement strand
TTATTTTCAGCAAAACAACTTTCATTATGTAAACACGCCAATTATTACTGGAAGTGATGCCGAAGGTGCAGGCGAAATGTTTAGGCTAAGTGCTTTAGATATGGAAAATCCGCCTAAAACTGAAGATGGGAAAATTGATTATAGCAAAGATTTCTTCGGAAAAGAAACCAACCTAACAGTTTCTGGTCAATTGGAAGCTGAAGCCTATGCTTTAGGTTTAGGACAGGTTTACACTTTTGGGCCAACGTTTAGAGCAGAAAACTCCAATACTTCACGCCATTTGGCAGAATTCTGGATGATAGAACCCGAAGTCGCCTTTTGCGACCTCGATGAAAATATGGACCTGGCCGAAGATTTTATAAAATATGTTTTAAAGTATATTTTAGATCATTGCCAGGACGATTTGGAGTTTTTAGATAAGCGATTTAAAGCCGAAGAAGAAACTAAACCAAAAGCCGAACGTACCGGGATGAGTTTGTTGGAAAAACTTCATTTTGTGATAGACAACAATTTTAAAAGGGTAAGCTACACTGAAGCTATTGAGATTCTCAAAAATTGTAAACCAAACAAAAAGAAAAAATTCAACTATATAATTGAAGAATGGGGTGCCGATTTACAAAGTGAGCATGAACGTTTCCTGGTTGAAAAACACTTTAAATGCCCGGTAATTTTATTTGATTATCCGGCAGATATTAAAGCTTTTTATATGCGCCTTAACGAAGATGGCAAGACCGTAAGGGCTATGGACATCCTTTTCCCCGGAATTGGTGAAATTGTAGGTGGTTCTCAAAGAGAGGAACGTCTTGACGTACTTCAGAAAAAAATGAAGGAACTAGACATAGACGAAAAAGAGTTATGGTGGTACCTGGACACTCGTAAATTTGGAACCTGCGTACATAGTGGCTTCGGACTCGGATTTGAAAGATTAGTGCAATTTGTTACCGGTATGGGAAATATTAGAGATGTTGTTCCTTTCCCCAGATATCCCGGTAGTGCTGAATTTTAATTTTTTATAAATATATTTTCAAACCTCACAGATACTCTGGTATCTGTGAGGTTTTTTCAATAAACATACTTAATGAACAAAAAATGACTAATTTTCGCCACAATCTATAAAGTTTAAACGAGTTCAATCTGAATATTATAGAAACGCATATTGTTCCGGGTATAACCAAAAAAATAAGGCTGCAAGAATATGCAGTCGGGATTTTTGGGCAAATTCCCACCAGGAGTTCTCTCAAGAAAGCCTTAAAAAAACAACAGCTTCTCTTAAACGGGAAACCGGCAAAAACTTCAGATTGGATAGAAGAAGGACAAAAAATACAACTTCTGGAGGCCGAAAATCCGGTGAAAAAGATTTTTTCTTTGGTATTGGATGTTGTTTATGAAGATGAAGCTTTAGCGGTAATCCATAAACCTTCTGGTATTCCTACCAGCGGAAATTATTTTAAAACTATCACCAATGCGCTTCCCTTCAATTTAAAAAGATCGGGTGAAAAAGACGCTCTTGCCACTCCCCTGCCGGTGCATCGTTTAGACAATCCAACTTCGGGCTTACTGCTCATCGCAAAAAATAAGTCGGCCCAGGTTGCCTTAAACCGTCTGTTTGAAGAACGAAAAATATATAAGACTTATCATGCCCTGGTTTTGGGGAAAATTGAAGACAGTTTGCGGTTAAATACGCCAATAGCAGGAAAAGAGGCGGAAACCAACATACTCCCAATCGCCCAGTATTTAATAAAAGACACTTATTTTAGCCTGGTTAAAGCCTTCCCGGAATCGGGAAGAACCCATCAAATAAGAATTCATCTATCGGAAAATGACCATCCTATTGTAGGCGATAAACTATACGGAACAGCTTCAGAAATTATACAAAAAGGCGGACTTTTTTTAGCGGCTACCGGCCTGGAATTTCAGCATCCCGTTACTGGTGAAAAATTAAAATTTGAATTACCGCTTCCGAAGAAATTCAGAAGAATTAAGGAATTAAAGACCAACACTTAGAGCTTGTTTAAAGAAAATATAAATTGATACTCAATATTATAGGGTTCTGGTTACACATAAAATGAGCAGTATATCGTGATATACTGCTCATTTTATGTGACGCCACGGTTTCTATAAAATTGGTTTATCAGAAAATAGAGTTTTTAAACAAGCTCTTAACAAAAATTTACCACAATCATTTACTATGCCAAACGCTGCATAGCTTTGTTTTGCTTATTTTTGTAGTAATCGCCCTTGAGATGAGTTTGGCTAAAAAAGCCGGCAAATTTTTGAAGGCTAATATAGAACCAACAAGAACTTCTAAAATCATGGAAAGTTCACATCTCACTTTGTGAGACAAGCAAAATAAGTTTTATGCTTAAACAGCAATTAAATCTCAAATTATCGCAAAAGCTTTCTCCGCAGCAAATCCAGCTGATGAAGCTTATACAACTCCCTACGCAAGCTTTTGAGCAGCGAATAAAACAAGAATTGGAGGAAAACCCTGCGTTGGAAGATGGCAAGGTGGAAACCCAGGATGAAGATGATTTTGATAACCGAGAGCAGGAAGACGAAGGTACCGAGTCTATAGAAACTGAAATTGATGTTGATGAATATTTAAGTGACGATGAGGTTCCAAGTTATCGTTTGCAAGCCAATAATTACAGCCCCGATGACGATGAAAAGAACGTGCCTTATGCCGCAGGCACCTCTTTTACCGAGTATTTAAAAACCCAGCTTAGTACGCTTAGGTTTGATGAAACAGAAGAACAAATAGCGACATTTTTGGTAGGAAGTGTAGATGAAAGTGGTTATTTAAGGCGAGAACTGCAAGATGTGGTAGACGATCTCGCTTTTACCCAAAATATTTATACCGATGAAGCGGCAATAGAAGGGGTTTTGCAAAAAGTTCAGGAATTGGATCCCGCGGGAGTAGGAGCACGATCGCTTCAGGAATGTCTTCTTATTCAATTAAGACGAAGGGAGCCCTCCAAAAGGATAGAAATGGCCGAGGATATCCTGGATCGCTCTTTTGATCAGTTTAGTAAAAAACATTATACTAAAATACTTTCCAGGCACGATATTTCTGAAGAAGAGCTTAGGGATGCGATAGATGTGATAGCGCATCTAAACCCTAAACCCGGTGGTTCTTATTCGGGAAATACACGAATGGTAGAGCACGTAATCCCAGATTTTACCATCAAAATTGTAGAAGCAGATTTGGAATTAAGTCTTAATGGTAGAAATGCGCCCCAAATGCACGTTTCTCGTGATTATAGCGATATGCTAAAAGGCTATAAAGCATCTAAAGAAAAAACCAAAGCCCAAAAAGATGCTGTAATGTTTATAAAGCAAAAGCTGGACTCCGCGAAATGGTTTATTGAAGCCATTAAACAGCGCCAACAAACGCTTATGCTTACTATGAGCTCCATTATGAACTACCAAAAGGAATATTTTCTTACCGGAGATGAGCGGAATTTAAGGCCTATGATCTTAAAAGACATCGCCGATGAGATTGAAATGGATGTTTCCACAGTTTCCAGGGTGGCCAATAGCAAATATGTTGACACGCCTTACGGTACTAAGTTGATAAAGGTATTCTTTTCAGAATCTATGAAAAACGATCAGGGGGAAGATGTTTCTACCCGGGAGATTAAAAAGATTTTGGAAATGTCTATTGACGAAGAGGATAAACGCAAACCCCTTACCGACGAGAAACTCGCCAGGGTTTTAAAAGATAAGGGCTATCCCATCGCAAGACGTACTGTGGCCAAATACAGAGAACAATTAGATATCTCTGTAGCCCGTTTAAGAAAGGAAATCTAATGAGACCAGCATGGTGCTGGACCCAAAAATGCGCAACACACTGGCGAATGATTATAACCTGTAGCAATTTTCGAAATTTCAAACGAAATACAAGCAGATGAAATTTCTTTTAAAAAGTGCTTCTTTTCTTTTTCATCCCTTATGGATTCCCCTTGCCGGAAGTTGCTTTTATTTCCTATTTACGCCCCGATTTTTTCCCGAAGGTGTTGTTAAAGCTAAACTTTTGGCCATCACCATTCTAACTATTTTTATTCCGATTGTGTTCTATTTTCTTTTGAAAAACCTCGGAAAGGCAGATTCTGTATTTTTGGAAAATGTAAGGGAAAGAAAATGGCCCCTCTTCTTCTTCGGGATTTTGGTGATGATGTTATTGAACCAAATAATCAATGCCTATGACTATGCGACCCTATATTACTACTATATTGGTATTCTCATTTCTACTTTTCTCGCATTAATATTGGTTTTATTTAGGTTTAAAGCAAGTTTGCATATGATGGGGCTGGGAGGTTTAGTAAGCTTTCTAATAGTATTAAGCGTAGAATTTCAAATTAATCTAATTTACACCATTAGCTTCTTTATTCTTGGTCTGGGTCTTACCGCATCATCCAGAATATATTATAAAGCACATAGCGTAACAGAACTGTTAATAGGCTTGTTCATTGGGATATGCCCCCAATTCCTGTGGTTGTACCTCCAAAATTGGCTTTAGCAAATTTCAGTGAAATTTGGATAAAAAGGTTGTATTGTTTAGTCGTTTATAAAATATAAAACATCAAGCCAAGCCTGAACATAGAGACATCAAGACGCTCTCCATCTAATTCTCCATCTGGAAAAAGTGAGTTAAGGCTGTAATAAACCTGAAAATTAAAGGTGTTATAGCCAAAAGTAAAGGTAGCTCCCATCCTAAATCGGTCCAATTCTGGGACATCAGTTTGAACCACCTTATTACCGGATTGTGAGAAACTAGATTTAAAATGATAAATATAACCAAGCCTAAGTCCCGCATAGATGCGCCAAAATTTATAGGTTTTTGGAGTAGAGGTTCGCCATCTAAACTCAATTGGAGCCTCTATAAGTTGCGTGGTAAATCGGCTGTAATCGTATTCGATATCATCATTAAGACTTCTAAAAATGGTTTGCCCATTAGTATCTTCTCCAATAAAAAGGTTGTGGCTATAGCTGTTAATTGCCCATCCCAATCCAGCAGCGAGTGCTAGATTTCTTCTTTTGTTTAATGGAATATCGCGAGTAAAACCGGCCTGTAGTCCTCCGGAAAATCCCGATTGTGAAATTTGATTGGGTTTATTGGTAATTAAGTTAAAGGAAAGCCCCAAATAGAATTGATCTTCCCTGTACAGACTATCTATCACCATAGGCACCGAATCTGGGATAGACTGCAGTTTCCCCTCAATGTCGCGCTGTGCAAATACCGATGGCAGCGACATATTAATCATAAAAAAAAGGATGAAAAATCTCTTCATTTTTTAAAATGGCTATTCGGTTTAAAGATAAAAAAACATCCTGCCAAATAATTAAATTCGGGCAGGATGTTTTTTAAAAGAATAGCCGGTATGCCAGCTATTTCACATTCTGTAAGGCGTCACCTTGAATGGTGGTGTAGTTAATTTTTAAAGCTTCTGCTTTTCTTAATTCCTGTTTTATATCAGAAACAAGCCCCATATTGGTTTCTTCATCTACTTTTAGCGCAGTTGTAAGATATGGAATTAACTCTTCTCGTTTAGATTCTCTTTCAGAAAAAATAAATTGCTGTACTTCTCCTACACTGGCAAACTTATCGTTTAACTGAATCCTTGCCTCATCCCCAAAACGTTCTTGGTAACGTTGGCTTGGCTTCCCAGCATAGATATACATAATTAAATCTTTCTTATCTAGTTTTTCAACCTGATTGGCAAAAGGCAATTTGTTTTTCACCATAAGGGTGTTTTGACGCATTACCGTTACCACCATAAAGAAGAACAAAAGCATAAATACAATATCGGGTAACGATGCAGTATTAATCGCCGGTTGTCCTCCGTTTTTTTTCTTTTTGAATTTAGACATAATTAAGTCTCAAATTTAAGTTTAGTTTAAAAGCCACTAGCTCTGAGGTTCTGCTTCAGAAAGTTTCTGAGGAATCATATCTTTAATCAATTCAATTCTCTTCTTCAACGTTTCTTTATCCCCTTCGCTAGTTCGCGCGTCGTCGTATCTGGCTTGCATTTCAGTAAAAGCAGTTCCGTATAAACGTTCCGCTTCCCTGTCTCTTAGCTCATTGTAAGCAGCCACTAGTTCGTTTTGTACGGCTATATAAGTTCCATACTCGGTTCCCCTGTTATTTACCAAAGAAATAATAGCTTTCTGAGGATTTACAGAAGAAGCAGGATCTTTAGCTCCCTGGCAGAAATCACAGGCTTCATCGCCTTTCCCTCCACCATTGTCCAGAAACGTAACAGCGGCCTGCCGCAGCTCCTCAATTTCCATGTCTTCATCTTCCACCAAGAGTTGGTTATTAGAATTTACCAACACCTGAAAGATGTTCCGTTCTTTAATTATCGGAGGATCCTGCTCTTCTGGTTGCCACTCGGGTAGTTTCCTACTGATACCGGTATCTGTCTCGATGGTTGTTGTAACCAAAAAGAAGATAAGTAGCAAGAAGGCAATATCGGCCATAGAACCGGCATTAACTTCTGGTGCATCTCTTTTTGCCATAATGTTACTTAATTAGTTTTCTAACACCTGAAAGCATCATTGCGAGGATCGCGATGCCTGCAAGCATATAGAATGTTACTATACCTGCACTTATCCAGTGAGCACTGTTGGCCGAAAGAATGTCTCCATCTTTAAGCGTTTGTTGCGCACCATCGGTTACAAGATAAGCAATTGCAATAACCGCTAAAAATGCACCAATAGAAATAAGTGTGTTTTTAATGTTTCCGTGAAAGAGACCTCTTATAACAAAAATCGCCACTAGAATGATAACAACCAGAAGTACAAAATACGCTACATACATAAACGGATCAAGCAGGCTATTCTGCAAACTGGCCGAGGCCGCAATAGCATCGTCATTTTCGAAAAGGATTCTGCCCAAAAGGACAAGTCCCAATACCCCTAAAACGATGGATACATATTTTAATATTTTATGTAAAGTCATAATTTAATCTGGTCTTAGATTCTTTTTTTGTTTTTGTAAGCTACCAACATATCGATAAGAGTGATAGATGCATCTTCCATATCGTTTACAATGCTATCAATTTTAGCAATGATATAATTGTAAAAAATTTGCAGGATAATAGCTACGATCAAACCAAATACCGTTGTAAGTAGTGCTACTTTAATACCACCGGCTACAAGTGAAGGTTGCATATCTCCAGCTGCTTCAATCTTATCGAAGGCCGTAATCATACCAATTACCGTCCCCATAAACCCAAGCATAGGAGCAATAGCGATAAATAAAGACACCCAGGAAACGTTCTTTTCCAATTGTCCCATTTGCACCCCGCCGTAAGCTACAACCGCTTTTTCTGCAGCATCAATATTTTCATCTGCACGATCGAGCCCCTGATAGTAGATAGAAGCAACAGGTCCTTTTGTATTTCTACAAACTTCCTTTGCAGCTTCAACACCACCACTCTGTAAAGCATCCTCTACATCTTTAGCCAATTTTTTAGAATTGCTAGTAGAAAGGTTTAAAAAGATAATTCTCTCTATGGCTACCGCCAAACCAAGAATTAAACATAAAAGAACAACCCCCATAAACGCAGGGCCACCTTCTATAAATCGTTTTTTAAGCTCCTGATGGAAGCCTAGAGACTCTTCCCCTACCTCACCGGCAGCAGCAGCCTCATCGTCTTGTACAAATGTTACAATTGTATCAGGCAATGTGTTCACATTGTTGGCCGCATTTAGGTTTCCGGTTCCTAGCACCATCCCCGCGGCGATTACCAAAATAGAAAATAATCTTTTCATTACTGTTTGTCTTATTTTAATTAGTTAAAGGGTTAAAGATATAAAAATAATCTTTTAATAAAAATATATTAAATTTTGCAGAGAGGAAGGGATTCGAACCCTCGATACGCTTGTGACGTATACACACTTTCCAGGCGTGCGCCTTCGACCACTCGGCCACCTCTCTTCTTACAATACTTTAAACAGAGCGCCAAATAACGAAAAAAAATATACTTCTTAAAAGAATTTCACGTTAATTTTATAACATTTCCCCTCTAAGAGAGGTTTCAAAGATAGTTTTAAACACTTTCGGTGAAAGATATTTTCCTAAAAGGTACATTAATTTTGCGACAGCAGCCTCTGTACTTATATCTTTTCCGCTTACTACGCCAATTTTTTTAAGTCGAACGCTGGTTTCATATTGTCCCATAACCACGCTTCCCCCTATACATTGCGTGACATTCACTACATAAAGACCCTTGGAGATTTTCTCTTCCAGAATATCCAGAAACCAATCGTCACTTGGCGCATTCCCACTGCCGTAGGTTTCCAAAACCACTCCTTTTAATCCGGGTTTGGAAAGGATATAATCTACCGTGCTGGCTTTAATACCGGGAAACATCTTTAACACCACCACATCATTATTAAAACCTTTATTCAATTTTGTTTTTTGTCTTCGGTTGGGCTTCCATAAAGCACTGTAATCCACCGAAAGATATACTCCAGATTCTGCGAGTGGCGGATGATTTAAGGAGGCAAAAGCCTGAAAATTTTCCGCATTTATTTTTGTAGTTCGGTTGCCACGGTACAATTTGTATTCAAAATAAAGTCCCACCTCAGAAATCACCGACTTCCCATTTTTTTGTAAACCGGCAATTTGAATGCTGGTAATAAGATTTTCTTTGGCATCTGTTCTAAGATCTCCAATAGGCAATTGTGAGCCGGTAAAAATAATAGGTTTTGTAAGATTTTCAAACATAAAACTTAAGGCAGAAGCGGTATAAGACATGGTATCACTCCCGTGTAAGACCACAAAACCATCATAAGCTTCAAAATTATCATTTATAGTTTCGGCAATATCTACCCAGCATTCGGGGTTCATATTGCTAGAATCTATAGGCTCATCGAAGCTAAGGGTATTTATTTCGTGTTCCAAAATCTTTAATTCCGGAATATTCTGCAGCAATTCATCAAAATTGAAGGCTTTAAGAACTCCGGTATCATAATCCTTTATCATCCCAATAGTTCCGCCGGTATAAACAAGAAGAATTTTTGCCTTATCCTTCATACATCGCCTCCTTATTTATCACAGGGTTTGCATACATCAACAAATAACTGTTGAGTGCCAAAGGATTTTTTAAATCTATACGCCTGTTTAAACGACGATCAAATTGCCTTTTTTCTTTTTCTGAATATTTAGAAGCATAGTTTTTTGAATTTTTCAACAAATCGTGAGCAATATAATTGGCAGGCCAAAGCTTATAATTTTTATAAATATGTTCATCTATCTTCTTTGCCACAGCTTTCAATTGCGCATTTACAGAAGTATTTTCTCGTTCTATTTTTTCAAAAACCCCTTTGCCCAACACCTGCCCGGCATTAATATGAATACNACCTTTATTTCCCACTGCACCCTGCATAATCGAATTAAAATCTTCGTTTGCAGATTTCACATAAGTCTCTTTCATTCTGTTGGCCAAAATCTCTGGCATTTTTAGAATATCGGTAGGATCAAATTCGTAAGACATTGCCACCGGTACAATTTTGAGTTCAGCAAAATACGCTGCCAGGCTCTTTTTTCCCCTGGCCATAGCCAGCATTTTCAACACCCCTTGTTGGGTATAGTCACCTCCGTCTTTAGTTCTTCCCTCACGTTGCGCCATCCAAACAGATCTATCTTCCTTAACCAATAAGTGGTTAATATATTCTGAAAGCACCATGGAACTTTTTAACATTTCCCGTGGACTAAGGCCTCTTTTTACTAAAAAATTCCGATTTAATTTAGATAAAGCCATTAAAAAAGGCTTGTGCACTAAATTGTCGCCAATTGCCGAAGCCGTCATAATTAGGTCCTGTTCATACAAGCTATAATTAAGCAAAGAAGTATCTAATACAATATCGCGATGGTTGGAGATATAGAAATAAGGCTGATCCTTTTCTAATTTGTCGAAACCAGCGTAAGTAAGTCCCTCTGCACTTTTTTCAAGCACTTTCTGCACCGAATTATAAATCACTTTGGTTTGAAAATCTCTTATGGAATTACATTCTCCCAATACAGCCTCAATTTCACCAAAGCTTTTTTCGGGAAAAGTGTAGGTTAACAGGGCTTTCACCATAGGATGTCTAAGACATCCCTGCACAGCAGCTTGCACCTCATTATCCTTATAAAATCTTATATCTTCGAATTTTTTCACGTAAAATGGTCTTATCGTAGCAAATGAACAAATTTTTATTCTAAAGTCCTTTAAATCCTAAATATATCTTTTGAATTCTGAGTAGTAATTTCGGCAATTTCACCAAGGGTTTTCCTGTAAATTTCGGCAAGCTTTTCTGCCACTTTTACTATATATTCCGGTTTATTACGCTTTCCGCGATAAGGAGCGGGGGATAAATAAGGACCATCGGTCTCCAGTACGATATTTTTAAGGGTAATTTCATTTAAAAACTTATCAATGCCCCCGTTTTTAAACGTAACTACGCCTCCAATCCCAAGTTTAAGATTGTAAGAGAGCGCTCGCTTAGCCTGCTCTAAATTACCTGTAAAACAGTGAAAAATTCCGAAGAGATCTTCATCCTTTTCTTCTTCCAAAATTTCAAAAACCTCATCGAAAGCAGCCCTGCAATGAATTACAATAGGAAGTTTATGCTTTTTCGCAAGTTTAATTTGCCATCTAAAAGCTTCTTGTTGATCTTCTAAGTTCGACTTATCCCAGTACAAATCTATTCCTATTTCTCCAACGGCATAAAATTTCCTTTGCTCAAATTGAGTGGCTACGTGTTTAAGTTCTGCTTCAAAATTTTTCTTTACATGCGTGGGATGCAGCCCTGTCATTAAGAAAACGTTCTCGGGGTATTTGGCTTGCAAAGCATACATAGCCTGAGTAGTTTCAGAATCTATAGCCGGCAAAAAGAAACGTTGAACTTTTTGCTGAAACGCGTTTTCTATAAGTTCTTCCCTGTCTTTATCGTAATCTTCACTATAAAGATGTATATGTGTATCGGTTATAATCATAAAAGTAAAATTAATTTATTTTGAAGACCTATCTTTGCGAAAAANACAAAGAATGTCATCTTTAAAAAAATTGCTAAAAGAAAAAGGGTATAAGCGTATAGAGTTAACCTACACCACCACCCAGCATCTCGAACTTGTTGCTAAGATTAATAATATTGAGGGAAATTTCATCTTAGACACCGGTGCTTCCAGTACCTGTGTAGGCCTGGAATCTATAGAGCATTTTAAATTACTGGCCGAAGACAGCGATGTAAAGGCCGCTGGTGCCGGCGCTACCAATATGCTTACTCAAATTGCTCAAAAAAACCGCATTGAAATTAAAGGTTGGAAAAAGAAAAGGGTAGATCTGGTCCTTTTTGATCTTAGACATGTTAACGAAGCGCTGGTAAACCACGAGGCAGAAAAAGTTCACGGAATCATTGGAGCCGATATTCTAAAAAAAGGAAAAGCAGTAATAGACTACAAGGCTCCCGCACTTTATTTGAAATAATCTCTAAAAAGGGGGATTTCCCCCCTTGATTGCAGCACATTAACCACCTAAATTTGAGAAAAATTGGTGTTCATGTCTACAATTTCCAAAAATAAATTCCGCGATAAATTTATATTTATACTTGTCAGCATTCTCGTAATCTCCGTTTTATTTTTGAATGTTTTAAATTTATTGATGTTTTAATAGTTCCTTCCAAACAAAATTTCTTTCACTAGGGCTTCAATTTATTTAAGAGCCTATGCTTTTAAAAGCAAACTAACTCACAGAACAAGCCCGAACGTTACGGACAAGCTCACATTAAATTGAAAAAATCAAGAACCTGGGGGCAAGCCCACGAGGTATGAATTGGAGAATACTTTTAAAAAAATTGCGAGGCAAGCCTCGGGGAATTAAACCCTCTGGAGGGATTAAAATATTTCGACACAGACCAGCTTTGAAAGGCAAGGGCAGGCATCGGAGCATTTCAAATCTCACTTAGTGAGTAAATTCCACTTAATATTTCGCACAAAAAAGGCTATTTAAAAGCTTGTTTTTAGCTTTTAAATAGCCTTTTTATAATTTTCAAACGATAGAAGCTTATAACTCCAACGCTCTTTTCACATCATTATCCATCAATAACTCTTCAGGATTTTCTATCGCTTCTTTGATAGCCACTAGAAATCCTACAGATTCTTTTCCATCAATAACCCTGTGATCATAAGAAAGGGCTATATACATAATAGGACGTATTTCTACGTGACCATCTATGGCTACGGGACGTTCTACAATGTTATGCATTCCCAAAATCGCGCTCTGCGGAGGGTTAATAATTGGAGTTGAAAGCATAGACCCAAAAACTCCACCATTAGTAATGGTGAAAGTTCCGCCGGTCATTTCATCTACCGTAATTTTTCCATCCCGGGCACGGGTGGCAAGATTTTTCACCTCTTCTTCCACGCCTCTAAAGCTAAGATTTTCAGCATTTCTAATTACTGGAACCATTAAACCTTTGGGTCCAGAAACCGCAATACTAATATCTTTGTAATCATATTTTATTTGATAATCTCCATCCATCATAGAGTTCACACCTGGATATTGATCTAAAGCACGCACTACCGCAAGTGTAAAGAAAGACATAAAGCCTAAACTCACTCCGTGTTTATCTTTAAACTCTTCTTTATATTTTTTTCTAAGGTTGAAGATGGGCTGCATATCTACCTCGTTAAAAGTAGTTAGCATAGCCGTTTCATTTTTAGCAGAAACAAGACGAGACGCTACTTTTCTACGAAGCATAGACATTTTCTTACGAGATTCCCCACGTTTTCCTTTCCCCGGGCTTCCCATAGAGGCTTTTGCCTGTACAGCATCTTCTTTTGTAACCCGGCCGTCTTTGCCACTTCCTTTTACCTCTTTAGCATCAGCACCTTTTTCATCAAGGATCTTTTTAGCCGCTGGAGAAGGACTTCCTTTGGCGTAGGAATCTTGTTTTTGTGAAGGCGTAGTAGATTTAGAAGGCGTTTCAGTCTTCGCGTCTGCCTTAACCTTATCTTCTTTTTCCTCTTTTTCCTCTTTTTTGTCTTCCTTCTGATCTTTTTCTTCTGAAGCTGATTCGTCTTTATCTGAAGTTTCTTTCTTATCACTATCGTCACCAGGCTTTTCAGCTTCTGTATCGATAAGGCAAACTACTTCCCCAACAGCTACGGCATCCCCTTCTTCAGCTTTAAATGTAATAATCCCACTTGCTTCCGCAGGGAGTTCCAACGTAGCTTTATCACTATCTACTTCGGCAACCGCCTGATCTTTTTCTACGTAATCGCCGTCTTCAACCAACCATTGGGCTATTTCAACTTCGGTTATGGATTCCCCCGGAGAAGGAACTTTCATTTCTAAGGCCATGATCTTTGTTTTTATTTAAAGTTTTCGCCAGGCGAAAACACTTGATTCGTTATTTATATTTATTAATCTTCTACTGATTTATCAAAAACGCTCGCTATTACTTTCTCATGACGTTTCTTAAACCTAACGGTACTTCCTGCAGCGGGAGACCCATAGAATTTTCTGCTACAAACCCTAAAGTTTCTAGCCTCTTCAAAATGAAGCAACATATGGCTGTAAGCTCCCATATTTCTAGGTTCTTCCTGTGCCCATACTACATCATCGGCATTTTTATATTTTTTTATCGCTTCTCTCATTTTTGTTGACGGCAATGGGAATAATTGTTCTATTCTAACCAGAGCCACGTCGTCGCGATTGTTTTCTTCTTTATATTCCAGAAGGTCATAATAGAATTTACCGGTACAAAACACCAGTGATTTTACTTTCTTGACTGTTGCTTTTGGATCGTCTATAAGCGTTTGGAAACTTCCTTTCGCAAAATCTTCTTTAGTGGAAATTACTTTGGAATGTCTCAATAAACTCTTTGGAGTAAAAATCACCAATGGTTTTCTAAATCCGGCTTTCATTTGCCTTCTTAAGATATGGAACATATTTGCCGGGGTAGTAAGATCGGCAACATACATATTGTCTTTGGCACAAAGTTGAAGAAAACGCTCCATCCTGGCAGAAGAGTGCTCTGCGCCCTGCCCTTCATAACCGTGAGGTAAGAAAAGTACAAGCCCGTTTTGCAACTTCCATTTATCTTCTGCTGCAGAGAAATATTGATCTATTAATATTTGCGCACCATTTACGAAATCCCCAAACTGCGCTTCCCAAATGGTTAGGGTTTTGGGACTGGCCATAGCATAACCATAATCAAAGCCCATTACTCCATACTCTGAAAGCGGGGAGTTATAGACAAAGAAATCACCATCNCTGCCTTCTATGTTATTGTGTAAAATAATTTCTTCTTCGCTATCTTCAACTTTCACTATTGCGTGGCGGTGTGAGAAGGTACCTCTTTCGCTATCCTGCCCGCTTATGCGAATGTTATATCCTTCTTTTAAAAGGGAACCATAGGCCAAATGTTCACCCATAGCCCAGTCTAGCTTATCGTCTTCAAAGTATTCTTTATTACGCAGTTCTATAATTTTCTTAACCTTGCGCATAAATTTTTTATCCTCTGGCAATTTAGAAATAGCATCTGCTACCTGGTCTAAATCTTTTAAATTAAAGGTGGTATCTATTTCCTTAGTCATTTCGTCCCCAAAAGCAATTTCAAAACCTTCCCATTCATCTTGCATAAATGGAGTGATTCTGGTCGTCTTTTCTTTTTTAGAGTCTTCCAGGTTTTCTTCCAAATCTGCCTTGTATTCCTCCTCAAGTTTTGTGAGGTAATCCTCGTCTATAACATTAGAGGATTTTAGCTTTTCGGCATAAATATCCCTGGCACTCTCATGGTTGGCAATCGCCTTATACAATTTAGGTTGGGTAAATTTAGGCTCATCCCCTTCATTATGCCCATATTTTCTATAACCTAATAAATCGATAAACACATCCCGTTTAAATTTCATTCTAAAATCTAATGCGAATAATACGGCATGCACTACTGCATCGGCATCGTCTGCATTCACATGCAATACCGGAGAATGTGTAACTTTCCCAACATCTGTACAATAAGTTGAAGAACGCGCATCAAGGTAATTTGTAGTAAAGCCTATTTGGTTATTTACCACAATATGTATAGTCCCACCGGTTTCGTAACCTTCCAACTTGGCCATTTGCACTACTTCATAAACCACGCCCTGTCCAGCTATTGCAGAATCCCCGTGCACTAAGATTGGCAATACTTTCATATTGTCACCGCCATAATGCCTATCTTGTTTTGCTCTTGAAATTCCTTGGACCACCGGCCCAACGGCCTCAAGATGGGAAGGGTTTGGGGCTAAGTTTATATTTATTCCTTTTCCATTATCGGTAAGTCGGCAGGAAGTCCAGCCAAGATGATACTTCACATCTCCATCAAAAATATCCTGCTCATAATCTTTCCCGTCAAATTCACCAAAAATATCTTTTGCACTTTTTCCGAAGATATTGGTAAGGGTATTTAAACGCCCACGGTGAGCCATGCCCATCACAAAATCCCGAACTCCATAATCTGAAGCTCGTTCTATAAGAATATCTAAAGCAGGAATAAGGCTCTCCCCACCTTCTAGGGAAAATCGTTTCTGACCTACATATTTTCTATGCAGAAAAGCTTCGAAAGATACTGCCTCATTTAATTTTTTTAATATTTTTTTCTTTTCATCCTTACTGAAATCAGGATGGTTTTCGTTTTTATTCAACCACTCCTGAATCCATTGAATTTCTTCGGGCTTTCGAATAAACATATATTCGACCCCAATAGATTCACAATATATTTTTTCCAGATGATTTACAATTTGTTTAAGGCTACTAGGCCCTAAACCAAGCATTTCCCCAGCATTAAAACTTGTATCCAGGTCACTCTGCTCAAAACCAAAATTCTCTATTTCTAAAGTGGGACGGTATTTTCGGCGTTCCCTAACCGGATTGGTTTTTGTAAACAAGTGTCCCCGGGTGCGATACCCATCTATAAGGCGAATTACTTGAAATTCTTTTAATACGTGTTCGGGGATCTCTCCACCTTGAAAATCTACAGGAGCCTCCTCCATGGTTTCCGTGGTCACCCCATTTTGTTGCATTCCAAAGTCAAAACCTTGAAAAAAAGCCCTCCAACTGGGCTCTACACTATCGGGGTACTGAAGATATTGATCGTAAAGTTCGGCGAAATATGCCGTATGTGCAGCATTTAAAAATGAAAATCTATCCATAAGTGAAACTAAAGTTCCTTTTGAGTGTAAAACATAGCAAAAATACAATTTTTACAAAAAATAGCTGGTAGCGTTTCTTCTTTTATCCTATGAATTATAAGAAATTTAACATCAAGGAAACTCCCGGCTATATGCAAAATTGCCTATTAATTATCAATCTCCTCAAAGATAACACTTAAAATTTAATAAATCCTCAATTTAAGGGAAAGTCCCGCTTTATACTTTACGATTCATGAGCAATTCTCCAAATTGCTTAAGCGGTAGTTTCTTCGCTTCGTCGATCTCTATTTTCTCGAGCACCTCAAAAGCTTTTTCAGTATATTTTTCAATCTCTAGCCTGTTAAGTTCTGCTGCTCCGCTATTCTCAAAAATTGTTTTGACGGCTTCTATTTTCCCTGAATTATCTTCTGGACTAATTGTATATAAATGCTCCAATTGTTTGGCCTCGTTTTTTTCTGAGGTTTCTAGCGATTTCAGATAAAGAAAGGTTTTTTTATTCTCTATAATATCCCCGCCCACTTGCTTGCCAAAGGTTTCAGGATCCCCAAAAGCATCAAGGTAATCGTCCTGAAGCTGAAAAGCGATGCCTAGTAAACGACCAAATTCATAAACAGATTCCTTGCATTGGGTAGAAGTATTGGCGACTATAGCTCCCATTTGTAGCGATGCCCCTACAAGAACCGCTGTTTTATATTCTATCATCTTTAGATAGTCTTCTATGGCTACATCGTCCCTGGTTTCAAAATCTATATCATACTGTTGACCTTCACAAACCTGAATCGCGCTTTTGGTAAAAAGCTGGGCGAGCTCTTTAAACGTATCGCCACTATAATTTTCAAAGAGCTGATAGGCATTAATCAACATCGCATCTCCCGATAAAATTCCGGTATTGATATCCCAACGTTCGTGCACCGTTTCTTTTCCGCGCCTTAAAGGTGCGTCATCCATAATATCGTCGTGCACCAAAGAAAAATTGTGAAAAATTTCTATAGCAAGCGCGGCATCTAAAGCCTTATTATAATCAGTCTCAAAAATATCGGTTGTCATAAGTACCAAGACCGGCCTTAATCGCTTCCCTCCCAGGCCAAGAATATACTTTATAGGTTCATAAAGGTTTTTAGGCTCTTTTACCTTGACTTTAAGGTCTAAATAGGCGGTAAAAGCTTCCCTATATTGAGAAATGGACTTCATATCAAAAAAATTTTCCGGCTAAAATACATAATTGCAAGTATTTCAAATTCTTTCTACAGGTTAAATTCTTCTAAACTATGGAAACTTTTCTTGTTTTTTAAGTTTCCGTGATATACTTTTGCGCCAAATTCGTATAAAGTGAAAGAACAAATTCAAAATAAAGCTACCGAATTATTTCTGCAACAAGGGTTTAAAAGCGTAACCATGGATGACATTGCTGAGGAAATTGGCATATCAAAAAAAACTATTTATGCGCATTACAGCACCAAATCTAAGTTAATAGAAGCCAGTGTTTCCAAATTAATAGAGGAAATCAGTCAGGGTATTGAAAATCTCAAGGCCAAAAACCTCAACCCCGTGGTGGAGAATTTTAAAGTAAAGGTTTATGTACAACGCATGTTGAAGAACGAAAAAACCTCCCCGCAGTATCAGCTAAAAAAATATTATCCAAAAATTTACGAGAATATTAGGACCACAAAGTTCGATATCACCCAGCGTTATGGCATAGACAACTTGCAAAGAGGCATTACAACCGGAGATTATCGTGCTAATATGCAAATTAGTTTTGTAAGCAAAATTCATTTTGCCGGCATGCTCGCCATAAAAGACAAGGCATTGTTTTCTGAAGACGAATACAGCAATAATAAACTTATGGATTATTTACTGGAATATCACTTAAGAGCCATTTGCACCCCAAAAGGATTGGCAACATTAGAAGAATTTTTAAAAGATAATAAAAGTACCAATGAAATTTAGATACCTTTTAATTTTGTTAATCTCCATAAGCGGAATAGCCCAGGAGAATCAGAAAAAATATAGTTTCTCCCTGGAAGAAGCGGTTAGGTTTGGACTGGAGAACAACTACTCTTCCATAAACGCCCAAAAGGATATTGAGATCGCGCTGAAACAAAAATGGGAAATCATCGCCCAGGGATTACCACAAATAAGCGGAAAAGCCGATTATCAGAATTACATAAAACAACCTGTTACCCTATTACCGGGAGAGATTGCCGGTGGGGAACCAGGCACTTTTGTTCCGGTGACTTTCGGCACCAAGCAAAATGTAGGTGCTACGGCATCCTGGAACCAGTTAATTTTTGATGGTTCTTATATTGTGGGCATCAAATCTGCCAAAACTTTGCTTCAAATTTCAGAAAATGCCAAAACAAAAACCAACCTTGAAATTAAAAAAGCGGTAATAAACGCCTACGGAAATGTTTTACTGGCAGAAGAGAACGTCGCTATTCTTCGGAATAACGTGGAGAATGTTCAGCAAAATTACGATGAAACCAACGAAATTTACAAAAATGGACTTGCTGAACAAGAAGATGTAGAACAGTTAGAAATTACGCTACTCAATTTAAAGAATAATTTAAGCCGAAGCCTACGCATGCGAGATATCGCCTACGAAATGTTTAACCTTACTATAGGTCTTCCCGTAGAAATGGAAGTAAGCCTTACCGAAGAGTTAGACAATTTAACAATGCAATATTTTGATCTCGCTTTATTAAATAAAGAAATTCCTGTAGAGGAAAATATAGATTACCGAATCGCAAAAAATACTGCCGAATCCCGGGANATTGAAGTGAAGTTAGAAAAATCTAAAGCCCTGCCCAGCCTTAGCGGATTCTTAAATTATGGGGTTCAGGGTTTTAGCCAGGACTTNACTTTCTTTAATAGCGATCAGGAATATTTTGGACAGTCTATCTTCGGCTTGAGTTTAGANATCCCNNTTTTTAGTAGCGGAATGCGAAGTGCCAGAACGCAACAAAAACAAATTGCCTATGAGCAGGCCATGGTAGAATTGGAACAAACNGAAAACGAGGTAAANCGCGAAATAAATTCGGCCAAAAGCGATTATGAATTTAGCTTAGAGAATTATCAGGCCAAAAAGAAGAACCTCGAACTTGCCCAACGCATAGAAGATAAAAATCAAGTGAAATTCTTTGAGGGGCTTGCCAGCAGTTTTGAACTTAGTGAAGCGCAACGCCAATTATACCAGGCACAACAACAGTATTTACAAGCAATGTTAGATGTAATTACCACAAAAGTCAACTTAGAAAACCTTTTGGACACTAGAAAATACAACAATGAAGATTAATATCCAGCAAAAAATAACAATGAGAAAGTTAGCCGTTTTAATAAGTATCCCACTTTTAATGGTTTCGTGTGGGAAAAATGAGCAATCTGTAGATGAGCTTATTGAAAATGGAAACCTCAGCGAAATAAAAAGTAAAAAATCTGAATTAAGTAAGCAACAAAGTGAGCTTAATGCAAGAATAGACCGGCTGGACGAGGTTATCCACGAATTAGATAAAACCAAACGATTAGATTTGGTGACTACCCATAAAGTGGGCGACACCTTATTTAAACATTATGCCGAAGTTCAGGGTGATGTCACCACAGATGAGAACATTATAATTTATCCTGAATTTTCTGGAGTNTTGAGCGATGTACGGATAAAAGAAGGACAGAACGTAANCAAGGGACAGGTGCTGGCGAAAATTGANGANGGCGGACTTTCCAACGAGCTGGCGCAATTAGAAAGCAAAACAAGACTTGCAAAAACCACTTTTGAGCGGCAGGAGCGACTTTGGGATCAGAATATTGGATCTGAAATGCAATTTCTGGAAGCCAAAACAAATTACGAAGGCTTGCAAAGTTCGGTGAAGCGGCTACAAGCCCAGTTAGAAAAAACTGTGGTGAGAGCTCCTTTTAGCGGCATTATAGACCAGGTTTTTACCGAAGAAGGGGAAGTAGTAGCCCCGGGACAAAACCGGTTATTTCAGTTAGTCAATTTAAGTGAAATGTATGTAAAAGCAGAAGTGCCAGAAGGTTACCTTAATAGTATTGGCAAAGGCACAGAAGTTCTTGTAGAGATTAGCTCTTTAAACAAAGATTTTAAAGGTAAAATAAGAAGGGTAGGAAATACGATTAATCCCAACAACCGCTCCTTTACCATTGAAGTTGACGTACCCAATGAAAACGGCAAAATAAAACCCAACCAAATCGCTACCCTGAAACTTAACGATTATAAAGCAGAAAAAGCGGTTGTAGTTCCAGAAAATGCTTTAATTAAAAACGCCAAAGGCGAAAGTGTGATTTTCATTGTAGAAAAAACAGGGAAAGAAAATATCGGTAAAGCAAACGTATCATTGTGGAAACCGGTTATTCTTATAAAGATATGGTAGAAATAACAAATGGTCTTGAACCACAACAAACCCTGATTTTGGAAGGCGCCAAAAACCTTCGCGATGGTCAGGAAGTTAAAATAAGAAACTAAGGGATAATGAATTTAGACAGAGAATTTAAGCTTTCGTCCTGGGCCATTAACAATAAAATGACGGTATATGTAATTATCGCCATTATTATGATTGGTGGACTCATGTCTTACTATAATATGCCGCGGGAAACTTTTCCCGAGGTAGTAGAGACCAAGATCTATGTGAGTTCTATAAACCCCGGAAACTCCGCCGAAGATGTTGAAAAGTTCATCACCGAACCTTTGGAAGAAGAGTTTAATGATGTTGCCGGAGTTAAGGAGATTACCTCCTCTACTTTTCAGGATTACTCATTGGTTATCGTAGAGTTTGAAGAAGATGTAGCCATAGAGAGCGCCAAAACCAAAGTAAAAGACAAGGTAGATATGGTAAAGGCTGAAACCACCTGGCCTACCTTAGATAATGGCGGAAAGGTTGAACCTAATGTTTTTGACCTTAATATTTCTGAAGAAATTCCAATTCTGAATATTAATGTCACCGGAGATTATACCGTTCAGCAATTAAAAGAGTATGCAGAATACCTTCAGGAACGCATAGAATTGCTGCCGCAGATTAAAGAGGCCACTATTCGGGGAGCCGAAGAAATGGAGGTGGAGATCGCGGTAGATATTTACAAGATGACCGCCTCTAAAGTTAGCTTCTCTAACATTATAAATGCCGTAAGTGCTGAAAACAGGACTATTTCGGGAGGAAATGTGATTACCAGTGGGGTGCAGAAAAACATTAGAATTATTGGTGAAATTGAAAATCCCAACGAGCTAAAAGACGTAGTGGTTAAAAGGGATGGCGGAAACATCTTCCTTAAAGACATCGCGAGTATTAACTTTCGTGAAAAAGATGCCACTACCTTCGCTCGTGAGTATGGAGATCCAGTAGTAATGCTGGACATTAAAAAACGCGCCGGTAAAAATATGATTGAAGCGGTAGATGAGATCAAGCAAATCGTAAAAAAAGAACAGGAAGAATACCTGCCCGAAAGCCTACATGTTAGCCTTACTAACGATCTTTCTACCAACACCAAAAGTCAGGTAGATGATTTGGTAAACAACATCATCTTCGGGGTGATTTTGGTAGTGTTGGTACTTATGTTCTTTCTCGGTTTTAGAAACGCATTATTTGTAGGAATTGCTATCCCACTTTCAATGTTCCTTTCTTATATAGTCCTTTCCAGTATGGGATACACTCTAAATACCATGGTGCTTTTCGCCCTGGTAATGGGATTGGGTATGCTTGTAGATAATGGGATTGTAGTGGTAGAAAATGTCTATACCTTAATGGACGAAGGCATGCCTCGAAAACAGGCTGCAAAGCAAGGGCTTGGTGAAATAGCCTGGCCTATTATCGCTTCTACAGCGACCACTCTAGCGGCATTTTTCCCCCTGGGGCTATGGCCGGGAGTGATTGGAAGTTTTATGGTAATTTTTCCTATCACCCTTTCTATCGTATTGGGCTCCTCTCTTTTTGTAGCCTTAATTATTAACTCTATGCTTACCTCGCAGTTTATGCAAACCGAAGAGGAAGAGTTTACTAAAAAGAGACTTATAAAAGTGAGCGCGACATTTATAGGTTTTGGAGCAATCTTAGTAATTGCAGGATATGCGATAGATGTAGGGGTTTTAAGAGCCCTGGGAAATATTCTCATCCTGATTAGCATTTTACTTTGGGCTTATAAATATTTTATTTCTAAAGGTGTAGATTATTTCCAGTTTAAAGCGCTTAAAAAGATGGAAAACGCCTATGAGAAAACCTTAAAATATGCGCTACGCGGAAAGAAAGCCTATGTGTTTTTCTTCGGGACTTTACTCTTGCTCTTACTTTCTTTTGTGCTCATTGCATTAGTACAACCAAAAGTCTTGTTCTTCCCAGAGAATGAGCCCAACCAGGTTATTACCTATATAGAATACCCCGAAGGGACCGATATTCATAAAACCAATACTTTAACAAAAAAGGTAGAGCAACAAATCTTTGACGCCATTAAAAAATATGAAGATAAAAATGGCTACAATTTCATGGTAGAATCAGCTATCTCTCAAGTTGGGGAAGGCGCCGGAAACCCGCAAACCGATGGTGGCCAACAAAACGAAATGCCGCATAAAGCCAAGGTAACCCTATCTATGCGGGAGTTCAATGAAAGACGTGGAGTGAGCAGTAGCCAGGTTCTATCTGAAGTTCGGGAAGCCGTACAGGGCTTTCCTGGGGCATCTATAGTAGTAGAAAAAGACGCCGCCGGCCCGCCTACAGGTTATCCTGTTAACATAGAATTAAAAGGAGAGGATTACGAGAAAATGCTTGCTGAAGCAGAAGACTTACGTTCCTATATCAATGACCTAAGTATTGCGGGAATCGAAGAATTAAAAATAGACGTAAATAAGTCCAAACCCGAGTTAAGCGTAAAAGTAGATAGAAAAAAAGCGGGGCAACTTGGCGTTTCTACCTCTCAAGTTGGGCAGACCTTGCGAAGGGCTATTTATGGAGAAGAAGTTTCTACCTATAAAGATGGAGATGATGACTATGAGATTAATGTGCGCTTTGCAGATAAATACCGTTACAATGAGAACATCCTGTTTAATCAGCCCATTACCTTCAAAGACCAAAATTCGGGAGAATTAATTCAAGTGCCCATTTCATCTTTGGTCACTACAGAGTCGTCGTCGTCTTTTAGCTCAATTAAAAGAAAAGACCTTAAAAGAGTAATTACCCTTTACTCTAACGTGCTTCAAGGTTATAACGGGAATGAAATTGTGGGACAATTAAAATCTGCCTTAAACAATTACGAACTCCCCAAAGATATTAGCCTCAAGTTTACCGGGGAGCAGGAAGAACAAGAGGAAAATATGGCCTTTTTGTTAAAAGCATTGTTAATTGCTCTCGGTGGCATATTGCTTATTCTGGTAGCGCAGTTTAATTCTATTTCCAAGCCTATCATTATTATTATGGCGGTAGTGCTTAGTTTGGTAGGTGTTTTTCTCGGACTTATTATCTTTCAAATGGATTTCATCATTATTATGACGATGATGGGAATTATCTCCCTGGCGGGAATTGTAGTGAACAATGCGATCGTGCTTATAGATTACACACAAATTCTTATAGACCGTAAAAAACGTGATCTCGAATTGGAAGACGACGATTTGCTTACCAAAGCTCAATATTTCGATTGTATTGTTAGAGGAGGTAGATCAAGATTAAGACCGGTATTGCTTACTGCAATCACCACCGTACTCGGGTTAATCCCCCTGGCAGTAGGCTTAAATATAGATTTCTTTAGTCTATTTATAGATTATGATCCGCAAGTATTTATTGGGGGAGACAACGTAATCTTTTGGGGACCATTAGCCTGGACCGTAATCTTCGGATTAGTCTTTGCCACCTTCCTTACTTTAATAGTAGTGCCGGTAATGTTTTACCTGGTGAATCGTGCCAAAGTAAAAACGGCCAACAAACGCAAAACAAGGAAACAGCGAAAATTGGAAGCAAGAGCTTAACAAACAAAACCCCGAAGCCAAAAACTTCGGGGTTTTTTATAGAAACGTTTGGCGGCTAAAGCAGCTTCTTTTTGCAGAATTCACTCTGACTATTTATTTCATAATCCCACCTCAGTTAAACTGAAACCCAAAAGTTGATTATCAGTATTTTTATCCATAAAATATTTTTTACTTAACTATTTAATGCATTTATTGTAAGGTTTTTATTTTAACCGATCTTAAAACTAAATTAACTTAAACTCTACATTATGGAAAATTTTCAACTATTTTCCAAGGTATTCGCATTTTTTGGCGTTGCCAATGCACAAGGCCCCATAGACGGTTTTTTTAACCCAAAGGCCAAACTATCACTTACTGTTAGTTACACTAAGCTCTAATTATAACAAGTTTTATGTAGGCGAAAAAAACCTCTCCTGTTTCTGCCACGAAGAGGTCAAAGAAGAGGTCAAATAAAATATTTACAGCATTTATGATAAATATGGACTTACAGATAATGTGACTCTGGTTATAAATCTTCCATAATTGATGCCAAGGGCCAAGAACTGCGAGATTTTTTTAATAATAGTGAAGAAAGAAAAGTAGGTCTCAGGATAGAAAGCTACTACTTTACCAAATACTGCCAAAAAAATGCAAAACCGGATCCGAAACTGAATCGTGGAAAAATTCCTCCAAATTATATCAAACCTATACATCTCAAAATGCTCCCTTCCAGGTTTTGCTCATTGGTTTAGATGGAGACGTAAAGCTGGAACAATTGGGAATCCTTTCCGCAGAAAAACTTTTTAAAACCATAGACCGTATGCCTATACGACAAGCGGAAATGCAAAAAAAAATAGGGAAACGCATAAAAACCTGAAATTCAGCATTTATCCAGTTTTTTCTTTATATTTAAGGGTTAAAAGAACCAAAAAATGCAAAAAACCTGTCTGGAATGTGAAGAAAAGATTGTTGGCCGGGTAGATAAAAAATTCTGCAGCGATTATTGCCGCAATGCATACCATAACAACCTCAACAAAGACAGGAAGAACCTGGTAAGAAATGTAAACAATCAGCTTCGCAAAAATTATCGAATTTTAGAGGCGCTTAATCCAAACGAAAAAACCACAGTAAGTAAGAATAAATTACTCATCCGCGGTTTTAATTTTGAATACCTTACCAGCCTATACACTACAAAAACCGGCAAAGTCTATTATTTTGTTTACGACCAGGGTTACCTTCCATTAGATAACGGAATTTACGCCCTGGTAAAACGCAATTAAGGATGCCAGTCGTTTGCCTTGAGGCTGGCTGCAGCCCTCAACACATCACTTTGGCTAAGCTGCCCTACTAATTTGCCGTATTCAACAATAGGGAACCGCCTAAAGCGTTTTTCGATAAATAGTTTAGCCGCGTCCATTACATTCATATCTCCATCTATAGTTTCTACATTACAGGTCATGCGTTTTTCTACCGTAGCATCGTCCATGGGCATATTATAATAGCGGCTGTCAGAGATTTGCTTCATGCAATCCCCTTCAGAAATAAGACCAATTAATTTATGCTCTTCATCTACCACGCAGCCGCCAGAAATCTTATTTTTAATTAATTTTTCAGCTACGTCCATAATATTATCGTTCGCTTTAAAAGTTACCAGCGACGTACTCATATAATCCCTTACTAACATGGGCACGCTCTTTGCTTTCTCTGGCGCCGCCCTTTTTCCCTGAAAACTCTTAATACCCATATCTTATTTTTTTGATTGTTAAGTACTTCAATATAGCAAAAATTTAATTAGCCTGAAGTCGACAAGGTAGAAGGAGAAATAAATGAAACATTGAGGCAATTATATGGTTTCCTTGGTATTCAGTATCTTTAAAATCTCTAAACATTTTTTTGCTGAATTATGCTGAAAACCATTCCTCGTATTTTCTCTCTCCTATTTATCTGTATCGCAGTATGGTTTAGCTTTTATAACAGTCAGCCAAAAACTATTGAAGCTATAGATGCGCCAAAAACCACTTTTTCTACCCAACGTGCTTTTAAACATGTAGAAGCGATAGCCCAAAAACCGCATTATGTAGGCACCAAAGCACATAGCAAGGTTCGTAATTATATTGTTTCCCGCTTGCAGGAAATGGGCTTACAGCCACAAATACATGAAGATTATAGTCTTACAAAAAACGGTTCTTTAGTGCGACCGCAAAACATTCTGGCAAAACTGGAAGGAACCGGAGAAGGAGACGCATTAGTAATCATGACACATTACGACAGCAACCCGCATTCTTCCTTTGGCGCCAGTGATGCCGGCAGCGGCGTAGGCACAATTTTAGAAGGAATTCGCGCTTTTTTGGCCAAAGATGAAACCCATGAAAACGACATCATTATTCTATTTACCGATGCCGAAGAATTGGGTCTAAACGGGGCCGAGCTTTTTATAAAAGACCATCCCTGGGCAAAAAATGTGAAACTCGCGCTTAATTTTGAAGCCCGGGGCAGCGGTGGGAATTCATTTATGTTTTTAGAAACAAACTCCGGTAACGCCGGACTTATTAAAGCTTTCAAAAAAGCGAATCCAAAATTTCCCGTGACCAATTCCCTGGTATATAGCGTGTATAAAATGCTACCAAATGACACCGATTTAACAGTATTGAGGGAACAAGGTGATATTCCGGGGTACAATTTTGCCTTTATAGACGATCATTTCGATTATCACGCTGCAACTGATATCCCTAAGAATCTGGATAAAGAAACCCTCGCACAACAAGGTAGTTATTTAATGCCGCTGCTTAGTTATTTTAAAGATGCAAACCTCACTGAAGTTAAGTCCGAGCAAGAGGTTTTATTTTTTGACATTCCAGGTGGAGAAATTATCAGCTATCCATTTTCCTGGATTTTCCCTTTGCTCATCCTCGGTTTTATTCTCTTTATTGCACTTGTCATTTACGGGTTTTCCAAAAATAGGTTACACGGAAAAGCTATTGTAAAAAGTCTAATCCCCTTTTCGCTTAGCCTGCTCTTTTCTGGCTTACTCACTTTTTTTCTTTGGAAACTAATCATGTATAGCTATCCTGAATATTCAGAAATGGAGCAGGGTTTTACCTACAACGGCTACTACTACATTGCCGCCTTTATCTTTCTTAGTTTATTTATTTCCTTCTTTGCCTATCACCGGTTTAGGCATATAAAAGCCAAGGTTAACCTATATGTAGTGCCATTATTCTTTTGGTTGTTGTTATGCACTTTACTGGCTTTCGTTTTAGAAGGCGCAGCCTATTTTATTATTCCAGTCTTTTTTGGACTAATCCAATTCCTTGTTATGCTGCGTCAAAAAAGTCCGAATTCACTACTCATGGCTTTTTTAAGTTTGCCCGCCATTTTTATTTTAACGCCCTTTATAAAAATGTTTCCGGTGGCTTTAGGTCTAAAGATCTTGTTTGTTTCGGCTTTACTTACGGTATTATTATTTCAGCTTTTACTGCCTGTTTTCGTTTATTTCCGAAGCAATAAAAAAATAGCTGTACTTTGTTTTTTGATTTTCAATATTCTTATCATTACCGCCCATTTTAAAGCCAATTTTACTACGGAACACCCAAAACCAAATTCCCTGGTTTATTTAGCTGATGCCGATAACGGAACGACCAATTGGTATTCTTATGATCACATGCCAGATGAATGGACAAAAAAATATTTTGGAGAAGACCTGCTAATTGCGCCCCACGAAGGCAATACTTTAAGCAGTAAATATGCTACGCGTTTTACCTGGAAGGCAAAAGCTCCAAAAATAAATCTGGCTGAACCCACGATTATATGGAAAAAAACCGATTCTATGGCTACTACAAATTCCTATTCATTAAAAATCGCTACCAACAGAGAGGTAGATAGAATTGAGCTTTTTGCCAATAGAAATGTCGATTTTGAGACTTTTAAGGTAAATAATAAAACAGCTGATAGCCTTTATCTTGGTCAGAATAAATTTCATATCCATACCCGGCGCTGGCAAGAACGTTTGCTTACCTACTACGTTTCCAGCCAAGATACGCTACGGATAGAATTTAGCTTAAAAAAGAATAAAACTCCAGAATTCACGCTTTATGAATCCAGTTACAACCTCCTGCAAAACGAGGAACTACATGTAGCTCCCAGAGAAAAAACAATGATTCCAAGGCCTTTTGTGCTTAATGACGCATTAATATTTAAGAAAACCATAAGCCCAGAGTAGCTTTAGGTTTTGTAGCTTTGAACTTATTGGTCGTCATCCTGAATTTATTTCAGGATCTAACATGATAAGAATTGGTCTCACACTAGAAGCTGAAACAAGTTTAGCTTGACGAAAACAAGGACTTTTTGACCAATGCCCATGAAATTATGAAACTATCTATATTAGGAACCGGCTGGCTGGGTTTACCTCTGGCAAAAAAACTACTTGAAGAAGAACACCTGGTAAAGGCTTCGGTTACCAGCCGGGAAAAAATGCAGCCATTACGGGATGCAGGACTTACGCCTTATGAAATTAAAATTTTTTCTGAAGGGGTGCAAGGAGACCTCACTACTTTTTTGGCACATTCTGAACTTTTGATCATTGATATCCCGCCAAAATTACGAAGTGATCCTAAAGCCGATTTTGTGGGAAAAATAGATCGGATTATTAATTATATAGAAAAATCGCCGGTCGATAAAGTGATTTTTGTAAGTTCCACTTCTGTGTATGAAGATGAAGAAAATTTCCCTGAATACACAGAAGAAGATAAGCCCAATGGCAATTCAGAAGCCGCAAAACAACTCATTTCTTCCGAAGAAAAGCTTATGAATATGGAGCAAGTTCAAACTTCGGTAGTTCGTTTTGGCGGATTGATTGGTCCGGGAAGACATCCAGCAAATTACCTGGCCAACAAAAGCGGTATTAAAAATCCCAAAGCACCGGTAAACCTTATTCAGCAGAAAGATTGTATCGCAATTATTAATCGGATTATTGAAAAAAAAGCCTGGGGAAAAATATTCAATGCTGCTTACCCAGAGCATCCAACCAAAGAAAACTACTACACCCAAACCGCTAAAGAAAAGAACCTAAATCTTCCAGAATTTGACCAAAACGGAGTTTCTAAAGGAAAGAAGATAAATTCTGTGAATTTAAAAGAATTCTTAGGCTTTGAGTTTACCGAAACTATCTAAAATATTGGTTCCCCGAATAAGTTTCGGGGCCGAGACCTCACAGGTTTTTAAAACCTGTGAGGTCTGACTCTATTGGGGGGCTAGAGCTTGTCCCGAATTTACTTCGGGAGGGCTTTTACCACCTCTTCCGTTTTCTTTCTAAAATCTAAAGGCTCCAAAACTTTTAATGCACTATCAATAGAAATAATCTTCTCGAAAGTTAAAAGTAGGCGCAATCCTTTTCTGGTTTTCTTTTCTTTCATCGTGCATTTATGCGAATGCGATTGTACGTATTGCAAGACTTTGGTAAAAACTTGTGTTTGATAAAACCTGGATTCTTGATCGGCAATAAAATATCCGATCAGCTTGCCTTGTTTCAGGATCACTTTTTCCAAACCTATACTTGCAGCAATCCATTTAATTCGAACGCTATTCAATA
>JGI1221J13441_10000191_pt1 | contig 30000 bp, 27 predicted proteins | sample LakVidmifraction_4_FD_13441 | JGI IMG/M metagenome (IMG submission 13441) | reverse complement strand
GGCCGCCCGGCGCCGGGGAGCCACACCACGGCGGTATGGGACAACGTCGCGGATACGCCCAGAAGCACGGCTTGCGAGACAGTGCCCCGGATGGCCACGATGAACGCCGCCATCATGGTTTTTGAATGTCCAGGCTCCAGTCCGTGTAGTGCACCCAGCAGGATTGCGCTCGGAATGAAGAGCCAGATATTGCCAGCGCCTTGCTGGAGCAGACTTGCGATGTCGACCATGATCTTGCCTTAGAGGTACTTGGTAATTTCTTTGAATTCACGCACCGCCTCGGCCGACTCCTTGCTGTCGCCCTGCATGGCGTGGTCCAGGCAGTGGTCTATGTGATCGTGGATCAACACCCGCTTGGCGTTGCCGATAGCGCTTTCGACGGCCTGCAACTGCTGGGCGACATCGAGGCAACCTCGACCTGTTTCCATCATGGCAATAATGCTGCGCAGATGGCCTTCGGCCCGCTTCAGGCGTTTGATGATGTCGGGATGGGAGGTATGGGTGCTCATGGCGTTGATATCCTATCGGGGGGGATAGGATAACATGTCCGCCGAATGGTGCGAGAACTCCTTCGGCAAAGTTAACTTTGTAATTATCATTACATGGTGTAGAGTTTTATACATGAACACTACATCACCACATTGGCATCTCCTCATTGCCAGCCTTCCCACTACCGGTGCCACTGCCCGAATGCGACTTTGGCGCGCCATCAAGGCGTTGGGGTGCGTCCCGTTGCGCGACGGTGCCTATATCCTGCCGGAACGCCCCGGCCATGCCGACACCTTGGCCGACCTGGTCGACCAAACCAATGCCGAAGGTGGCGAAGCCTGGCTGGTGAACGTGGTTCCCCGAAACGCCGGCGATGAACAAGCCTTCTTGGCCCGATTTGATCGGGCCAAGGAATATGGCGAATTTCTGGAAATGGTGGTGGAGGCCAAGAAGTCGCTAATGTCGCAAGCCGCCGTGGAGATCGCCAAGACGCTCAAGAAGTTGGCCAAGGAACGAGAAGCGATCGAGCGTATCGACTTTTTCCCTAATGAAGCGGCCTTGGCCGCCAATGCAGCCTGGGCAGATTTCGCCGAAAAAGCCAATGCGGTTTTGTCACCCGGTGAGCCGCAGCCGCAGGAACGCGACATTTCTCTCTTACAGATCCGAGACTACCAAGGGCGGACTTGGGCGACGCGGCGCCGTTTGTGGGTGGACCGGGTAGCCAGCGCCTGGTTGATCCAGCGCTTCATCGACCCCAACGCTGCTTTTCTGTGGCTGGACAGTCCTGCCGATTGCCCGTCCGATGCCCTGGGCTTCGATTTCAACGATGCGACCTTCACACACGTGGGTGACAAGGTGACATTTGAAGTCCTCGTCGCCAGCTTCCAACTCCCCTTGACACCAGGCATGACCAAATTGGCCGCTCTGGTCCATGCGCTCGATGCCGGCGGTGAGGCACCGGCGGAAGCCGCCGGGTTCGAGGCAATCCTGACCGGTGCGCGTGCCCGCCTGGCTGACGATGATGCGTTTTTGGCGGAAGTCGGTTCCATCCTCGATTCTCTCTACGTTCACTACAACAAGGAAACGCCATGAGTGCCATCGCAGAAAAAATACCTTACACCCTCTGGCAAATGGCGCACTACATGCTGCGCCTGGGCACATTGGGATTCGGCGGGCCAGTTGCTTTGGTCGGCTACATGCACCGTGACCTGGTCGAAGAACGCAAGTGGATCAGCGATGCCGACTACAAGGAAGGGCTCGCTCTGGCGCAATTGGCACCGGGGCCGTTGGCCGCCCAACTGGGGATTTACCTGGGCTATGTCCACTACCGCATCTGGGGCGCCACCATTGCAGGTCTAGCCTTCGTTCTCCCTTCGTTCTTTATGGTCGTGGCACTCGGCTGGGCCTACATGCATTTTGGAGGTATTAGCTGGATGCAAGCCGTGTTCTATGGCGTCGGTGCCGCCGTCATCGGCATCATTTTCATGAGCGCCAAAAAGCTGACCCAAAAGAGCATTGGCAAGGACAAGCTGCTCTGGGCGATATATTTGCTGCAGGTAGTGATCACCGTCGTCACCGAGTCCGAAGAAGTATGGGTCTTCATCGGGGCAGGCTTGCTGGTGTGGTTCCTCCGCGCGCCGCCCAAGTGGCTGAGAAATGGAAGTATGAATGGCCTGGCGCTTGCACAACTACCGTTGGTCTCGGCGTTGACTACCCTGGATGTGCCCTTACTGGTGCAAATCGGCCTGTTCTTTGCGAAAGCCGGCACCTTTGTGTTTGGTTCGGGCCTGGCGATCGTTCCCTTCCTCTACGGCGGGATTGTCACCGAACACCATTGGCTGAACGAAAAACAGTTTGTTGACGCTGTTGCCGTCGCCATGATTACGCCCGGTCCGGTGGTCATCACGGTCGGCTTTATCGGTTATTTGGTGGCGGGCCTGTCGGGGGCCATTGTGGCGGCCCTGGCGACGTTTATTCCCTGCTACCTATTCACGATCCTGCCGGCACCGTATTTCAAGAAATACGGGAAATTGCCGGGCGTGATCGCCTTCGTCGACGGCATCTCAGCCGCCGCCATTGGGGCCATCACGGGCTCGGTCATCGTCATCGCCAAACGCTCCATCATCGACATACCGACGGCGCTCATCGCAGTAATCACCATTGCCTTGCTATGGCGTTTCAAGAAGCTGCAGGAGCCAGTCATCATCGTCATCGCAGCACTGACAGGACTGGTGCTGTATCCCTTACTCAAGCTATGAGTGACCGGACGGGCAGTACTGCGAAATGAGCCTTGGCATATTGCTGAAAGGAGTAATGTATGGATGAGCAAATAGACGTTAATCGCCGCAAGGAGTTGCATGGCGCCGCTGCGACTGCACTTGTCACCGCCAGCGCCTCCGGCCGGGCCGAAGGTTCCGTCTCACAGGAGAAAACAAACATGGCCATTACGCCCGCATTTGAGAGTCAAAGCAGTTTACAGCCGCTCCCGTTTGACCCCGCTAAACTGGCAGGACTATCGGAACGTCTGATACGTTCACACTGGGAAAACAACTACGGCGGCTCGGTCAAGGCCCTGGCTACCGTCAAAAAACAACTGAGTGAAGCGTTGACCAACAAGGACACGCCGCCTTTCATCTATAACGATCTCAAGCGCGAGCATCTGTTGCGTACCGGTTCGGTCGTGTTCCACGAATATTATTTCGGCAACCTGGGCGGTAACGGGCAAGCCGGCGCGACCGAACGTAAATTGCTTGGCAATGCCTTTGGCTCCTTCGACCAGTGGGAAACCGAGTTCCGCCGCATCGGCGCAGGCCTCGGGGGAGGATCGGGTTGGGTTGTACTAGGCTTTAATACCCATCTGCGCCAGTTGGAAAACTACTGGCTGGGCGATCATGCCCACGGTCCGGCGGCGACAGTCCCGATCCTGGTCATGGACATGTACGAACACTCCTACCAGATGGATTTCGGTGCGGCAGCCGCCAAGTACATCGACGCATTCTTCAAGAATATTCAGTGGGAAACGGTGGCTGCCCGCTTGGAAGCCGCCACCAAGTGACATAACGCGCCAGCTGATGTGACCGCAGTGGCGCACCTGATCAAGGAGAGCATGATGAAGTGGATCACACGCGAACGCCCCAAGATCGATCGGATTGCTTGCCCCTGGTTGATTGCACGGTTCATCGACGATACCCCCGAATTCCTCTATGTCCCTACCAATGAGGTGCTGTCTCAGGCAGCGCAGACCGGTGCGATCCCATATGACATTCCTGGGGTCGAACTCACGCACGTCGGGGAGCAGTGCAGCTTCGATACCTTCATGAAAAAATATGGGCTGACCGATCCCGCTTTGGCGCAATTGGCCCAGATCGTCCGGGGTGCTGACACGGCGCGGCTTGATCTGGCGCCCCAAGCGGCAGGTTTACTGGCGATTTCACAGGGGCTGTCTCACAATTTCAGCGACGACCACGCGATGTTGCAGCAAGGCATGGTGCTCTATGACGCCCTGTATGCGTGGTGCCGTCATTGCCAGCAGGAAGAACATAGCTGGAAAGTCCCGGCCTAGGAAACAGACGTGGCCATGACTAGCCCCAACTCAACGGGCTAGTCGAGCGAGATAAATTGCAGCATGACGTAGGCGGCAACCGTCAGAAGCACTAAGACGACGGCTAATAGCGCTAGCTTTATCCACATGGCATCTCCTAAGGAAGCTCCCTGAACGCATAGCAATTGGCTCTGGCATCGTTCAATGCATGGTGTTCCGGTAGTGCGTTCTTCTGATGGTAGTCATACCGGAGAAGCTCGTTGATCCGATCAGCGACGAGCCGCCGCTTGCACCAGGGCGGAACCCGGCCATCCAGCACGTCGTAAAAGAGATCCCAATCCGTCTGGTAGTCGTAGCAAATGAAAACCTCTTGGTCTTTTGGTCGTATCAGCCTGAGCCAGTTGGTCATCTGCAGGTACAGGTCGTCCTTGGTCAGTTCGGCGTGGGGTGCGTATCCCAAAAGCGGAAGGACGGCCGCTTTGACGAACTCACTGCATTCACGCACCTCGTACGGCAGCTCGGCGTAAAACTCTTCGCCGCTCTGGGCCACCAGGCCAATACTGATCAGCTGCGGATCAAGGAAATCAGTGAACTCGGTGTCGATGAAGACATTGAACGGCATTATGTGCTCCCTCATAAGACCATTGTGGCGGCTTGGCTCTGGCCAGCAAGCATGGCATGTCCCAAGACCCACGGCATCAGTCTGGCGATATTGACGGCATCGTCGAGTCCACGATGATGCTGGCCCTCCAAGCTGATACCGGTGAGCGCACATGCCCGGACCATGCCCACTTCCTTACCAATGCGTTGGGCCTTTGCAAACAGCCGCTTGGCATTATGGTGCGGCATGGTCAGAGGCATGGCGATACCATGGCGCTGGGCGTCCCTGGTCAATTGTTTATGATCGTAGGCTCCCCAACTCATCCAGACAGTATCGATCGACACCACCTCGTTGACGAAGGCCTGCAGCGACCGTGCCGCGATAGGGAACAGGGGGGCCTGATCGACTTCCTCCTGCGTGATGCCGATCAATTGCTTGCAAAATGGCGTAAGAACCGGCCGCGCCAGCGGCCTAACCAGATGCTGGAACCGTTCAAGCACCACGCCACCTTCGGTGACCCAGCAGGCACCGATTTCAATGATTTCCATCTCTTCCGGCGCGATGCTGCCATCGTCTGAGCATGTCGCTTCCAAGTCGACTACGAGAATTCTTGCCACTTGTTCCTCTTGATATTGGGTACGGTCCGGCGTGAGAGACAATTTCGCATGCGAAATTTCCCGCCTTTAGTCACTAAAGGGGGAAGGTTTCTACGCAACTTGAGCTGGCTCAAGTTTGACGCTAGTTGATAGCTATCAGCTAGCTGAGAAATTTTTGCTGCTGAATTTGCGGCTGACGCGCGCGGAAAATATTCGACCGTTCATCGAATGCGATGGCCGGGTGGTCACGGCAATAGCGCCGTCCTTTATGGAGAGGAACACGCGCTGGCCAATCTTCCAGTCCATCAATGCCATCGGCCATGAAACTTTGCCGCCACGTTCGATGATGGTTGAGTAGGTTTGACGTTTTTTCATTGGCTGCGAGGGATCCCCAAAAATACAAAGTTGATGGGCCGATGGCCACGATTTGAGCTATTTCATGACACAGTTTAGTGCATCTCGTGCCCACAATTTATTCATGTCGTGATTCGAGGCGGAGTAAGGTATTCAGAATAAGCGAGAGTGTGAAAACTTGCCATTGACAACGAAGCTGGGGCTGATGCAATGTCCTGAAAGCCGCAAACAGCCGCCTCAATCTGTCACCGATCGTCTTCGAACGACTCCGCCAAGGAATCCCTCTCACCATGGCCAGTATTGAACGTACCGCTTATCCGCGCTTCCCGCGGACCTTGACCCTTAAGGATCTGCAAACCTCATTTACTCCTCGCCCCGAAGAAGTCGAGTGGGCACAAGGTTTTGCTCGCACGCCTGATCGACGTCTTGCATTGCTAGTAAACCTTAAATGCTTTCAGTTCTTGCGGTATTTCCCTGCGATCGAAGCGATCCCCGCTGACCTCGTCGAGCATGTCTCGGCTAGCCTTGGGATGCAGCCCACTCAAAGCATCACTTACCCGGCGGCCCACAGCGCGCTTTACCGGCACCACAAAGTGATTCGTACGCTACTAGGCGTGAAGCCATACACTGACGCCCACACGCGAGGACTGGCGATCGACCTCGCCCAAAAGGCCGCTAGTGTAGTTGATACCCGCGTCGACATCATCAACATCACGATTGAGGAATTAGTCCGACTTGGCCACGAATTACCAACTTTCGGGACGCTCGACGAGATTGCAGAACAGGCGTACGCCGCCGCCGAGGCAGCGTTGTACAGCCGGTTGAGTCAACGTTTAACGGCCGGCCAGCGTAAGTGGCTGGACCGCTTGCTGGAAAGCGAACTGCCTGCTCGACGTACGCTTTATAACCAGATAAAGCGCTCTGCGAAGAAAGCCTCGCGTAAGCATCTCGATCTTGTACTGGACCAGTTGCACTGGCTGGAAGCTTTACCCGATTCCGACGTTCTATTGGCCGATGTTCCGGCGACCAAACTCAAGCACTTGGCCGATCGTGCGGCAGTACTGGACGCCGGTGACATGAAGGATTTTCGGCCTACCAAGCGACACACCCTGATACTTGCGCTCATTCGTCAGATGCGGATTGGGGCGCGCGATGACATCGCGGAGATGTTCATTCGTCGCATCAGCGCCATTCACAAAAGCGCAAAAGAAGAGCTGCTCGTCTTGCAAGCGCGCCAGCGTGAATTGAGCGAGGACTTGGTCGCAACACTTGAACAGGTGCTTGAGATCCTAGCCCAGGGCCTCGATGATGCTGATACGGGTCGACGCGTGCGCGACTTACTGGCGCCGCACGGGGATCTTGACAAGCTGCAAGCAGATTGCGAAGCCATCCGTGTCTGGAGCGGCGGCAACCACTTGCCGCTGTTGTGGAAGCCTTTCAAGTCTTGGCGCGCCGCGATGTTCCAGATGGCGAAGATCCTGCATTTTCGGGCGGCTACTCAGGATCGCAGTCTGCTCAATGCACTTGAGGTCGTGATGGATAACGAGCACCGCAAAGCCGAATGGATCGTCGATGAAGTCGACCTTTCGTTCGCTTCGGAGCGTTGGAAAAAACTGGTGCGTCGCTCTCACGGCTTGGGCAATCCGACCAATCGGCGTTACCTAGAAGTGTGCGTCTTTTCGCATCTGGCGAGCGACCTGCGCTGTGGGGATGTCTGCATCGATGGTGCAGGCACGTTCGCTGATTATCGCGAGCAGTTAATGCCTTGGGAGGAATGCGAGGCGCTGCTGGATACGTATTGCGATCGGATTGGAATTCCGGCCGACGCAGAAAGCTTCGTCAATCACCTCAAGAAACTATTGGAGGACACTGCTGATCAAGTCGATAGTGACTTCCCGCAGCACGGTGGCGACGTGACGATCGGAGCAAACGGCGAACCTACCCTGAAGCGCGTGACCGCACGTGAAATCCCGCCATCGGCGATCGCCTTGCAGGCCGCCATCGACGCCAGAACGGTTCCACGTAACCTGCTGGATATTCTCGCTAATATTGAGCACTGGACGGGTTTCACCCGTAATTTCGGTCCGCTGTCAGGTGACGATCCTAAGCTGCGCAATGCCCGCGAGCGCTATCTACTGACAGTATTCGCTATGGGCTGTAACCTCGGCCCTAACCAGGCAGCACGTCATCTATCCAACGGCGTCACGCCTCATCAGCTGTCTTACGCGAATCAACGCCACATGGGTCTGGAACAACTCGACAACGCTTGCCGAGACTTGACGGAACTTTATTTGCGGCTTGATCTGCCTAAGCTGTGGGGGGAAGGTAAGAAGGTCGCGGCCGACGGAACGCATCACGAATCCTATGAGCAGAACATGTTGGTCGGAATGCACTTCCGATACCGCAAGATGGGCGCGGTCGCTTACCGTCATGTCGCGGACAATTACATCGCGGTGTTTCGCAGCTTTATTCCGCCAGGTGTCTTGGAAGCCATCTATGTGATCGAAGGCTTGATGAAAGCCGGCTTGTCTGTGCAGGCTGATACGGTCTATTCCGATACGCACGGACAGTCGGAAGCGGTCTTCGCGTTTACCTTCCTCAACGGCATCCAGCTGATGCCTCGTATTCGCAACTGGAAAGACCTGAAGTTTTACAAGCCAGAAAAGGGAACGCGCTACAAGCACATTGACCGCCTGTTTTCCGACGTGGTTGATTGGAAATTGATCCGAAATCACTGGAAGGACTTGATGCAGGTGGCCATCTCGATCCAACAGGGCCGAGTAGCGTCGCCTATGTTGCTGCGAAAATTGAGTCACGACGGACGCCATAACCGTCTGTTTACTGCCGCGCGAGAGCTAGGACGAGCGCTGCGCACGGTGTACTTGCTGCGCTGGATATCGCAAAAAGAGATGCGGCAGGAAGTGACGGCCACGACGAACAAGATCGAGTCCTATCACGCCTTTACCAAATGGCTCGATTTTGGCGGGGATGTCATTACGGAAAACGACCTGAATGAACAGCAGAAGCGGGTGCGCTATATTGACCTGGTAGCATCTGCAGTCATCTTGCAGAACACGGTCGACATGATGAGAATCATGCAAGACCTTCATGCGGAAGGCGAGCCGTTCTCGGCTGCCGATGCCGCGTTTATGAGTCCATATGGAACAACTGGCGTGAAACGGTTTGGCAATTACCACTTGGATTTGAAAAAGGCGCCGGAGCCGTGGCTTAAGGAGGCGCTATTCCGTCAAGCGGTTAAGCGCGCACGCAAAGAAGCGGATAAAGCACGCGAGAACGATAGTAGACCTGGAGCATCGATTTGAATGACACCTTCGATATGATTGAGACCGCGTACGGCCGCGTGGACCGGGCCGCGCTACGGGCAGTTCAAGACACGTACGATACAACCGCGTTGCTACTCATGATCGATAAACTGGACGTTCTACTGAAGCACGCACGAGAAGAGGACGGGTTACGAGACATGCTGTTGTACTTGCATGGCATGGCACATACCGTGATAAACGGGGCAGGGATGACGGTTCCCGCCAATGACGAGAGTCTGCCGGAATTAGCGTCTGATATTTCTGCAGAACTTCTGCAGATAATTTTGCTATTGCAGGAATGGCGGCGTCAGCTGGAGCCGCTGGAGCAATTAGCACCCCGAAACTAAGCAAAAACCACATAAGCACACCGCGTCTTATTACTTTTTTTCTTATGTGTCATTTCCAGCCTTATCCCGGCAAGCCCCCAAGAGGACATGGCGATGGCCTACGAGCGACATATCGCCGGCTACATGACGAAAAGCGCTGTCGATCGTGATTTCATGACCGCCGTTGGTTTGCTGGAACACTATTGGCGCATTGTTGAGTTGCCGAAACCCTATGAGTAAAGGAACGCCTCCGTGAAACTTCTGATTATCGATGATGACGCGGTGGACCGGATGTCCATTGCCAAAACTATCCACGCGGCCAGAGTATCGAGCGAGATTGCCGAGGCAGCGACCGCCCTGGAAGGGTTGAACGCGCTGACGCAGCGCGAATTCGATGCGGTGCTGCTGGATTATCGTCTTCCGGACATGGATTGCCTGGATGCCTTGCATGCAATCAACCGAACGGCGACCCACAATGTGGCCGTGATCGTCCTGACCGGCGGCCCGGCGGAAGAGGAGTTGGGGTGCCGATGCATCGAAGCCGGCGCGCAGGACTTCCTGCTCAAGAGCGAAGTGTCCGCGCAAATATGCCGCAAGGCCCTGCTTCATGCCAAGACGCGTCAGGGGCTCAAGCTGCAATTGCTGGACGCGCATCGTCGGCTGCAACTCCTGGCCGAAAACGATCCGTTGACCGGCCTGGCCAATCGCTACTGTTTCGACAACAAACTGGCGACGACATTGGAGCGTGCGCGTCAAGAAGACATGCGCTTTGGCATCCTGTTCATGGACCTGGACAATTTCAAGCTGCTCAACGATTGTTATGGCCATTCTGCTGGCAACATGCTGCTCAAAATCGTCGCGAAGAGATTGCTGGGCGCATTGCATCCTGGCGAAATGGCTGCACGGCTGGGCGGCGATGAATTTGCCATCATCGCGCAGGATATCTCGGGCACGCAGGATCTCATCGATTTGTCTGCGCGCATCATGAAGGCCATGGAAGATCCCTTCGTGTTCGACAACATCGAGCAGATCGTCACATGCAGCATCGGCATTGCGTCCTATCCGGAGTGTGCTCGGAGTGCCGCTGACTTGTGCAGGTATGCCGATCTGGCGATGTATCAGGTCAAGAACACCCATCGGAACGGCTTCTATTTCTATTCCGAGCAGTTGCAGGCGAAGGTGCTGTACCGGATGGGAATAGAGAACGCGTTGCGTTCCAAGGATCTCGCAGAGCAGCTGAGAGTTTTCTATCAACCGTTTGTCGACGCCAACAGCCTGGCGATTTGCGGGGCGGAGGTACTCGTGCGATGGCAGCACCCGCTACTGGGATTGCTCGCTCCGGACCGCTTCATTTCCATTGCCGAGGAATGCGGCATGATGGCGATCATTGATGGCTATACCCGCCAGGCATCGCTGCGTCAGCTACGCGCATGGCGCGAAGAAGGCATGATCGACAAGTCTTTTCAGATGGCAATCAACATCAGCGCATCAACCTTGCGAGATCGCTCCTTCCCGGATGCGTTCAGGAGAGACCTGGAACGTACCGACCTTGATGACGTTCGTCTGTCCGTCGAAGTGACGGAGAACATTTTGGTGGCCGATTTTACGAATGCGGCTGCCGCCTTGACGCAGCTAAGGGAAATGGGGGTGATCATCGCACTGGACGACTTCGGCACCGGCTATTCATCGATGTCGTATTTGCGGCAGCTACCGATATCCGTTCTCAAGATTGACAAGAGCTTCATGCAGCAGGTACCGCAATCGCCCGAGGATGTTCGTCTATTGCGGTCCATCATCACATTGGCCAAGAGCCTCGAACTGGAAGTCATCGTCGAAGGGGTGGAAACATTGGCGCAAATGCAGTTGTGCCAAGCGCTGGGAGCCGACATCCTGCAAGGCTACTATTTTTCAAAACCACTGATAGCGAGTGAATTCGAGTACTCGCTCCTGGCTGCAGACAGCAATCGTACGATACGGTCAAGCCATCCCGCTAACGCTGAGGGTTGAATCCATTTCATGATGACCGAGGGAATATATACCGTACCGGGGCTGACTTCTCAAATCATCAGTAGTCCTGGAGATCCGGGCCAGGCCGGCCGCGACTTGCTCGCCGCCGCATCGGCTCTTGTCTGCAAGGGGACAGGATCCGATGCGGCGCAAAGCACCTACGCGGCCGCTCCGCTATCAGAACCGGTAACGCGTACTCACCAGCAGGCTGCGCGGCTCGCCGGGCATGTTGTAATCGTTGGCGGCACTGTGGGCGGAGATGAAGTAGCTGCGATCCAGCAGATTCTTCAGTGACAGCGTGACATCAAACTTCTCGGCCACATAACCTGCGCCCAGATTGATGACTGCATAGCCGGGCAATACCGTCAGGTTGTCAGAGGAAGCGAACCGTGCCGATTCGGCCCGCGCGCCCGCCGCCACCCAGTAGCCATCAGGCAGATCGCGCTTGAGCCACAAGTTGAAGGTGTGACGCGGCGTAAGGGACGACACGTTACCCTGGAAGGGCGTGCCAGCGGATGTCAGCCCGCTGGATTGCACGATGAGCCCATTCATGTAGGCATAGCCGGCGATGAGATTCCAGTGCGGCGCAAGCTCGCCGCTGGCGGACAATTCCACGCCGCGTGTGCGCTGTTGACCGACGTTGATGGCAAAGCCCGGCCGGTTCGGGTCGGCAACCTGGATGTTGTTCTGCGTCATCTCGAACAGCGCGGCCGTCAGGCTGGTCTTGTCGTTGAGCTCGTACTTGATGCCGACCTCCTTGCTTTCGGTCTTGGTCGGTTCCAGCTGGGCGCTGTTGCCGTAGAAGACGAAGGAGTCCGCCAGCGGCTGGAAGGAACGGCTGTAGCCGGCATACAGCGAGGTGCGCTCATCGGGCTGATAGACCAGGCCCACACGGGGCGACAGCGGGGTGTCGACGCGATTGAGGCTGGATTTGGCGACTCTGTCATCACGGTCCTGGGACAGGCGCTCATAGCGCAGACCGGCCAGCAGTTTCCATTGCGGCGTCAGGCTGATCAGGTCCTGGACATAGGTGGCCAGCGTATTGATCCGGGTCTCCGCATTGATGTTCGGCACGGCGTTGGCTGCAATGGGCGACAAGTTGGCCAGCACCGGATTGAACAGGGAATAGGTCGCCGCATTGTTGCGCGTGACCTGCCAGTCAGTCTTGTTTTGCCAGCTGTATTCCACGCCATACAACAGCTCGTGATGCATGCCCGCCAGTTGCAGTTTCTGGGTCAGTTCGTTTTGCCAGAACAAGCCACGCTCGGCACGCTGGCGATGGGCCTGGGCGATCGTCACCGTCGGGTTGGCGGTCTGGGTGACCCGGCTGATGGTGGTGTAGTTGCGGTCAAGGTCGAAATCATAGGTGCGCAGTACCGAGCGCCAGGCCAGCTTTTCGCTGAACTTGTGGTCGAGGGTGAAGGTGGCGTCCTTCACCTCGGATTGCACGAAGGCCCTGTCGCGCCCGTTGGCCGCACCGTAATAGGTGGCAATGGGCACATCTGCAGGACGGCCCCGGTAACTGGGGATGCCCTGGTCGGCCAGTCGCCTGTCGTGCAGATAATTGAATTGCGCCGTGAAACTGGTCTGCGCATCCGGCTTGTAGGTCAGGGAAGGGGAGAGTGCCTGGCGTTCCAGAAAATACTGGTTGCGGAAACTGCTGGAGTCTTCCACTGCGCCGGTCAGGCGAAACAGCAGCGTGCCGTCGGCGCTGTTGCGGCCGACGTCGAATTCGCTGCGCTTCTGTCCTTCGCTGCCGACGGTGAGCCCGATCTCGCTGACCGGATCCTCGCTCGGCTTCTTGGTCACACGATTGACGATACCGCCCGCCGAGCCGCGTCCGTACAGCACGGAGGCCGGACCCTTGAGCACTTCCACGCGTTCCACATTGGAGAGGTCGCGGAAATACAGCGCATCATCGCGCACGCCATCGATGAACTGATCGGTGATGGCGCTGAAGCCGCGGATGATGACCTGGTCGCGCTGGGCGTCGCCCAGACTGAAACTGAGACCGGCCACGTTCTGCAGGGCATCCTGCAGCGACAGGGCATTCTGGTCGCGCATGACCTGCTTGGTGACGGTGTTGACGGTTTGCGGCACGTCGCGCAGCGGTACGTCGATCTTGGTGGCCGCCGAGGAGTTCTTGGGACGGTAGCCGCTGTTGTCATCTGCAGTCGCCTTGACGGTCACTTCCGGCAGCGCATTGGTTTGGACTTGTTGCGCGTAGCTGTCGAAGGCCAGGGCCAGCAGGGCACTGAGGGTACACAGTTTGGTGTTCATAGCAATATTGTTTTACGTTGTGAATGGACGAACTTCTGTTGCAGAGGCTGGCGGAAGGCTGGCGGAGGGAAAGCTTGGGACTGCAAGGGCGGTGTTTCAGCTGGCGGCCTCGCGGGTGTCGGAGCGTCGCTGCAAACCATGCAGGGCGGCGGCCACGATCAGATAGACGGCAGCGTTGGGCCAGAACACTTCACTGATCGGCAGCCAGCCCATGGCCAAGGCACCGGCAGCTGTTCCCAGCAGGGCACCGGCCTTGGCCGCGCTGTTGCCGGCGCCGAGTACCCAGCCTTGGCGGTGGCCATCGGCCTGGCGTGACAGCAGGGTGTAGAACACCGGCAGCAATGCGCCGAGGAACACGCCCCACAGCAAGCGTGCCGCGACAAACCATGCCGGCACATGACTCATGGACTGCAAGGCCAGCGTGGCAGCGCAGGCCAGCGTGATCCATTTGACCCGCTGCAAGACTTGCTCCGGTGCCAGTGCAGCGAAGGCGCGTGCCCAGAGCGGAGCCGCAATGCACAGGCCCAGTGCGGTAGCGCCATAGCAAAGGCCGGTGAAGCTGGCATTGGCATGCAGGACCTGATCGGCATACACCGCAAAGAAAGCCTGCGGCATGATCTTGCCCGCCTGCACCAGCAAGATGCCCAGCAACAAGCCTTGAAACGCCTGCAGTGCAGGGCGTTCTGCCGCCGTTGGAGCAACCGGCTTTGATGATGCGCGCTGTCGATCAGTCGGCGCGGCTGGCTTGACGAAGGGCAGGGCCACCGCAGCCAGCAGCGCGCACAGCACGCACACCAGCGCGGTCGTCAGGTTGACGATCCAGAAGCCCCAGAGGTCAAACAGGATGCCGCCCAGCCATGGGCCCAGGGCCGAGCCCATGGCGGTGGCCACTTGCAATCGTGCCATGAGCGAGCTGCGCTGCGCCGGGGTGGCCAGACCCGCGCCATAGGCTTGCGCCGTAGCGATGAAGCCGCCCAGCGCGCCCTGGATCAGACGCGCCAGCAGTACTACGGTGACGCTGTCGGTCCAGGCTGCCATCAGCTGGCTGACCGCCAGCGCCAGCAAGGCCCGCACCACCATCGGCTTGTGGCCGGTCTGGTCGCCCAGGCGGCCCCACCAGGGGGCGGTGAGCATGGTCATCAGCAAGGGGCCGGCATAGACCGCCATGCTGACCCAGGCCAGCGTGGCAGCCGACATCGGGGCCAGCTCCCGCAAATGCAGAGGCCAGAAGGGGCCGCTCATTTCCATCGCGCCCATCGAGAGCAGCTGGATGGCCATCAGATAGCGCAACGCCACAGCCGGGCTGCGGCCCATCAACACGCTCATGCTGGGCCCAGCAGGGGATTGGGCATGCGCAGGACGACGTCCTCGGAGGTGTCGCTCAGGCGCATGCGGACGAAGGACTTGGCCGGCCAGTCATCCTGCAGCAGTGCCCGATACTCGGTTTGCCAACGCTGCGGTTCGGTGTCTGGCCTGAGTTCCGCGAAGCTGGCTGCGAGACGCTCGCGCAGTACCGCCATGAATGCTGCTTCCGGCTGCTGATAGGTGCGTGAGAGCAGCAAGGCAAGTTCGATGATGTGGCACAGCATGAAGGCGTGCAGAAATTTGTCGCGCACGGAATCGTTGTCTTCGAACAGGGTGTGCTTGCTGCTGTAAGTTTCCAGCGCCAGTCTGCTGTGGCGCAAGGTGGGGGCATGGATGCGCAGGTCCCCAAAGTCGCGCAAGAGCATCTGCACAGGCCGAAGTTGGGCATCCACCATCACGAAGCTGTTCTGCTGATGGGCTTCAAAGGCGATGCCATAGCGCAGATAAGCTCCCAGCACTGCCGGCAAGGCGACATCCAGATAGGCAGCAAAGAATTGTTCGGCAGCATCGGCGTCGTCTCCCCACGCTGCGCTGACCAGATCGCAGACCAGCGGACGCCCGCTCAGAGGCGAATCTGCAAACAAGGCGCCCACCGGTACCGGCATGCGCTCCTTGCAGCGTTGCGTCATGGGGTTGCTGCGGTAGAGCACGGCCAGGTGGCGGGAGACATCGTCATTGCCCTGCGGGTCGCGGTAATACAGGCCGACTTCTTCACCGAGGATGGCCAGTCGTCCGCCGAAACCGTCTTCCCTGACGATGATGTCGCGCAGCAGCCTGGTCAGGCGCGGGCCCATCACGGCAGACTTGGGCGAGACGGTACGCTCGACGCTGGTCAGGCGCAGCGATACGGGCAATTTCATGTGCGGCTTTGTCGGCGAGCCTTCAGGGACCACGGTGCGGAAGGACATGGTCGGCCGGGCCGGCAGGCTCGCTTCGGGCAGCAGCAGGAGCTGGCGCTTTTCCACTGCCTGAGCGAAGCGTTCGGGGATGGCGCGATCCAGCTGGTAGGGATGCAAGGGCAGGGGGAGCCAGTGTGAAACGTCTTCACCTCGGTGCTGCAAGGCTGTTCTCCACGTTTCCCAGGCTTGCGGGTAGTGGGTAGCGAACCATTGCCGGTATTCGGCGTGGTCCTGGCCGCCGGTGATGCAGGCGACATCGACGTGCATTGCTGCCAGGGAGAGCGTGATCGTGGCTTCAAATTCGGGCGAGAGCGCCATGACCTCGGCGCTGCTCAAGCCGAGTTTGGTCTTGTAGTTGGGGTGCCAGGGATGGCCCAGCGTGCCCCATTGTTCCAGCAGCAGGCTCGGGTTGGGGTGCGCTGAACGGAATAATGCGGCGACAAAATTGGTCTGCTGCTGCCCGAACTCGGCACGCAATCGAAGTCCCCAGTGTTGGCGGTAATTCAGGCAAAGGGCGTCATTTTCTGCGCTGTTGGAGAGCTCCATGATCAGCCGTTGCAGGCTGGCTTCGGAAATGTCCTCATGCGCCCGAGCCACCTTTGCCAACAGCATGGACGAGCTCAGCAAGGCTTGCGGGACCGGGTTTCCGACACTGTAGTGTGCGATGGAACCGTGGAGCTGGCAGTTGTCCGCCACACCCAGGTGCAGGCCCTCGATGCGCAGCATGCTTTGCGCTTTCCACAAAGGCAGCCAGGCGTAGTGCCCATCGAAGATCAGGTGTTCCCGCTGCAGGAGCTTTTCGCGGAACAGCGCTTGCAGCGTGCGTTGCAGACTGCGCTGCCGGGCTTGATGCCAGGCTCGGTTGAGATGGACATCTTGGGGTTCACCTAGGTCCTGGATGAGATTCAAAGTACGCATATTGTTGCCTCATGTAACAAAGTGTCTTTGAATTGTATCAAATGAGAATAGCTATTATTCGTATTTATTCGAGGGGTATTTATTCGTATAATTTGTATTATGTAAAATATAGTTTGCAGATTGCCTGATTAAGGCAAGCTGCTGCATGGTCCCGAATGTCTCAACCAGGCCCGGCTTCCGCGACATGCGCCGTCAGGCCGCTCTGTCCCGGGGCGATATGCTCCGCCAGCACATGAGAATCCGGATAATCTCCCCCGTTTTGCGTGCGGAAAGCAATCGGCAGGAAAACCTGGCCGTCGTCGAATGCCCTTTCCCGGTACCGGGATTTCCCGTAGGCATGCTCTGGCGCGAACGTAACCACGCGCATGGTGGACATCGCTTGGTACGCGACGTGATCATCGAGTTGGCCTCAGACATGTAGCGTATTGACCTGTCAGTTCTTGCTTTCTTTTGTCAGGATCATGTCGTAGAGCGCCTGTGCCGCCGGCGAGAGGTGCGCCGACTTGCGCGTGATCAGCACCAGACTGCGGGACACTACCGGCTCGACCAGCTGGATCCTGCGCACATCAGGATAGGCTCCTTCCTGCACGGCCAGCCCCGGCACCACGGCGATGCCCACCCCCTGCGCCACCAGTCCCATCGCCGTTGAGCTGCGCTGCACTTCATAGAAAGAACGCAAGGCGAGGCGGTTGGCGTCCAGCACCGGATCCAGCAAGGTGCGATTGCCGCTCACCTCCCCTGCAAAGATCAGCGGATACGGCTTGAGCTGCGCCCAGGTGGCGCGCCGGCGTTTGGCCAATGGATGGGTGTGGTGGCAGATCAGCACGTACCGGTCCGTGGTCAATGGAACGCTTGCCAGCTCGGGATGATGCTCCCTGGCCATGTTGATGCCGAATTCGGCTTCCCGGCGCAGCACGGCGTCAGCCACGGCAGATGAGGCGTGATCGAGAATCTTGATGCGGTTGTGCGGATAGCGCGCGGAATACGCCTGCAGGATCCGTGGCAGGTACTGCACACCTACGGTGGGCACACAGGCGATGCAGACGTCGCCACGGCGTGCCATCCCGGTTTCCCGGATCTCCACCAGCGCGCCCGCCAGCTCGTCCAGCAGCCGCCGGGCCTGGGGCAGGAAGTCCTGTCCGATTTCGGTGAGCGCAAGGGAGCGCGTGGTCCGCTCCATCAAGGTCACCCCCAGAAAATCCTCCAGCTTGCGCAAGCGCAGCGTCACCGCCGTCTGCGTCACGTGCAATGCGCCCGCTGCCCCTTGGAAGCTGCCTTGATCAGCAATCGCGACAAATGCCTGCACACCGAGGATGTCGATTTTCATGAGTAAAACTTATTAATCTTTCAGATAATTTCATTTTACTGCTTCTCCGGCAGCGCTCAAGATACAGCCTCAAGTCAGCCCGAAAGGAGCCAGATCATGAACATCACGATATCGGACGTGCAGCCAGGTCACGATGAACCGGCGGCAGGCGACGCCGTCGAGCCGCTCATCCTTGATCTTCTCGAATGGATTGGCCCGGATGGACGGCCTTACAGCGAAGTGATCGAACCCTGGCGGACCTCCTGCCCTCGCCTGCCGGTCTGGGAAAACGCCCATGCGCGAGGCTATCTGGCACGCGTCCATGCATCTGGCGGCGAGGCCCTGATAAAGGTCAGCCAAGCCGGTGCCGCTCATCTGCAAGCCAGGCGAGGCAGACTGCTCAGCCTGTATCAACCTTCGCCACAGGAGCAATCCATGCAAACCTCTCCAGAATCCATGCAAGCCCAGGTTCAATGGGACGTCAGCCAGTATCTGCGGTTCGGCGGCGAACGCCTGCGTCCTGCCCTGGACCTGATGTTGCATCTGCCCACGCAGAACCCCGCGCGCATCCTCGACCTGGGGTGCGGCACCGGGAACCTGACCGCACTGCTGCAGCAGCGCTGGCCACGGGCCGAGGTGCTGGGCGTGGATGGCTCCGATGACATGCTGGCCAAGGCGCGCCTGAACGTGGCGCAGGCCAGGTTCGTCGCAGCCGATCTGAATCATTGGGTGCCCGAGCACAAGCTGGACCTGATCTACACCAATGCGACCTTGCAGTGGCTGCCCGATCATGCGCAGTTGTTCCCGCGGCTGCTGTCCTTCCTCAATCCTGGCGGTTGCCTGGCGGTGCAGATGCCGGTCATGCATGATGCGCCGTTGCGGCGCGCGCAGGTGGAGCTGGCGAGGTCACCCGCCTATGCCGATGTGCTGGGCGAGGTGTCGGAACGGCGCAATGTTCTGGAGGTGGGCCGCTATTACGACCTGCTGCGCCCGCGCGTGGCGACGCTGGACATCTGGCAGACGAGCTACCTGCACATCCTCACGGGCGCGGACCCGATACTGGAATGGGCCAGCGGCAGCAGCCTGCGTCCCTATCTCGAGAAATTGGAAGGCGATCAATTGCAGGCCTTCCGCACCGAATATGCGCGCCGCATGCAACAGGCTTACCCGCCCGGCGCAGACGGCAGCACATTGCTGCCGTTCCAGCGCATGTTCATCGTGGCGAGCTTGCCTGGCTAAGATGGCACTGCCACAAATGAAAACAGGGACCTTGCATGCAAGGTCCCTGCATCATCAACAGCAAGCCTCAGGGCGCTACCGGCGCTAAATCAGCGTTGACGCAGCCAGCGCACGTAGCCGTCCCCGATACGCTGCACCACCGACACCAGCAAAATCAGCACCGCAATGACGATCACCATCACCTGCGTATCGAACCGCTGATAGCCATAGCGGATCGCCAGATCTCCCAAGCCGCCCGCGCCCACCGCACCGGCCATGGCCGAAGAGCTGATGAGGGCCACCAGCGTGATCGTGAATCCCCCGACGATGCCGGGCAGAGCCTCGGGCAGATAGACATGCCGCACGATGTCCCATTTCTTGCAGCCCAATGCCTGCGCTGCTTCGACCAGACCGGGATCAACCTCGCGCAAGCTCACCTCGACGATGCGCGCAAAGAAGGGCGTGGCGCTGATGGCCAGCGGCACGATGGCGGCCCAGACGCCGATGGTGGTGCCCGCCACCAGGCGCGTGAGCGGAATCAGCGCCACCAGCAGTACGATGAAGGGCGTGGCGCGAAAACCATTGATGATGCTGCCCAATACCCGGTGCACACGCGGCGAGGCCAGGAAGCCGCCAGGAGCCGTCACGATCAGCAGCACCGCGAGTGGAATACCCGCCACCAGCGCCAGTGCGCCCGAGATGCCGACCATCTGCAGCGTATCGACCAGCGCATTGCCGTAGCGCTCGATGGGAATGGAAAGACTAAGTTCGAGTGACATATCCCAACTCCTTGATGTGATGTGCAATCGCCGTGGGGCCCTGGGTCAGGGCCTGCCAGTCTGGTGATCCCGTGACGTCGGCCAAGGCGATGTAGAGCTGACCGTGGGTATGTCCCTGGATGCGCTCCACGCTGGCCTGCAGCAAGCGCGTCTTGCCGCCCAGCGCCTGCGCCACGCGCAACAGATCAGGCTCCAGGCCATCCCCGCCACGGTATTGCAATTGCAGAATGCGCTCATGCAGCCCGGACGGCGGCACGGTCTGCAGCTGGTCCAGCAGTTCCGGGGGCAGGCCTTGCTGCAGTGGCGCCAACAAAGCTTGCGTGGCTGGATGGGCGGGATTGCCGAACACCTGCCACACCGGTCCCAGCTCGGCGATGCGCCCCTGCTCCAAGACCAGCACCTGGTCGGCGATCTCGCGGATGACGCTCATTTCATGCGTGATCAGGATCACCGTGATGCCCAGCTTGCGGTTGATGTCGCGCAGCAGTTGCAGGATGGCGTGAGTGGTTTCCGGGTCCAGCGCCGAGGTGGCCTCGTCGCAGAGCAGGATCTCGGGCCCGCTGGCCAGGGCGCGGGCGATGCCCACACGCTGCTTCTGGCCACCCGAGAGGCGGCGCGGATAGGTATCGGCCTTGTCCTCGAGGCCGACCAGGGCCAGCAGTTCGCGCACCCTGCCCTCCACCTGCTGGCGCGGTACGCCGGCCACGCGCAGCGGCAAGGCGATGTTGTCAAAGACGGTCTTGGCCGAAAGCAGGTTGAAATGCTGGAAGATCATGCCGATGCGCCGGCGCAATTGCACCAGTTGCGCATCGTCGAGGGTCGCGATATCCACCCCATCGACTTCGATGCGCCCGGTGCTGGGCGTCTCCAGCCGGTTGATGGTGCGCAGCAGGCTGGATTTGCCGGCCCCGCTGCGGCCAATGATGCCGAAGATGCTGCCGGGTGCAATCTCCAGTTCGATGTCCTGCAAGGCCTGCACCGGACCAGCCGATGAGAGGTAGGTCTTGCCGACTTGGCGCAAGGCCACCCTGCCCTTGGGACGGCTGCCGGGCCAGGGGCCTCCGGCGGCCGAAGCCTGAGCGGCAGCATCATGCTCCGCCTCGGGACGGCTGGGAGCGGTCAAGGATTGTCTGGCCGTGATCGAGAGTTCCATGCGGTTTCCTTCCGGTACGGGTGCGGCGGTTTCAGGGCTTCTGCCAGGCCAGCGTGTAGAGACGCTTGTCGCTGTTGAAGGCGCGGTGGATATCGGCCTTGACGGTCTCCGAGTTCTGGTAGATGCGGATGAATTTCTGGATCACCGGATCATTCACGCGGCTGGCCTTGGTGACGAACTGGATGGCGAAACGGGCATCCTCGATGCCGGAATAAGCCAGCCCGCTGGAGGGATCGAAGGCCTTGGCCGCCACGATGAAGTGCGGATAGCCCTGAGCCAGGTCGACGTCCGGCGTGATGCGCACCAGCTGCGGGCCTTCCACTTCCACGAAGTTCAGCTTCTTGGGGTTCTCGACGATGTCATTGAGGCTGCCGAGATAGCCGACGTTGGGCTTGAGCTTGATCAGCCCCACGCTTTGCAGCAACAGCAGCCCGCGCCCCTGGTTGACCGGGTCGTTGGCGATGCCGACCTTGCCGCCCTGTGGCACCTGGGCAAAGGTCTTGTGCTTGAGCGAATACAGGCCGACGTTGGCCAGAATGCCGGTGCCGGCACTGGCCAGCTTGTAGCCGTTCTTCTGGATGGCATTGTCGAGGAAGGGCTGGTGCTGGAAGTAGTTCAGGTCCAGATCCCCGGCATCCACGGCCACATTGGGTGTGGTCCAGTCGGTGAATTCGACGACTTGTACGTCAATGCCCTGGCTCTTGGCTTCCTTGGCGGCCACTGCGATGGAGTCGCCATAGGCCCCAGGCACCACGCCGATGCGCAGCTTGTCGGCGGCGTGCGCCACACCGGCCTGGGCAGAAAGGACAGTCAGGACGACCAGCAAATGACGGAAAAGACGGGAAGGCTGCATGCAGGGCTCCGAAAGAAATGGGGTTTTGGAAAAAATGTTCAGGTCGTGATTTAGCCGCTGGCAGCCTCGGCGCAACGGTAGGCCGCCGGAAGCGGGCTTGCGGCCGGCGAGGCACGAGAAGATCACTCGCCAGCGACATAAAGCTTCACTCAGGGCTTTTGCCAGGGCAGGCTGTAAAGCCGTTTGTCGTGTGCATAGCGCTCATCGATCTTGGCCAGCACGGCGGGCGATTGCTGGTACAGCGTGATGAATTTGCGGATGCGCGGGTCAGCGGCATTGCTGGTGCGCGAGACGAAAACGATCGCGAAGCGCTGGTCGTCCACGGTCGAATATTGCAGGCCGCTTTTGGCGATCTCCGGCTTGCCGGCGGCAACCAGATGCGCCGGGTAGCCCTGTGCCAGATCGACGTCATCCAGAGCGCGGACCAGTTGCGGACCTTCGATTTCCTTGAAATCCAGTTTCTTCGGGTTGCTGGCGATGTCAGCCAGGCTGGCCTTGGCACCCACACCCGCCTTGAGTTTGATCAGTCCGGCGCGTTCCAGCAGCAGGAGTCCCCGCCCTTGGTTGACGGGATCGTTGGCCACGGCCACGGTGGCACCGTCCTTGAGTTGCGCCAGGCTCTTGATGCGGGTGGAAAACAGGCCGATGTTGGGCAGCACGCCATAGCCGGCAATCGCAAAGGCGTAGCCGCGTTCACGGATGGCGTTTTCCAGGAAGGCGGTGTGCTGGAAGTAATTCAGGTCGAGGTCGCCGGATTGCAGGGCAACATTGGGCGTGGTCCAGTCGGTCATCTCGACCACGCGTACCTCCAGTCCCTGCCGCCTGGCTTCTGCTGCGGCCACTTGGACGGAGTCGGCGATCACGCCGGGCGTCACGCCGATGGTCAGGGCTTGAGCGTGCGAAAACGCTGCGCTCAGGGCCAGGATGGCACCAGCCAGATGCTGCGGAAACCGGAAGCGGCGAATGAAGTTCTTTGCGTGCATGACCTGATCGTGGAGTCGTTCAATGGAGGCTGCGGACAAGGCCTTGAAGGCTGCCGCGAGCCCCGATTGTGGTCGATCAGATCATTTGGAGCTACAAAGTAAAACATGCTTGGATATCAGCTTTTTGCATGAGCCTTCATCGGCGGGCATGGCTGGCTGAATCTAGGTCAAGCGTGAAAGTGCAGCGAGTGCGCGGACGGTACCCCTGCCCTGCCCCGGTATCAGCCGGCGTCGGTATCAGGCTCTTTCGGTACCGGTAGCGCTGCCTTTTTATCCTGTTGCGCAGCGGAGTGGTCGCGCCACTCTTTGAGCAGCGCTTCGTGCGTTTCCAGTCGTGCGCGCGCCGCCGCCAGGTCGCGCTCGCCTTGCTGCCATTGCCGGCGCGCGCTGGCGGCCTCTTCTTCGGCACTGATGACCCGGGCCTGCAGTTGCGTCAAGGCCTCGTTCCTGGCAGCCAGTTGCGCTTCGAGCACGCGCTTGGCGGAAGCCTGTTCCTGCAGCACCTCCATTTGTTGTTCGCGACGCGTGGCCAGCGTGTGCTGTTCTGCCAGCGCCTGCCGTGCATGCGACAACTCGGCAATCAGGCGCACGCCTTCCTGATTGAGCCGGGTGACGTCCTCCTGGCGCACCACTGCATCCTGGCGCAACTGGCGCAATTCGGCTTGCAGGGTCTGGAGTTGTTGCTCGTGGCGTCGCTGGTCCTGGTCGCGCTGGTCCTTGGCGGCACTGCGGTAGTGCTCCAGGGCATCGCGGGCGTGCTGGTGCTTTTCTTCGAGCGACTGGCGGTGCTGTTCGTTTTCGTCCAGGCGTTCCTGCAAGGCAGCGAGCTTCACTTCCAGGGTGCGTGCCAGGGCGGTTTGCTCCTGGCGTTCCTCGCGGGTTTTCTCATGGGCAGCGCGCTCGGCGATCAGGGCTTTTTGCGTCTGATCCAGACACAGGCCCTGCTCGCCATGGGCGGCCTTCAGCAATGCCAATTCCTGCACCAATCGGGCCGTTACCGTCTCCGTTTCGGCACGCACTGCCTTGACCTCAGCCCGGGCCTCCTCCTGCAACTGCACGGCGAGCCGCTCCACCAGGTCCTGCAGCGCCTCGCTGATGCTGCGCGGCTGGCCCTGGCCGCCCTCCTCTTCTTCCAATTCCTTCAGGTATTTGTGGATTGTAGTCTTGGAGCCGGTATTGCCCAGCTCCACCCGAACGGCGTCTACCGACGGATGCCGGCCCAATGCCAGCAAGGAATCGCGCGCTTTCTTCACTTCCGATTTGTAGAGGCCGGTACGTGCCATGGTCCAAATCCGTTATTTGATGATGTATTACATAATACGTAATTACATACTATTATTGAAGAGTATTTATGCAGATGTCGAAAATAATTAAGACAAGATATTGGATGATTATCGAATCTGATCGCGTAAAATCCTCCGAATCTGCCCTCACCCGTCTGTAATGAGCCCATGCCAGCCGCACCAGCACCGTTGAATATCGATGACTATCTGCACGCCGCCACGCGTGACAACACTCGCCGCAGCTATCGTGCGGCCGTGAAGCATTTCGAGGTGGAATGGGGTGGTTTTCTGCCAGCCACGGCGGACAGCCTGGTGCGCTATCTGGCTGAGCACGCCGGCAAGCTGGCCCACAACACGCTCAAGCAGCGCATCTCCGCGCTGGGCCAGTGGCATGTGGACCAGGGATTCCCGGACCCGACCAAGGCTCCGGTCGTGCGCAAGATGCTGCGCGGCATCCTGGAACTGCATCCTGCCCAGGAAAAACGCGCCAAACCGCTGCAGCTGGAGGCGCTGGAGCAGACCATCGCCCATCTGGAGCGCGAACGGGAACTGGCACGCCAGCAGGCGCGCTTTGCCGACCTGCTGCGGCATACGCGCGACAAGGCATTGTTGCTGATCGGATTCTGGCGGGGATTTCGCAGCGACGAACTGGCGCGGCTGGATATCGAACGCATCGAGGCGGTGGCAGGCGAAGGCATGCGCATCCACCTGCCCCGCACCAAGACCGACCGCAGCCTCAAAGGCAGCACCTACAAGACGCCGGCGCTGTCACGGTTGTGCCCGGTGGCGGCTTATCTCGACTGGCTGGCGGTGAGCGGCCTGAGCAGCGGACCGGTACTGCGCGGCATCGATCGCTGGGGCCGCATCAGCGAAGAAGCGGTCAATGCGGCCAGCATCATCCCCTTGCTGCGACGGATCCTGAAATCGGCAGGGATTGATGATGCACATCTCTACAGCTCGCACTCGCTGCGGCGCGGCTTTGCCAGCTGGGCCAGCGCCAATGGCTGGGAGATGCGCGCCCTGATGGAATACGTGGGATGGAAAAACATTCATTCGGCGGCACGCTATGTGGAATCCCAGGATCCCTACCACCGCGCCATGCTGGAGCGTCTGCTGCCGCAGCAAACTGCGGTGCTCGGCACGCCCGATCAGGCCGAACCATAAACCACCGCGATCCGGGCTGGCCGGACTACTCGCAGTCGGGGTTGCCGTGCGTTCTCACGCATTGCGCACGGGCGCAGGCGGCGATCACCTGGTTGCGCCCATATTCATTGATGTCGACCGTCACGTAGACGGGATATTGCTGATACTCGGTACGCAGGATGTCCTGGCAGACCGTATCGGTCCGGTTGCCGTTGACCACCGAGCTGCAGCGCGTCTGTCCGGTCGGCACCTGGATGGTGCGGGTGCGCATTTCCATCCGCGTCTGCTGGATGATCGGGTACTGGGCATAGGCGGCCGGGGCGCACTGGCTCTCGGTGGCGCGATAGGCCTCGGTGGCGCAACCGCCAAGCGCCAGCATCACGGCCAGCCACGGGAGCACGGCGTAGGTTTTCATCGGTAAGGTCTCGTTGCTTGTTCTGTGGGCAGAGATTGTAGCCGCGCACGGGTCCCGGCACCATGACGCCGCGCAGCAGCACCTCCGGACGGGAGCGAAATCGGCAAGGACGTGCCGATGTTGCATGACATTCACATGGGCTCAGGCGAAAGTGAAGACTCAGCAACACAATCCGCTGCAACTCCCCTATCCTGGAGCCGCCATCCCGGTGGCCCGCCAAGGCCAGCGTCGGCACCATAACCAGACCAACATCCAGAGACAGAGACCTTCATGAAACGATTCCTGCGCATTGCCCTTGCCTCGACCTTGCTCTCGGCCGCCGTCGCCCAGGCTGCGGATCGCCTGCCGGTGATCCCGCCCGATCAATACACGCCGGAACAGAAAAAAGCCGCCGATGAATTCCTGGCCGCCCGCAAGGTGCCGGTGTTCGGCCCCTTCGAACCGCTGATGCACAGCCCGCAAGTGATGACGCAGGCACGCTCGATGGGCGACTACCTGCGCTACAACTCGGCCATCGGCAATACCCTGAGCGAACTGGTGATCCTCATCACGGCCCGTGAATGGACCCAGGATTACGAGTGGCACGTACACTATCCCATCGCCATCAAAGCCGGCATCAAGCCGGAAGTGGCGGCGGCCATCGCCGACGGCCGCCGTCCCGAGGGCCTGAGCGAGGACGAGCAGATCGTCTATGACTTCTCGCTCGAACTGCATCGCAACAAGCGCGTCTCCGATCCGACCTTCGCCCGCGCCGAAAAGCGTTTCGGCAAGAAGGGCGTGGTCGATCTGACCGGCATCAATGCCTATTACACGCTGCTGGCCATGCAGATGAACGCGGCGCAATACCAGGCACCGAAGGAGGCCAAGCGGCTGGTGCGCTTCCCCGAGTAAGCTCACCTGCCTGCACCGGAGCGGCACTGCGCAGGCTGGCTGTAGCGCTCCGGCCCTTCCTTGCGCCTTGGATGATCAGGGTGCGTCGACGTATCCCTTGCGCAGCTTTTCGGCGACCAGTTTTTCCATCTCGCGTTGTGCACGCTCTTCCGATTCATGCGACTTGATCAGGCGCTGACCTTGCGTCCCGGTCCGGCCGTAAGTGACGGTCAGCTCGGCACCCGACCGGCTGATGTTCCAGAACTTGCTGGAACTCCCCTGCGCATAGGAAAGCGCACGGCTCTCGGCAGCGGCACCGCTCGCAGCGGTCGCTTCGGACAACTCATCGATGGCAACGTGCGCGGTCGGTGTGGCTGTTGACTCGGCGGGCTGCTCGCCCGGAGCGGCGTTCTGCTCCGGCAACACCGCCTCCTCTCCCTCGGCCAATATCCGTTCGATGCGCTCGATCACCGCAACCGGATCGCGTAACCAGTCACGTCCCGGCAGGTCCAGCACTTTCCATCCGAAACTGCGCAGGATGGCCGGACGGAAGACGTAGCGCTCCACCGTATCGGTGACCGCCTGCGCGGGATTGTCGAGCAGGATGGCCAGTGCATAGGTACCTTCCTCGCCCTCGATGGCGAGATCGCAGCGGAACTGCGACCGTCCGACCTGCAGCTGGACCCGGTGCCCGCGCTGGCGCAGGGACTGAGCCAGTGCATCGCGGATGCTGTCTGGCTGCAGCTCGGCGGCAAAGGCCTTGCGCGCCCCCTGGTTGAGCGCGCCGAGGATGGTCTGGGCGTGATCGAAACGGCCGGTGGCGCTGGCCTGCGCAAATTGCAGGAAGCTGCGCAAGGCTGCCGCACCGTCGTTGTGGACGTTGGTGATGGCGTCCGCCTGGATCGAGCTCACCACCGCCATGCGATGGCGTGCCCGGCTGAAGATCACGTTGAGCCGCTTCTCGCCGCCGCGCTGGTTGATCGGGCCGAAGTTCATCAGCATTTTGCCGTTGGGGCCGGGGGCGTAGCAGATGCTGAGGATGATGACGTCACGCTCGTCGCCCTGCACGTTTTCGAGGTTCTTGATGAAGAGGCCATTGAACTGGTCGTCGTCCTCGCGCACGTATTCGCGCTCCAGACGGGTACTGAACTCCGGATCTTCAGAGGCCAGCGCCTCCAGCGCCGCTTCGATGGTGCTTTGCTGGGCTTCGGAGAACGCCACGATACCGAGGCTCAGGCCGGTCTCGCGATTGAGCATTTCCCGTACGGCCTGGGCGATGTAGCGCGCCTCGGCTTGATTGCTGCGATCGGCGTAGACCCCATCCTCCAGCCAGTGGAAGCTGACCGGGCTGCCCATGAGCAGGTCGGCGGCCAGCGTACCGGCATCGTCCTGGTCCGAGCGCGGGCGCGGCAGTTGCTCCAGCGGGCGTTCACGCAGCCGGTCCGGAATGGTGACCAGACGGCCGTCATAGAAGGCCGCATTGGAGAAGCTGATCAGGGTCTCATGGCGGCTGCGATAGTGCCAGGCCAGCAGTGTGGCGGGCAGATTGCGGGCTGCCTGGTTCAGCAGGCTGTCGGAATCCAGATTGATGGCGATGCGCTCCCCATCCTCTTCCACCAGGATCTCGTCTTCCTCGCCGCTGCCGGCCGCCGAGAAGAAACTGGTCGGCGGCAACTGCATCTCGTCGCCCACCACGATCACCTGCTGGGCGCGGCTCAGTGCCGGGATCGCCTCTTCGGTAGGAATCTGGCTGGCCTCGTCGAAGATGACGACGTCGAACAGCGTGCTGCTCAAGGGCAAGGTATCGGATACCGACAGCGGACTCATCAGCCAGATCGGTTTGAGGTCATTGATGACCGCGCCGGTCTCATCACCGGCCAGGTCGCGGATGGAGCGATAGCGCATGCTCTTGCCGAACTCATGTTCCAGTTCGCGGCGGCCGGTGGCGTATTGCTTCTTCAGGGCCTTGCCCTGGGTATCGAGCTGCGTGGCCGAGAGCCCGGAAAGGCGTACATGCTCGCTGAACTGTCCCTGCAAGGTGGCCTTGATCGCCTCGGCATTGATGTCCAGCAGGCTGCGCTGGGCCTGGGCTATCGCGCGGGTCGCCAGCGCCAGGTCGGTGCCGCTGAAGCGTTCCAGCACCGGATGGGCGCGCCCCAGGCGACGCCAGGCCTCATCCGCCACCAGAGCTTCCAGCGCCAGCGGATCGGCATGCACGCCCAGTACCGTCGCAGCATAGGTGGCGTCAGCGTCATGGACCGCCTGCAACAGCGGCAGCAGGTCCGGCAAATCTTCCAGGGCTTCGCGCAGATCGCGGAACAGCTCGCCTGTCTGTTCCAGATTCCGTTGATCCGGAGCCGACAGCGTCGAATCGACCAGTGCTGCCAGCGCCTGCACATCGTCATGCGCACCCGCCAGGCCCATCACCAGCGCAGCCGGATCCCCGGCGCGGCGCAGATGATCGACCAGCGCTTGCAAACCGGCCGGCGTGTTCATGCGGTTCCTGAGCGTTTCCAGGGTCTGCAGGAACTGCTGCATGTCACTGGCCCCATAACGTCGACGCGCCTCTTCCTCCGTCGCAGCCAGCCGTGACAGCGCCTCGTGTTCGGCCTTCAGTTGCGTCAGGACGGTGGCATAGCCGGGGTGCAAAGCATGCTGGCTGAAATCGTAGCGACGCTTGAGTTCTCCGCGCAGACGCCACCAGGCAGGCTTGAACCAGCGCGAGAAGGATGATTCCATCTGGCCGGCCAGCCGCAGCGCGGTCTCGGTATCGTCCGCCCGCAGCTTGTCGCGCCAGTGGCCGGTGACCGACTGGGCTGCCGTCACGGCTTGCTGGCCTTGTGCCATCGCTTCGCGCCATTGCGACAAGGCCGCCTGGCCAGGTGAAGCAGGATCCAGCAGATCCAGATGGCGCGCCAGGCCGCTGTCAACCAGGCGCTTGCTTTCGGTGACGACCTGCTGCGCGGCCTTCAGGGGGGTGTCGGCGACGATCGGACTTTGGCTGCTTTCCAGCAAAGACGTCAGACGCCCGAGGATGGCATCGACCGCATCACAGCGACGCTCCAGTTCCGCCACCACCCCTTGCTGGCGCAAGACCGTGGCAGAGAGCGTGGCAAAGGGATGGGTGGCCGGCACGCTGGTGCCAAAACGTTCCTGCATGACGCCCTGCAAGCGCCGGGTCAGCTCGCGCTGCCCGTCCCACAGCGTCCACGCGCACAAAGCTTCACGTACCGCTGCACCCACGTCCAGTGGCGGCGGCAGCTCGGCCAGCCGCCGCAACAGGCTGCGCACGCTCAGG
>JGI1221J13441_10000190_pt1 | contig 30033 bp, 26 predicted proteins | sample LakVidmifraction_4_FD_13441 | JGI IMG/M metagenome (IMG submission 13441) | reverse complement strand
TCGCGGCGCGCGCCGCCGATACAGGCGTCGAACTTGAATTCTTCGATGGTTTCCAGCAGCGTCACGGCTTGCGCGGCGTTGCGCGAATCGGTTTGCGGATTGCGCAGGCGCACGGTGCCGCGCTTGATCGAATCTTCCACCGAACGCACCACCAGGCGCTCGCCCAGTTCAGCGGCGCGGCGGTCACGGAATTCGATGACTTCCGGGAAGTTGTGGCCGGTGTCGATGTGCACCAGCGGGAAGGGGAACTTCCCGGGACGGAAGGCCTTCTCGGCGATGCGCAGCAGCACTACCGAGTCCTTGCCGCCGGAGAACAGCAGCGCCGGGTTGCTGCACTCGGCCGCGACCTCGCGCATGATGTGGATGGCTTCCGATTCCAGCCAGTCGAGGTGTCGGTTGCTGGCGTTGTCCAAAAAGAGAGTGTCTACCGCAGTGTTCATGCCGGACCTTCCGATGCGTTGCTTGTTGTTGCTTTGATTGAATTCTGGTTCAGTTCGCCGCATGCGCCTTGATGCGCACCAGCTTGCCGTCGACCACGTGCAGGCCGCATTCCTTGGAGTCGGGGTTCTCCCACCACCAGCGGCCGGCGCGGATATCTTCACCGGGCTGGATGGCGCGGGTACAGGGCTCGCAGCCGATGGACGGATAACCCTGGTCGTGCAGCGGATTGTAGGGCACGTCGTTGGCGCGGATGTAGTCCCACACGTCCTGTTCCGACCAGTCGGCCAGGGGGTTGAACTTCTCCATGCCGTGGGCTTCGTCCCGTTCCTGCACGTGCAGCTCGGCCCGCGTGACCGATTGCGCGCGGCGCTGGCCGGTGACCCACGAAGCCTTGCCCTGCAGGGCGCGGTTCAGCGGCTCCATCTTGCGGATGTGGCAGCACTCCTTGCGCAGTTCCACGCTGTCGTAGAAGGCGTTGGCGCCGTGCTTCTGCACGTAGGCTTCCACCGCTTCAGGCTGGGGACGATAGGGCGCGACCTCGTAATCGTAGGTCTCGCGGATGCGGTCCAGCATGCCTACGGTTTCCTTGTGCAGGCGGCCGGTTTCCAGGGTGAAGATGCTGATGCGATCCTGCAGCTGGCCGCGCAGGATCAGGTCGGTCAGCACCATGTCTTCGGCCGCCAGGCTGGAGGCCAGCGCCGCCGGGGCGTACTCGGCGGCGATGCGTTCCAGGGTGGCCTGGGTCTTGGCGATGAGTTCTTGCAAGCCTGGGGTAGCCATGGGCTGTCCTTCCTTCTTCACGATCGCGCCTCAGTCGGCGGTCTGCACGGTTTCGCGCTTGACGCGGCGGAACAGCGGGTTCTTCTCGTCCCAGGAGGTCTGGTATTTCTCGGAGAAGTCGGTCAGGCCCTTGACGGCATCGTGGATGTTCTTGTCGGCACGCACGGCGAAGGCGTCGAAGCCCACGCGCTGCATGTAGAACAGCTGGTCGCGCAGCACGTCGCCGATGGCGCGCAGCTCGCCGGTGTAGCCCAGGCGGGCACGCAGGTTGTAAGCGATGGAATAGCCACGGCCATCGGCGAACTTCGGGAAGTCCACGGCGACGACCTTGAAGCTGTCCAGCTGGCCCTTCAGTTCTTCCGGACGTTCATCGCTGGCCAGCCAGACGCCGATCTCGGCGCGCGACTTCAGGGCATCGCCCTGGGCCTGCCATACCTTCAGCGGCACGATCACGCGGCCTTGCGGCACGGTCACGGTCTCTGCGGCCTCGCCTTCAGCCAGGCGCAGGACGGTCCAGTCGTCGCTGACGACGGTCTTGTTCTTGATGATTTCAGGCATTTGCGTCTTCTCCTGCGACATACTCGGCCGAACGGATCGGCGTTGCGTAAACGAATTCCTTGAACGGGGTCACACCGATGCGGCGCACGGTGTCGATGAAGCGTTCTTCCTCGGTGCGCTGCTTGACGTACACCTGCAGCAGGCGGTCGATCACGGTCGGCATCTGGGTGGCCGAGAACGAGGGGCCGATGATCTTGCCGATCGAGGACTCGTTGCCCTGGGCGCCGCCCAGCGACACCTGGTACCACTCGGAACCATCCTTGTCCACGCCCAGGATGCCGATGTTGCCCACGTGGTGGTGGCCGCAGGCGTTGATGCAACCGGAGATGTTCAGTTCGATGTCGCCGATGTCATGCTGGAAGTCGATGTTCTCGAACTTCTCGGCAATGGCCTGGGCGATCGGGATCGACTTGGCATTGGCCAGCGAGCAGAAATCGCCGCCGGGGCAGCAGATGATGTCGGTCAGCAGACCGATGTTGGGCGTCGCCAGTCCATGCGACTTGGCGGCCTTCCACAGCGCATACAGGTCGGATTGCTTGACGTCGGCCAGCACCAGGTTCTGTTCGTGGGTCACGCGCAGTTCGCCGAAGCTGTATTGATCGGCCAGGTCGGCCACGAAGTTCATCTGGTCGGCAGTGATGTCGCCCGGGGGCACGCCCGGCTTTTTCAGCGACAGGATCACGGCGGCATAGCCGGCCTGCTTGTGCGCCTTGACGTTGCGCTTGATCCAGTTGGCAAAACCACGGTCTTCGGCCTTCAGGCGTTCGTATTCCGCATCCACGGCCGGCAGCGTTTCGTAGGCCGGATCGGTGAAGAACTTGGCCACGCGCTGCAGTTCTTCTTCGGTCAGGGTGGAAGGGCCATCCTTGATCTCGGCCCATTCTTCTTCCACCTGGCGCGCGAACTCCTCGGGGCCGATGGCCTTGACCAGGATCTTGATGCGCGCCTTGTACATGTTGTCGCGGCGGCCGTACTGGTTGTAGACGCGCAGGATCGCTTCCAGATAGGACATGGCGTGCTTCCAGGGCAGGAAGTCACGGATCACGCTGCCCAGGATGGGGGTGCGGCCCATGCCGCCGCCCACCAGCACGCGGAAGCCGACTTCGCCGGCTTCGTTCTTGATGACGTGCAGGCCGATGTCATGTACCGCGGTCGCGGCGCGGTCTTCGGCGGCGCCGCTGATGGCGATCTTGAACTTGCGCGGCAGGTAGGCGAACTCGGGGTGGAAGGTGCTCCACTCGCGGATCAGTTCGGCGTAGGGGCGCGGATCGACGATTTCGTCGGCGGCCACGCCGGCCAGTTCGTCCGAGGTGGTGTTGCGGATGCAGTTGCCGGAGGTCTGGATGGCGTGCATTTCCACGCTGGCCAGCTGTTCCAGGATTTCAGGCGACTCTTCCAGCTTGATCCAGTTGAACTGGATGTTCTGGCGGGTGGTGAAGTGACCATAGCCGCGGTCGTACTTGACGGCGATCTCGGCGAACTTGCGCAGTTGATTGGAGGCCAGCATGCCGTAGGGAATGGCGATGCGCAGCATGTAGGCATGGCGTTGCAGGTAGAGCCCGTTCTGCAGACGCAGGATGCGGAATTCGTCTTCGGCCAGCTCATCGGACAGGCGCCGACGCACCTGGTCCCGGTATTGTGCGACTCGCTCTTTGACGATCAGGTGATCGTATTGGTCATAGCGGTACATCTTGTCTTCCCTGTTAACGTCTTATGGGCGACCGGATCAGGGTGCGCCCGATTGAAAATGAGCCTACCAAATCAGCTTGACTGCAACGCTCGTCAGCGTAATGGCCAGCAGGCCGCGCAAGAATTTCTCCGGCACCGCTCGCGCCGCGAGCGATCCGATGGTGATGCCCGGCACCGATCCCAGCAACAAGGTCACCAGCAGTTCCCAGTTGATCGAACCCAGCCACCAGTGGCCCAGCGCCGCAATCGCGGTCAGCGGCACGGCATAGGCAATGTCGGTGCCGGCAATCTCCGCCGGAGACAGGCGAGGATACAGCAACACGAGCAAGGTGGCGCCGACGGCACCGGCACCGATGGAAGAAATCGTCACCAGCGTGCCCAGCAGGGCGCCTGCGGCGATGGTGGCGTTGGCGAGCGTGGCACCCTGCAGCTGGCGTTGCGGATGGGCGTTGAGCCAGGCTTGCATGCGTGCGCGGAACAGCAGGGCCACCACGGTCAGGAACACCGAGATCGCAATCGAATAGCGGATTGTCAGGGCGATGCCGTCGCTGACGGCGCCGAAATGCTTGAGCAGCAGGGTGGTCACCAGCGCAGCGGGCAGGGCGCCATAGGACAGGCGGCGCACCACATCCCAGCGCACCGTACCCTTGAATCGGTGGGCCAGGGTGCCGGCGGTCTTGGTCGCGGAGGCAAAGGCCAGGTCGGTGCCCACGGCCACCGACGGATGAATGCCGAACAGCAAGGTCAACAGCGGTGTCATGAGCGAGCCGCCACCGACCCCGGTCAGTCCGACCAGCAGTCCTACGGCAAATCCGCTTACTACATAAGAAACAGTCATAACACCTCGCCCATTAGTCTGCGAATCGTAATAAACTTATGTTTCAAACCAAACTACATAGTATTTATTTGCTTATATACGCCTTTGGCATATGGAAATGCGCCAAACGAGGCAGGTAAGGCCGGTGAGGCCAGCAAGGCAGGCGCGATGCGCCGCCATACCAGGTAGAAGCGAAGGAATTCCCTCATGAATCTTCATCAATTCCGTTTCGTACGTGAAGCGGTAAGGCAGAACTTCAACCTCACGGAGGCCGCCAAGGCCCTGTATACCTCGCAGCCCGGGGTCTCCAAGGCCATCATCGAGCTGGAGGAGGAGCTGGGCGTGGACATCTTCACGCGCCACGGCAAGCGTATTCGCGGTCTGACCGAGCCGGGCCGCGCGGTGCTGCGCTCGGTCGAGCTGATCATGCAGGAAGTGGATGGCCTCAAACGTATCGGCAAGGAATTCGCCGCCCATGACAGCGGCAGTTTCACCATCGCCACCACCCACACCCAGGCGCGCTATGCGCTGCCCAAGGTGGTGCAGGCCTTCACGCAGAAGTATCCGAAAGTGCATCTTTCCTTGCTGCAGGGCAACCCCAAGCAGATCACCGAGATGGTACGCAACGACCAGGCGGATATTGCCATCGCCACTGAAGCGCTGGCTTCAGGCGAGGGCCTGGTCTCGCTGCCTTGTTATCAGTGGGAGCACGTGGTGGTGGTGCCGCCGGATCACCCTTTGCTGCAGTCCAGAAGCCTGACGCTGGAAGAGATTGCCGGCAATCCCCTGATTACCTACGATTCCGCTTTCAGCGGCCGCAGCAAGATCGACCATGCCTTCTCGCTGCGCCAGTTGAAGCCTGACGTGGTGCTGGAGGCCATCGATGCCGACGTCATCAAGACCTACGTGGAGCTGGGCATGGGCGTGGGCATCATCGCCGGCATCGCCTTCGATGCCGAGCGTGACCGTGGCCTGCGCGCCATTCCGGCCGGCCACCTGTTCGGCACCAATGTCTCGCGGGTGGCCTTGAAGCAAGGGGCGTATTTGCGGGGATATGTCTATACCTTCATTGAATTGCTGGCACCGACCCTCAATCGCAAGCTGATTGCGCAGGTCATGGAAGGCGAGAAGGACATGTATGAACTTTAAGGCGTAAGGTCCGGCGCCGAGCAGTGCGCCAGGCCTGAAACAAAACGGCCGGATCCTTGCAGATCCGGCCGTTTGCGTTTGCAGCGCTTGGCGGCAATCTTATGCCACCGCCGTGCGCTCCAGGTCGCGGCAGCCATCCAGCAGGAAGGACAGGCCCACCACCAGCACCAGTTCACCTTCGGCCGAACGGGCCGTACCGGTGATGCCGGCAGTGTGGATTGCGGTCAGCGGCTTGATCACGAGATCGGCCGTGCCTTCCACCGATTCCACGCCCAGGATGTAGGGGTGGGGAACCGCCATGACGATACCCACTCGCTCATTGCCCGGCTCGTAGCCCAGCACGCCGGCCAGCGAATTGACCGGCAGCGGACGGCCCTGGTCGCGCAGCACCGGTGCGCCACCGACTTCGTCGAAGGTTTCCGGCAGCTCGACCACGCGCTCCACCACCGCCATCGGCAGGGCCAGCGGAGCACCGGCGCAGCGCACCAGCATGGTCGGGATGATCGACAGTTCGATGGGCAGGCGGATCGAGAACTTGGTGCCTTTGCCGATGGTGGATTCGATGCGGATGGTGCCGCGATGCTTTTCCACCGCCGTCTTGACCACGTCCATGCCCACGCCGCGTCCGGAGACGCTGGAGGCCACTTCCTTGGTCGAGAAACCGGGCAGGAACACCAGCTGCAAGGCTTCGTCGGAGGTCAGCGCCTGGTGTTCGTTGATCAGGCCCTTGGCCAGCGCCTTGTTGCGCAGCATGTCCGGGTCCATGCCCTTGCCGTCATCGAAGACTTCGATCATGACGCTGCTGCCGGCCTGCCAGGCGTTGAGCGAGATGGTCGCCTTGTTGGGCTTGCCGGCCGCGGCGCGGTCCACTTCGATACCGTGGTCCAGCGAGTTGCGCAGCATGTGCACCAGCGGGTCGTAGAGGCTGTCCACCACCACGCGGTCGACTTCGGTTTCGGCACCGGTGATGACCAGGTCCACGTCCTTGCCCAGGTCCTTGGCCAGTTCGCGCACCAGTCGGGGGAATTTCTGGAACAGGCGGCCGACCGGCTGCATGCGCGTGGACAGCGTGGCGCGTTGCAGTTCGCTGGAGTAGCGCGAGGCGCGGCCCAGGGTTTCGGCCAGGGTCGACATCAGTGCCGCAGCGGTCCCTTCGAACTTGAACTGTTGCAGCTTTTCCAGCAGCACGGCAGCCTGGTTGGCGGCCTGCACCGATTCGCCTGCCACTTCCAGCAGGGCGTCCAGCTTGACGGCATCGATACGGATGCTTTCTTCCTTGGCTCCGCCAGGGGAATCGGTGGCGCGACGATTCTGCTGCGCCGGGGCGGCCGCCTTGGGCTCGCCATCGGCGGCGGGTGCGGCTGCAGCGGCAGCCACGGGTGCCGCTGCAGCGGCCGCCACCGGGGCCGCCTCGACGCTACCCTCAGCGACCGGCGCGGCAGCCGCACCGGGCACCACGGCCTGGTAGAGGGCGGGCCAGTCCAGTTCGCCATTTTTCATCACGCTGGCACTGCCATCGACGCTGGCGGCGGCGACCGGGGCGGCAGCCGCGGGCGCGGCCACCGGTGCTGCGGCTGCCGGAGCAGGCGCTGCTGCAGCCGGGGCCGGAGCCGGAGCGGATTCGCTCTTGCCTTCGATGGCCTGGGTCAGGATGTCCTTCAGTTCGGCGGGCATCGAGGCCAGGCTGTCGGGTGCGGCACCGTTGGACAATTCGGTCAACTGGTCGGCCACGAAGCCGCTGGCTTGCAGCGCCGCCTCGATGGCCAGCGGCGTGACCGGGGCCTTGCCGGTGCGCAGCGCATCGAACAGGTTTTCGGTCAGGTGGCAGGCCGACACCATGGCCGGCAGGTTCACGAACCCGGCGCCACCCTTGATGGTGTGGAATGCGCGGAAGACCGCGTTGAGGATTTCAAGGTCATCAGGATGTCGTTCCAGCGTCAGCAGGTGCTCTTCCACGTTGGTGGCGAGATCCAACGCTTCAACGACAAAATCCTTGAGCATTTCGTCATCCATTAGAACCCCAGGCTATCGAGTAAGTCGTCCACGTCGTCCTGCGCCATGGCGGTGCCTCCCACGGAGGGGCCATTCATCAGGGTTGCCGGTTTGTCTGCATCGATCTGCGCCTTGACTTCCGGCGGCGCGTTGTCGCGCAGCAATTGCGCCAGTTCGCGCTCGGCGGCGGCGGTGATGCCCACGATCTTCTTGATCAGCTGGCCGGTGATGTCCTGGAAGTCCTGGGCCATCATGATTTCCAGCATGCGCGCCTTTTCCGCCTCGGTCGATTCCATCACCGAATTGGAGAACTTCTGCGAGTCGCCTGCCAGTGCCTTGAATTCCTCGATGTTCATCTGGCCGGCATACAGCTTGGTCCAGCGCGCGTTGATGTCCTTGGCTTGCTCCTGCAGGCGGTCCTGGGCCGGCATGCCGGAGTCCAATGCATTGAGCACCTTGTTGGCGGCCTGCTCGGTGAGGGTGGCGATGTGTTCCAGACGGCTCTGGGCGTCGCCGATCTGCTCGGCCACGTCGGTCAGCGAACGGTCGTAGCCGAGTTCGCGCATGGAGTCGTGCAGCAGGCGCACGATACCGCCCAGGCGTTCGTACATGGGCTTGTCGCTCTGGTCCTCCTGTTCGCCTGCAGCCGCTTCTTCGGTGCCGGCGGCGGCGGGGGCGGCGGCAGCGGTAGCCGGTTCGGCAGTCATGCCCGGTAGCGTCTGCGAGGAAATTTCGTCAAACAATGCTTCCAGATCAACGTCGTCGCTCATGATTACTGATTCTCCCAACAAAGGTGTGCGCTCGTCGGCGCACTGCTGTGCAAAGTTGCCCGTAGGCGGATCTAATGCGTCGTTCCGGGAGGCACAGCCACCACCACTGCCCCGATATCAGACAGATATCGGCAGCCAGAGGCAGTCTCTGAAGGCCCGCAGACCACGACAACGTTCAGGATGACAGTGAGGCCGGCCGACCCCGCAAGGGTCCGCCGGTCGACGATGCCATGGCGCCGAGTATAGGACCGCTTGGCGTGATCTCATCGGCCAAACAGCGAGTGAAATCCCCCATTTGTTTCAATTTTTCGGCCCCACCACAAAAAATTGGCAAGAACCGCAATTCAAATGTTTTTTGATAGAAAAATCGAATTTTTTCTATATATCACTGCTGAGGATGGATTTTATCCGGCTTTTTCCTGAAAGCAATTGCGGCTGTCCCGCTTGTGCTGATTTACATCACCTGGGTGCTGCGGCTTGTGGCGTGTACGCTGCACGCCTACAATGGCGCGGTTTTGGTGCCCGCCGGCGTGTCCTCGCCGGCAGTTAAACGGGAAACACGCGCCAGGCCGCCTGCAGCCAGCAGGGCGGTCAGCCAAGGTGTACTGCCCCCGCAACGGTAACCAGGTGCCGGCGACGATGTGACGATGCGTCGCGTCTCGCCGGCGAGACCTCTTCCACGCCACTGTGTTTTTGCGCGAACGTTCACTTCGCCACATGGGAAGGCCGATGGTCATGCCTGCAGTCCGGAGACCGGCCAGAACAGGAGGAGCCCGCACAGCCAGTATTGGTGCGGTTTTCCGTTGATTGCGGCCCGCGGGGAGGCTGGCTGCACAGATTCTTTACCTGATTTTTCATGCATATCGCTTATTTCCAGGCCCGCTGTGGCGGTCCTCGCCCCCGTATTGCCCTGCGCACTGCCAGTGCGCTGATTCTTTCGGCTTTCGCTGCGTCGACCCACGCCGCCGATACCAGCCAGCCACTGTCGGCGGTAGTGGTCTCGGCTTCGCGCTTCCCCAATGATCCGGCATTCCCGCCGGTCGCTGCCACCGTCATCACCGCCGAGCAGATCCGCGAAGCCGGCATCGACAACGCCAACGAAGCCATCCGCAAGCTGGGCGGCGTCTACGGGCGCCAGAGCCTGTCCGGCCCGCGCGACTTCCCGCTGGACCTGCGCGGCTTCGGCACCAATGGCGACCAGAACATGGTGGTGCTGGTCGATGGCGTGCGTATTTCCGAGAATGAACTGGCCACGCCGCTGCTGTCGGCGATCCCCATCGAGACCATCGAGCGCATCGAGATCGTGCGCGGCGGCAGCAGCGTGCTGTATGGCAGCGGCGCTACCGGCGGCACCATCCAGATCATCACGCGCCGCCCGCAGGCCAATACCGTGCGCGGAACCGTGATCGGCGAAGTCGGCAGCAACGGTCAGCGCGCCGGCCGGGCAGCGGTTTCGCGCGGCTGGGACAACATGTCCATCGACGCCAGCTATGCCAAGTCGCATGCCGACAACTGGCGCGACAACAGCAAGTCCAATCAGGAAAATTTCAGTACCACGGTGCAGTGGTTCGCCAGCGACTGGCGCTTCGGCCTGCGCGCCAACTTGTCGCGCGCCGATTTCGGCCTGCCGGGCAGCCTGAGCCAGGCGCAATATGACGCCAATGCGCGCCAGACCAGCAAGCCGCTGGATCACGGCTCCTATGACAATGACAGCATCACCGCCTTCCTGGAGCGCCGCTTCGGTGCCTTCGACGTGGCAGCCGAGCTGTCGCATCGTGAAAAGATCTCGCGCTCCACCTATGTGAGCAGCGCTTCCACCGCGCAAGCCAACATCCGGACCACCCAGTTCTCGCCGCGCCTGCGTCACGTACTCGACAGCGGCCTGTGGAAGAACGAGGCCATTGCCGGTGTGGACCTGGCCGAATGGAGTTCCGCCACCAATGCCAGCTATGGCAACAGCGATGCCTCCCAGCATTCGAAGGCGCTGTACCTGCGCGATGAAATCGAGTTCGACCGCAACGCCCGCGTGGCTGCCGGCGTGCGCCGCGAGCAGTTCACCCAGCAGAGCGATTCCGGCGCCTATGGCCGCACCAGCGCCGTCAATGCCTGGGATCTGCAAGCCAGCTATGCGCCGCTGCCGCTGCTGCGCGGCTTCGTCAAGACCGGCCAGAGCTATCGCCTGGCAACTGCCGACGAGAACGGCTTCACGGCCTTGCCCAGTGGCGCGGTCCTGAAACCGCAGGTCTCGCATGACCTGGAACTGGGCGCGACCCTGGGCCATACGGCGCGCCAGGTGACGCTGCGCTGGTTCCGCCATCGCGTGCGCGACGAGCTGTATTACGACCCGACCGCCAACGGTGGCTTCGGGGCCAACAGCAACCTGGCCCCGACCCGCCATCAGGGCGTGGAACTGGAAGGCCGTGTGCAGCTGACCGAGACCCTGGGCTGGAGTGCCACCTACCAGCACATCAATGCGCGTTTCGAGGAAGGCGACAACAGTGGCAAGCAACTGGCGCTGGTGCCGGCCAATACGCTGTCGACCCGCCTGAACTGGAAGTCCGGACAGCAAAGCGCCGACGTCGGTGCACGCTGGGTGGACCGGCAGCGCATGGGCAACGACTTCGCCAACACCTGCGCGCGCATGCCTTCGTTCACTACCTTCGATGCGCGGTATGCGGTGCGTGTCAGCGCCTGGGAATTTGCCGTCACCGGGACCAATCTGGCTGATCGCAAGTATTACTCGCAGGCGTATGACTGCAGTGGCGGGGCGGTCTCGGGCATCTATCCGGAGGACGGACGGGCCCTGAAATTCACCGCCCGCTACGACTTCTGATGCTGACCTGATCCTGGCCCCGATGCGACGTTACCTGCCCGTGCTGTGCGCCTTGCTGCTGCTGTCCCTGCTGGCCTTGTCGGCGGCGGTGCTGTGCGGCAGTACTGGCTGCCTGCGTCCTTCGGCCTCCGCCGACCAGGTGGCGATGCTGCTGTCGCTGCGCGTGCCACGCGCGCTGACCGCCTTTGCCGTGGGCGGCGCGCTGGCCCTGTCGGGGGCGCTGATGCAGGTACTGTTGCGCAATCCGCTGGCCGATCCCTATGTATTGGGCTTGTCGGGCGGTTCGGCAGCCGGGGCCTTGCTGGCCATGCTGGCAGCTCTGCGGCTGGGCTGGCCGGTACAGGCCGTCACCGCACCCGGCGCCTTGCTGGGCGCGGGGCTGGCGATGCTGCTGCTGTTCGGGCTGGTGCGGCCCTCGCTGCGGCATCTGGCGGTGTCTCCCTTGTTGTCCAGCCAGCGCCTGTTGCTGACGGGTGTGATGCTGGCAGCCGGATTCGGTGCGCTGATTTCGCTGGCGCTGTCGATTGCGCCGGATGCGCAGTTGCGCGGCATGGTGTTCTGGCTGATCGGCGACCTCGACGATGCGCGCCTGCTGCCGTTGATGGCACCGGTGTTGCTGCTGGCATTGCTGTGGAGCTGGCGTCATGCGCCCTCGCTCAATCTGCTGGCACGCGGCGATGCCTTTGCGCAGTTGCTGGGCGTGCCGGTGATGCGGCTGCGCGTGATGCTTCTGTGCGTAGCGGCGGCCTGTACGGCCGGTGCCGTGGCGATGGCGGGGACCATCGGCTTCGTCGGACTGGTGGTGCCGCATGGCTTGCGCCTGCTGGTCGGCAATGACCAGCGCCTGCTGCTGCCGGCCTGCGTCCTGGGCGGCGGGGCCATGCTGACGCTGGCGGATCTGCTGGCGCGTACCGTGGCCGCACCGGTGCAACTGCCGGTGGGAGTGATCACGGCACTGGTGGGCGTGCCAATGTTCCTGTGGCTGCTGGCGCGGAGCCGCCCATGACGAATATGACGCATTCTTCAGTGCCCGTTCTGCAGACCCGCCAGCTGGCGGTGTGCGCGGGTGAGCGTGTCCTGCTGCAGGCGCTGGACTGGCAGGTGCGCGCGGGTGAATTCTGGTGCGTGCTGGGGCGCAACGGGGTCGGCAAAAGCAGCCTGCTGCATGTACTGGCCGGCTTGCAGGCGGCGCATGCCGGCGAGGTTCTGCTGCAGGGAAGGGCGCTGTCGTCCTTTTCGCCGTCGCAACTGGCCTTGCAGCGCGGCCTGCTGTTGCAACATCAACAGGATGCGTTTTCGCTGCCGGTGCTGGATGCCGTCATGGCGGGCCGCTTTGCCCATGGCGATGGCTGGGGCGGGCCGGAGAAGGACAGCGCGCTGGCCTTGTCCGCCCTCGAACAGGTCGGCCTGTCCGGCTTGGCGGGGCAGGATCTGTTGCGGCTGTCCGGCGGGGAGCGCCAGCGCGTGGCGCTGGCGACCTTGCTGGTGCAGGCTCCCGCGCTCTGTCTGCTTGATGAACCGACCTCGCATCAGGATATCGCGGCCCAATTGCAGGTAATGCAATTGCTGCAGGAATGGGCGCAGGAGGGCAGGGCCGTGGTAGCCAGTTGTCACGATATCAATCTGGCGCGGCGCTTTGCCTCGCATATCCTGCTGCTCGACGGCAGCACCGCGCACGGCGGCACCGCGGAAGCCATCCTGCAGCCTGCAGCGCTGGAGGCGGCGTATGGATGCCGCTTCTTCCCGGTCGCGAGCCCGGACGGTGTGGTTTTCGTGGCGAGCCAGGGTGAGCAGGAGAAGCGCAAGGTTTGAAAGAAGCTTCGTATTCTCATCTGCTGATATGTTGTATTTCGGCAAAAAATCTCAGAAAGTTACTTAAAGGTACTTTACCAAGATTTACAAGTTCTCATCCCTCGATATAATTGCCGCCGGGCAATGCCCTGACAAAGTTTTCACAATTATTTGGGAATATCAAGAATGAACAAGAATATCGCAGCAGCAGTTACAGCAATCGCAGCAATGATGGCCGCCGGTTCGGTGGCAGCGCAGACCGTTGACAGCGGCGTGTACATCGGCCTGGAAGGCGGCGTCGCCTCCATCAGCAGCATCGCTACCCCGACCAACGGCGTGAAGACCTCCGAAACCAACGAAACCGGTGCCCTGCGCGCCCTGGTTGGTTATCAGATCAACAAGAACTTCGCGATCGAACTGGGTTACTTCGCCACCGACGACTTCAAGCAAGACGGTACCAACCGCACCGGTACCGTGCGTTACAACGTCAAGGCTGACGTCAAGGGCGCCGATCTGTCCGTGATCTACAAGTTCACCGAATTCGTGCCGGGCCTGTACCTGAAGGCGGGTGCGACCCGTTCCAAGGTTTCCCTGGAACTGAGCCAGCCGTCCGGCACGAGCTCCTTCTCGCAAACCGGTACCGGTTACCTGTACGGCCTGGGCTATGAGTTCGCCGTGGCGAAGAACGTTGGCATCAACGTTGGCTACACCCGCTTCGAAAAGCTGGGTGGCGAAAGCGACAACAAGATGAATCTGTACTCGGCTGGCGTGAAGTACAAGTTCTAAGCTTTACCTGCAGTTTTGCGGGTCTTGAAATCCCTCCCTGGTGGAGGGATTTTTTTCGTTCACATGCAGCGTGCAGGCACCCATGCCAGCCCCTGTAGCGACTTGTTTTTTCGCTTGCACTTCATTCGATTTCGAGCGGGCCTTCGCTATTCATCGAGGAAAATACACATTTTTCTCGCATTCGGATGACTTCTCCTCATCAACTCCTATGATCGCGCCCGGCTTGGCACAGCACCTCCGTGCTACGTCAGGAGCTCGCTCCCGAGGGCAGCAGCACACGCCTTCGGGATCGCAACGATTCGATCAACTTCGTGGGAGATATGCAGATGAAGGTAATCCATTTAATCGCCGCCACTGCGGCATTTGCTATGTCGACCTTGGGCTTTGCGCAGGAGTCCAGGCCGGCGACCGGCATCTATGTCGGTCTGGAAGGCGGCTCGGTCAGCTATGCCGTCAACGACGGCAATGACGGCCCGTCACGAGACGAATATGTCGAAAGCGCCCGGGCCGGTGCCGTGCGGCTGTCCGTCGGCTATCAGTTCACTCCCAATTTTTCCCTGGAATCAGGATATTTCCATCTGGGTGATTTCAAGCGAGAAGAACGCAACGCTGGCCCCTATCGCTGGCACCTGACGGCCAACACCCATGGTTTCGACCTGCTTGCGATCTACAAATTGACCGGGTTCATTCCCGGGCTGTATCTGAAAGGAGGCCTGATGCATTCCCAGGTCTCTCTGGAGGCCGCAGAGGAAGGGCCCTATGCTTACCGCAGATCCACTTCCCACTCGCAGTCCGGTATTGGTTACCAGTTGGGGATCGGCTACGAATATGACCTGACTTCCCGCTTCAGCATCAATGGCGCTTACACCCGTCTGCAGCGTGTGGGAGGTTCCTGGGAGGATGGTGTTTCAGTCAATGCCAATCTCCTGAGCGCTGGCCTGAAATATCGCTTCTGAATGCCTTCACTCTGAAGCCGCACATCCCTCCTCGTGAGGGATGTTTTTATTGAGCGCTTGTTGTTGCTTGCCGTGCCTGATCCAGCTTCCCGCACACTTCCTGCGCCGCCTCCAGCACCCGTGGCCCGGCGCGGTTCAGCCAATCCGCATTGACGGTATGGAGCTGCCCGTCGCGCACGGCTCGCAGGCGGGGAAAGGCCTTCCAGCGCTCCAGCGGCTGGTCGCGCGCATCGCCTGCCGTGAGAATCACTTGAGGATCTGCTGCCAGTATCGACTCCACACTGACCGTAGGCGCCAGTTGCGGCAGGTCGGCGAAGATATTGCGTCCGCCGCACAGGCGCAGCACGGACGACACCATGTGCTGGCCGTTGAGCGTCATCAGCGGCTGGCTCCAGATCTGATAGAACACGCTCACCGGCGTACGGCCGCGATATTGTGCTTCCAGCTGCTGCCAACGCGCACGGAAGGCGGCCGCCGCCGCTTGGGCGGTGGCCTCGGAACCGGCCAACTGGCCCAGTCGTTCCAGCGAAGTAGCGATCATGCCGAAATCGGCCGGCTGGCTCTCGAAGACGGGAATGCCCAGGCTGCGCAGGCGCGCCAGTTGCTGGGGTTTGTTGCCGCTGTGCCAGGCCACGACCAGATCGGGTTTGAGGCTGGCGATGCGCTCCAGGTCGAGCGCGTTGTAGCCGCCCAGGTTGGGCAGGCGGGCAGCTTGCGGGGGATAGTCGCTGTGATTGCTGGCACCGACGATCTGCTCGCCGGCGCCAGCGGCGTACAGCAGTTCGGTGACATGCGGCGCCAGGCTGACGATGCGCCGCGCCGGCTGTGGCAGGGTGACGTTCTGGCCCAGGTCATCCTGGACGGTGATGCTGGCGTGAGCCGCGCCGGCCGCCAGCAATCCGGTGAGGGACAGCAGCCAGGCCGCCAGCGCACGCATGGATCAGATTTCCAGGTTGTCGATCAGGCGCGTGGCACCCAGCTTGGCGGCCGACAGCACGACCAGCGGCGCGCCTTGTTCCATGTCGGCGGCCGAGGGCGGCTGCAAGTCGATACGCTTGCGCACGGCCACGTAGTCCGGCTTCCAGCCACGGCCGGCCAGGCGTTCCATGGCCAGTTGCTCGACCAGGGCGACGTTGTGCTGGCCGCCGCGCACTTCATTGGCGACGTCGTTGAGCACCTTGTAGAGCAGCGGCGCTTCGGCGCGTTCTTCAACCGACAGGTAGCCATTGCGCGAGGACAGGGCCAGGCCGTCTTCGGCGCGGTAGGTTTCGGCACCGACGATTTCGGTCGGCAGGGCGAACTGGCGCGCCATGTTGCGCACAATCATCAGCTGCTGGTAATCCTTCTTGCCGAACACGGCGACGCGCGGCTGCACGCAGGAAAACAATTTCATCACCACGGTGGAAACGCCGGTGAAGAAGCCGGGACGGAATTCACCCTCCAGGATGTTGCCCAGGTCATTGGGCGGCTGCACGCGGTATTCCTGCGGTTCCGGGTACATGTCCTTTTCGGTGGGGGCGAAGAGGACGTAGACACCTTCCTTTTCCAGCTTCTCGACGTCGGCTTGGAAGGTGCGGGGATACTTGTCGAAGTCCTCGTTGGGGCCGAACTGCAGGCGGTTCACGAAGATCGAGGCCACCACCGGGTCGCCGTGGGTGCGCGCCAGGCGCATCAGGGAGAGATGGCCTTCGTGCAGGTTGCCCATGGTCGCCACGAAGGCGGTACGCAACTGGCCGCGCAGGTGGTCGCGGAGTTCTTCGATGGAGGAAATGATTTTCATGCGGATTCTCTGGTTGCGGGCGGACCGTCGCGTGGCTTGTCGCTCAAGCCTGCGCAGTCCGGCCCCGGTTGCCGGTCGGCTGCGCCCGCTCAGCTGGGCGAGTACGACAGTCTGACATAGATGGGCGCGAAGGCTTCGGCCTGGGTGATTTCGATGAGGGTTTCCTTGGCCAGTTCGAGCAGGGCGATGAAGTTGACCACCACCACCGGTACCCCGCGCGAGGGATCGAAGAGGTCCGAGAACTCGACGAAACGCGCCGACTGCAAACGCCGCAAGATGCCCGTCATGTGCTCGCGCACCGACAGTTCTTCGCGGCTGATGTGGTGATGCTGGGTCAGCTTGGCGCGCTTGAGGATATCTGCCCAGACCGCCTTGAGGTCGTCGATGTCGACCTCGGGCCAGCGCGTGACCACGGTCTGCTCGATGTGGACCTGGGTGCGCACGTAGTCGCGGCCGACCTGCGGCAGCTGGTCCAGTTCCTGGGCGGCCAGCTTGATCTGTTCATATTCCAGCAGGCGGCGCACCAGCTCGGCGCGCGGATCTTCCGGCTCCTCGCCGGGCTCGGCCTTCTTGGCCGGCAGCAGCATGCGCGACTTTATTTCGATGAGCATGGCCGCCATCAGCAGGTACTCGGCGGCCAGTTCCAGGTTCTGCTTGCGGATCTGCTCGACGTATTCCAGGTATTGTGCGGTGACTTGCGCCAGCGGGATGTCGAGGATGTTGAAGTTCTGCTTGCGAATCAGGTACAGCAGCAGGTCCAGCGGACCCTGGAAGGCTTCCAGGAAGACTTCCAGCGCATCCGGCGGGATGTAGAGGTCATTGGGCAGCTGGAACAGCGGTTCGCCGTACAGGCGTGCCAATGCCACGCCGTCGATCACGTCGGGCGTGGTGTCCTGCTGGCCTGCGGGGGTGATGTCGATGGCGTCGGCGCTGGGTTCCGCGCCGGGCTGGCCGGCGGGATCGGCGCCACCTGCTTGAGCCGTCATGCGAACAGCTTAGTGGCTCTGGTAGACGTAGGGCTGCTGGGCCACGCGCGAAGCCTTGTCACGGGCGGACTTGTCCAGGTCCAGCGGTTCCTTGTCCCACAGCAGGGCGCGGCCGGCGCGTTGGGACTCTTCCAGCTTCGGGTTCTTCGTCTTCAGTTCGTCGATGAACTGGGTGATTTCAGATACGTAGGTGGTCTTTTTTCCGAAGAGCATGATATTTTCAGGCCAAATGTTACACAGAAGCCGTATTTTACCTTGTCTTCATCAGGGATAATCAATTACCTATGCGTGAACCCATCTTCACCCGCCTGCGTCGCCACGCCGGTCATTTCGGCGCTTTGCTTGTCGCTCTGGCCATGTTTGGCTGCGACCGCAACGGCAATCCCATCGAGGAGTTCGGTTTGGACAAGTTGCAAAAGGGTGTTTCCAGCGAAGCCGACGTGCGCGGCGTAATGGGCCAGCCCGATACCGTCTGGGAAGACGGTGGCGGGGCCAAAACCCTGGAATACCCCAAGGGACCGGAAGGCATCCGGACCTGGATGTTCCGTATCGGTGCCTCCGGCACGCTGATCGACTACACGCAGGTGCTGACGCAGGAACATTTCGACACCATTCGTCCCGGCATGAGTACCGAGCAGATCCGCCGCGAATTCGGCCGGCCGCGCAGCGTGGTGCAGTTCGCCCGCAAGAATGAGGAAGTGTGGGACTGGAAGTATCACTACGTGCACGAGGACCGGCTTTTCAACGTGCATTTCGACATCACCACCAAGCAGGTCGTGCGGACCTCGATTTCGGAAATCTCTGGCCACTGAACCCTGCGGGTTCAGCGTATCCCCGCCCGCATGAACGACTGCACGAACTGCCGCTGGAACAGCAGGAACGCCAGCAGCAAAGGCGCAGAAGTCATCAGCGTGGCCGCCGTGATGATGGACCAGTCCACCCCCTGGTCGGTGGAGGAGAACACCTGCAGCCCCACCGTCAGCGGGCGCGATTCCACCGAATTGGTCACGATCAGCGGCCACAGGAAGTTGTTCCAGTGGGTACTGACCGAGACCAGCCCGAAGGCGATATAGATCGGCTTGGCCAGCGGCACATAGACCTGCATCAGGATCTGCCAGGCCGAGGCGCCTTCCACGGTCGCCGCTTCATCCAGCTCGCGCGGCACCGTCTTGAAGGTCTGGCGCAGCAGGAAGATGCCGAACGCCGAGGCGAAGTAGGGCAGGCCAATCGAGAGAATGGTGTCGCGCAGGCCCAGCAGGTTCATGGTCTGGTAGTTCTCCACGATCAGGATGTCGGGCATCACCATCAGTTGCAGCAGTACCAGCATGAACATCACATTGCTGCCCCGAAAAGTGAAGCGGGCAAACGCATAGGCCGCCAGCGTGGCCAGCACCAGCTGCGCCGCCAGAATCATCGTCACCAGCAGGAAGGTGTTGAGGAAATAGCGCGGAAACGGCGCGGCATGCCAGGCGTTGGCAAAATTTTGCAGCGTCAGCGGTGCATCCGGCACGAAGCGGGTGGCGTAGGCGGCCGGATGGAAGGCCGTCCACAGCGCATACAGCAGCGGCAGCAGCCACAGCAGCGCCAGCACCCAGGCAGAGACGGTTTCCAGCGCGCGATGGCGCTCAGCGAAGGGTGAGGTAGGCGCGATCATTGATAGTGGGTCCTGCGGTCAAGTACACGAAACTTCACCAGCGCAATCAGTCCCAGCAGGGCCAGCAGCACTACCGTCAGGGCTGCAGCGTAGGAAGAATCCCAGAAGGCGAAGCCAACTTCATAGATGTAGTACAGCAGCAGGGAGCTGGCATTGTCCGGCCCGCCCTTGGTCATTACCACGATGTGGTCCACCAGGCGGAAGGCGTTGATGAGCGCATTGATCAGCACGAAGAGCGTGGTGGGCATCAACAGCGGGAACTGCACGCGCCAGAAATATTGCCAGCGCGATGCCCCTTCAAGTGCGGCGGCTTCGGCCAGCACCGGCGAGATCTGTTGCAGGGCGGCCAGGTAGAAGATCATGAAGAAGCCGGCTTCCTTCCACACTGCCACCACCATCAGAGCACCCAGTACGGTTTGCGGATTGCCCAGCCAGTTGTGCGAGGGCAGGCCCAGCGCACCGGTGATCTGCTCCAGCAGGCCGTATTGCGGGGTATAGAAGAACAGCCAGATATTGGCCACCGCGATCATCGGCAGCACCGTCGGCGTGAAATAGGCCAGGCGCAGCACGCCGCGCCCGGCCAGTTTCTCGTTGACCCACAGCGCCATCAGGATGGCCAGGGCGATGGCCAGCGGGATGGTGCCGAGGGCGAACCAGAGGTTGTTGCACAGGGCCTGCCAGAACACCGGATCCTCCGCCATCAGCCGATAATTCTCCAGCCCGACGAAGACCGACGGGCGGCCTCCCTTGGGCGTGGAGAAGAAGCTGTGCCAGAGCGTGGCCAGCGCCGGATAGTGCGTGAAGGCGATCAGCAGCACCATGGCCGGTGACAGCAGCAGCCAGGGCAGCACGGAGGAGGGCAGGCGTTTCATCGGCAGGCCTTGTGCAACGGACCGCGCTTAGCGGCCGTAGGCGCGCAGGATGCGCTCGGCTTCGCGCTGGGCATCCTTCAGGGCGGCCTCCGGTGCCTTGGTGCCGGACAGCGCTGCCTGCAGGTTGTCGTTCAGGGCCTTGGTCACGCGCTGGTTGTCGTGGGTGGACAGTTCAGCCACGCCATACTTCATCTGCTCGCGCGCCACGTCGGCGGCCGGGACGTCCTGCAAATATTTCTTCATTTCCGGGGTATCCCAGGCATCCTGGCGCGGGGCCACATAGCCGGTGGCAATGGACCACTGCGCCGCGCGCGCCGGTTCGGTGGCGAAGCGGATGAACTTCATGGCAGCCTGCTGCTCGGCCGGCGAAGTCTTGTTGAAGACGTAGAAATTGCCGCCGCCGGTGGGGCTGCCCGGATGCTTGATGCCGGGCAGCATGGCCACGCCGAAGGGGAAGCTGGCGTTGGTGCGGATGTTGGTCAGGTTGCCGGTGGTGGTCCAGACCATGGCAGCCTTCTGCTCCAGGAAGTCCTTGGGCGTGGTGCCCCATTCGATGGAACCGGCCGGCATCACCTTGTCTTTTGTGGTCAGGTCGACCCAGTGCTGCAGGGCCTGCACGGCGCCCGGCTTGTCGAAGTAGGTCTTGGTGCCGGCGCTGTTCATGAGGATCGTGTCATTGGAAGCGGTCATGGCCTGGAACATCCAGTAGCCGAAGCCGGTGGAAGGAATCTTCACACCCCACTGGCTGACGTTGCCGGCGGCATCGCGCTTGGTCAGCTTCTTGGCGGCTTCCACCATCTCATTCCAGTTGGCCGGGGCCTTGTCGGGGTTCAGGCCGGCTTCCTTGAACAGGTTCTTGTTGTAGTACATCACGATGGTCGAGCGCTGGAAGGGAATGCCCCAGGTCTTGCCTTCGGTCTGGCTGTTTTCCATGAAGCCCTTGTAGAAGCCGTCGATCCACTTCTTGTCTTCGGCGCTGCTGGCCAGGCTGTCGATGGGGACGATGGCGTTCTCGTCGATCAGGGTGAAGAGATCGGTCGAGAGCAGCACGGCCAGGGTCGGCGGGGTGCCGCCCTTGAAGGCGGTCAGTGCCTTGACGATGCTTTCCTGGTAGGTGCCGGCATAGATGGCCTTGACCTTGATGTCGGGATTGGCCTTCTCGAAATCGGCCACCATGCTGTCGATGGTCTTGGTGACCGCGCCGCCCACGGCGACCGGATAATAGAAGCTGATCTCGACCGGATTGGCGGCCAGCACCGGCGCACAGAAAGCGGCTGAGACAGCCAGTGCGGCCAGGGACTTGAGGAAGGTTCTACGCATGATGCATCTCCATGAGGTGGATGGGTTGGCTTGCTGCGGAAATCGTTTTACGGGTCAGGACCGGCGCAGGCCGCTCTCCTGATCGAAGAAATACTGGTCGCGGTCGTTCCAGGCCAGGTGAACCGTTTCGCCCGCGTTGAACCGGTGTTGTCCGGGCGCGCGCACCAGCAGCGAGGCGTTACCGATGCGGGCGCCGATGATGGTGTCGGCACCGAAGTATTCGACCGTCTCTACCAAGGCGGGCGCGGTGGCCTCGCTGGCCGCGGCCAGGCGGATGTGTTCAGGGCGCAGCCCGAGTTGCAGGGGTATCTGGCCGAGCTCGTGCAGCACCACGTCGCTGCCGGCAATGGCCAGGCCTTGCGCATGCGCTTGCAGGGGCAGCAGGTTCATCGGCGGCGTGCCGATGAAGCGGGCGGCAAAGGCCGTGGCCGGTTGGGCGTAGAGATCGGCGGGCGCTGCGTCCTGTTCGATGCGGCCTTCGCGCAGCAGGATCACCTGGTCGGCCATGCTCATGGCTTCGGTCTGGTCGTGGGTGACGTAGACCATGGTCATGTTCAGCTGCTGCTGCAGGGCGCGGATCTCGCGGCGCATTTCCTGGCGCAGCTGCGCATCGAGGTTGGAGAGCGGTTCATCCATCAGGCACACCGGTGCATCGGCAATGATGGCGCGGCCCAGCGCCACGCGCTGCTGCTGGCCGCCGGAGAGCTGCGCCGGGCGGCGCTCCAGCAGGTGCGACAGGCCGAGAATGTCAGCCACGCGCTGCAGGCGTGACGCATGGCCTGCACGCGGCTCCTTGCGCACGCGCACGCCGAAGAGAATGTTGTCGCGCACGCTCAGGTGCGGGAACAGCGCATACGACTGGAACACCATGGAAATCTTGCGCTGCGCCGGGGGCAGTTGCGTGACATCGCGGCCGCCAATGTGGATGCTGCCGGAAGTGGGTTTGTCCAGTCCTGCGATCAGGCGCAGGGTGGTCGACTTGCCGCAGCCGGAAGGCCCCAGCAGGACGGTGAACTGCCCCGACTTGACCTCAAAATCGATGTTGCTCACCGCCTGGGCTTGACCCCAGTGCTTGCAGACGCCCTGCAAGGAGATGGCTGCCATGCTGGTTTCCTCGTGGAGATGCGATCACGCCGCCGCGCCGCTGCGGATCTGCTCCACCAGCAGGCGCGCGCTCGGTTCGTCGATGATCAGTTCGTTGATGAAGCCGCCGCGCAATGCGGCTTTGAGGCCCGGCAGCTTGCCGGTGCCGGAGACCACGCACAGCGAATGCGCGGCGCGCGCAAAGCATTCCATGTCCGGGCCGCTGTTGCGGGCATTGAAGGCCACATCGCGCCAGGAACCATCGGCGCGGAAGAAGACCGTGGCGATGTCGCCGACCAGGCCTTCGTCGCGCAGGATCTGGCGTTCTTCTTCACCCAGATAGCCGGCGGTATGGATATAGCTGCCGGTGGCCTCGGCCCCGATGGAGAACAGCAGGATGGAGGCGCGTTCCTGCAGGTCGCGGATGGCCTTGATGCTCTTTTCTCGCCATAAAGCCGTGCGCGTTTCGGGATAGTCGAAGAACGCCGGCACCGGCAGGTGATGGGCGCGCGCACCATAGTTCTGGGCAAAACGCGAGACGATGGATTCGCTGAAGCTGTTGATGAAGCTGGCACCGCTGCCGGAGCCATTCAAGGCGACCACGTCCACGTCATGCACATGGCGCGGCAGCAGTTGGTCGGCGATCTGCGCCACGGTCGTGCCCCAGGCCAGGCCGATGACGGTGCCCGGCGTGACCAGGGAATTGACGTAGGCAGCAGCGTGGCAGGTGACCCGCTGCAGGGTTTCCTTGTCGGTGGCTGCCGCCGCTACCGGCACCACCTGGATCGACCGCAGGCGATAGTGATGGGCGATGGCCGCTTCCAGGCTGCCAGAGACCTGCTGCGGATCGTGTACGCGGATTTCCACCAGTCCGCGCTCCAGTGCGAAGGACAGCAGGCGCGAGACGGTCGCGCGCGAAGTCCCGATTTCGTCCGCAATCGCGGCGGTGGTCATGTTCTGGAAGTAGTAGAGCCGCGCTACGCGCACCGCCATGTAGGCAGTTTCCTGTCTATCCCCTTGGGCCATTGTTATTGTGCTTACCTGTGAATGTGAACTGATGGCGCATGCCCTTGGACTGCCCCCCGGCAGGCCAGGCGGGCTTGGCCTCCTGACAACGTTTTCACGATGGTAGCGAGCGATTGTTACCGCTTGATGAACAAACGTTCCAATTTGCCGGGATGGCGGGGAGGCAAAAGAAAAGCGACGCACCAGGCGCCGCTTTCAAGGGGGGATCACAGGAGGAGAAACATCAGTGCCGCATCACGCGCCGCATCACGATGGGCGGGGCTTCCTGCGGATTGGCGCGGGTGTATTCCAGTTCCGGCGCGATCTCGAAGCCGAAGGCGGCATACAGGTCCACCAGCTGCACCTGATCGGTGCGTACCGCCAGCCGCAATTCGCGCACATCGGCTGACTGGGCACGATGGATCAGGGCTTCCATCAGGTGCTGGGACAGGCGTTCACCCCGGAACGCCGGGGCGATCCCCATGCGGCGGATTTCCCAGACATCGCTTTCGGTGTCCAGAGGCAGCCAGCGCACCGAACCGGCAGGCGTCTCGCCACTGAGCAGGATGAAGGCACCGCCATGCTGCAGGTCTTCCTGCACATGGTCGGGGGCCTCGCGGTGACCCGAGGAACTGGGCGCAACCTTGTTGGCCCAGCTGTGACGGGTCAGTTCGGCGATCAGACTGGCATCTTCCGAGGTGGCTTCACGTATCACCAGGTTCATGACGTTCTTTCCTCCTGCACAGGCAATCGGCGGCGAATGCCTCAGCGCACGCGCATGCCCGGCTCGGCACCCGGCCAGGGGTTGAGCACGTAGATGCCCGGATTGGCTTTCTCGTCCTTGGCGGAGGCGGCCAGCACCATGCCCTCGGAGACACCGAACTTCATCTTGCGGGGCGCCAGGTTGGCCACCATCACGGTCAGCTTGCCGACCAGTTCTTCCGGCTTGTAGGCCGAGGCGATGCCCGAGAAGACATTGCGGGTGCGGCCTTCACCGGCATCCAGGGTCAGGCGCAGCAGCTTGGTGGAGCCTTCCACCGCTTCGCAGTTGACGATCTTGGCGATGCGCAGGTCGACCTTGGCGAAGTCATCGATGGAGATTTCCGTCGCCAGCTCTTCGATGGCGCTTTCCGCCGCTGCGGGTGCGGCTGCAGGCGCTTCCGGCGCTTCGAACAGGGCGTCGAGCATCTTGGGATCGACGCGCTGCATCAGGTGCGAATAGGCATTGATGACGTGGCCATCAGCTAGGGGCACGGCCACATCGCTCCACTGGAAGGGCTGGACCTGCAGGAAGGCTTCCACCTGGGCGGCCAGTTGCGGCAGCACCGGCTTGAGGTAGACGGTCAGGATGCGGAAGGCTTCCAGCAGGCGGCTGCAGACCTCGTGCAGTTGCGCATCCTTGCTGCTGTCCTTGGCCAGTTCCCAGGGCTTGTTGGCGTCCACGTAGGCGTTGATGGCGTCGGCTTGTTCCATCACCAGGCGCAGGGCCTTGCCGTATTCGCGCTGCTCGTAGAGGCTGCGGATCTCTTCAGCCACGCCGCGCAGCTTGGCCAGGAAGGCATCGTCAGCAGTGGCCCACTGGGTGGACACGCGGCCTTCGAAGCGCTTGGCGATGAAACCGGCAGCGCGGCTGGCGATGTTGACGTACTTGCCGATCAGGTCGGCGTTGACGCGGGCGACGAAGTCGTCCGGGTTGAAGTCCACGTCTTCAACCTTGGCGTTGAGCTTGGCGGCGATGTAGTAGCGCAGCCATTCCGGATTCATGCCGATATCCAGGTAGCGCAGCGGCGAAATGCCGGTGCCGCGCGACTTGGACATCTTCTCGCCGCTGACCGTAATGAAGCCGTGCGCGAACACGTTGGTCGGCGTCTTGCGGCCGGCGAACTTGAGCATGGCGGGCCAGAACAGGGTGTGGAAGTAGGTGATGTCCTTGCCGATGAAGTGATACTGCTCGGTCTTGTCATCGGCCATGAAGGCGTCAAAGTCGCGGCCGGTCTTGACGAAGTAATTCTTCAGCGAGGCCAGGTAGCCGATGGGCGCGTCCAGCCAGACGTAGAAGTACTTGCCCGGTGCGTCCGGGATCTCGATGCCGAAGTAGGGCGCATCGCGGCTGATGTCCCAGTCGCCCAGGCCGTCTTCGCCGTCCAGCCACTCGCGGGCCTTGTTGGCTACTTCCGGTTGCAGGCGGTTGCTGTCCAGCGCCCATTCGCGCAGGAAGGCGACGCACTTCGGATCCGAGAGCTTGAAGAAGAAATGTTCAGACGACTTCATCACGGGCGTGGCGCCCGAGAGGGTCGAGTAAGGATTCTTCAGGTCGGTCGGGGAATAGACCGCGCTGCAGTTCTCGCAGGAGTCGCCGTACTGGTCCTTGGTGCCGCACTTGGGGCATTCGCCCTTGATGTAGCGGTCCGGCAGGAACATGTTCTTCACCGGATCGTAGAACTGGTCGATGGTCTTGGTGGAGATCAGCTTGGCCTCGTCGCGCAGGGCGCGGTAGATCTCCTGGGACAGTTCGTGGTTCTCCGGGCTGTCGGTGGAGCTCCAGTTGTCGAAGGCGATGTGGAAGCCATCCAGGTACTGTTTGCGGCCGGCGGCGATGTTGGCCACGAACTGCTGCGGCGTGATGTTGGCCTTTTCGGCGGCGATCATGATGGGCGCGCCGTGGGCGTCGTCGGCACCGACGAAGTGCACCTCATTGCCCTGCATTCGCTGGAACCGGACCCAGATATCGGCCTGGATGTATTCCATGATGTGGCCGATGTGGAAAGCGCCGTTGGCGTAGGGGAGTGCGGTCGTGACGAAGAGTTGGCGAGGTGCGGAAGTGCTCATTGGCGATACGGACGATGCAAGTAGGTTAAGGCGCGTGCGCGCCGAAAAAGCAAGAAAGCTGCAAGAAAACTGCCATGAAAGAGGGGCATTCTATCAGCCACAGGGCCTTGGGCGCAGTAGTTGCTCCATTGCAATCAAAGTGAAGCTTTGTGCAAGGGTGGTTTGATTGCCGCACAGGGCGGCCCTGGCGCGATTGGTTTAGACTTGCGGGTTCTGAGCAAGGAGAACCAATGAGCATTACCGTGGAAGAGATCAAGGCGGCCCTGTTGCAGGTGATCGACCCCAATACCGGCAAGGACATGATCCGTGGCAAGGAAGCCCGCAACATCCGCGTCGAGGCTGGCCGCGTGCTGCTGGATGTGGAGCTGGGCTATCCGGCGGCCAGCCAGATTGCGCCTATCCGCCAGCTGGTTGAAGAGGCGCTGGGCAAGCTGCCGGGCGTGACCGCAGTCGAGGCCAACGTCTACTTCAAGATCGTGGCGCACGCGGTGCAGCGTGGCATCAAGCTCAAGAGCAACGTCAAGAACATCATCGCCGTGGCCTCGGGCAAGGGCGGGGTGGGCAAGTCCACCACCGCCGTGAACCTGGCGCTGGCGCTGTCGGCCGAGGGCGCGCGCGTGGGCATTCTGGATGCCGATATCTATGGTCCTTCGCAGCCCATGATGATGGGCATCTCCGGCCAGCCCGAGACCAAGGATGGCAAGACCATGGAGCCGCTGGAAAACCACGGCCTGCAGGTCTCGTCCATCGGTTTCATGATCGATCCGGACGAGCCCATGGTCTGGCGCGGCCCCATCGTCACGCAAGCTCTGCAGCAATTGCTGGACCAGACCAACTGGCGCGACCTGGATTACCTGATCGTCGACATGCCGCCGGGCACTGGCGATGTGCAGCTGACCTTGTCGCAGAAGGTGCCGGTCACCGGTGCGGTCATCGTCACCACCCCGCAGGACATCGCCCTGCTGGATGCGCGCAAGGGTTTGCGCATGTTCGAGAAGGTCGGCATCCCCATCCTGGGCATCGTGGAAAACATGAGCATGCACGTCTGTTCCAACTGCGGGCATGCCGAGCCCATCTTTGGCGTGGGCGGTGGCGAGAAGATGTGTGCGGATTTCGGCGTGGACTTCCTGGGGGCCTTGCCGCTGACCATGGAAATCCGCCAGCAGACCGATTCCGGCAAGCCCACCGTAGTGGCCGATCCGGACGGCAAGGTGGCCGAGATCTACAAGGCCATCGCCCGCAAGGTGGCCGTGAAGGTGGCCGAGAAGGCGCGCGACATGACCAGCAAGTTCCCCAGCATCGTGGTGCAGAACGACTGATGTCCGCCCCGGGGCGGCCCGCCGGCATGGCGTGCCGCCCTGCAAAGGCGTTAAAATGACGCCTTTCCGAATTCCTTTGCTTGACCGATGGCCGGCCCTGGCATTCCAGGACCGGCCTGATTTTTACTCGCTATCATGACTGCCACTCAAGTTCGTACCCGTTTCGCTCCCAGCCCCACCGGCTACCTGCACCTGGGCGGTGCCCGCACGGCGCTGTTCTCCTGGGCCTATGCCCGTCGCTTCGGCGGCACTTTCGTGTTGCGCATCGAAGATACCGACGTTGAGCGTTCCACCCCGGAAGCGGTGCAGGCCATCATCGAGGGCATGCAGTGGCTGGGGCTGGAGCATGACGAAGGTCCGTTCTACCAGATGAAGCGCATGGATCGCTATCGCGAAGTGATCGCCCAGATGCTGGAGCAGGGTACGGCCTACTATTGCTATTGCACCCCGGAAGAAGTGGAAGCCATGCGCGAGCGCCAGCGTGCGGCCGGCGAGAAGCCGCGCTACGACGGCACCTGGCGTCCGGAAGCGGGCAAGACCCTGCCGGCCATCCCGGAAGGGCGCAAGCCGGTGGTGCGTTTCAAGAATCCGCAAGATGGTGAGGTGAGCTGGAATGACGTGGTCAAGGGCCCCATCACCATCTCCAACCGTGAACTGGATGACTTGGTGATTGCCCGTCCGGACGGCACGCCGACCTACAACTTCTGTGTTGTGGTGGATGATTGGGACATGAAGATCACCCACGTCATCCGTGGCGACGACCATGTGAACAATACGCCGCGCCAGATCAATATCCTGAAGGCCCTGGGCGGCACGCTGCCCGAGTATGGCCACGTGCCGATGATCCTGGGGGCGGATGGCGAAAAGCTGTCCAAGCGCCACGGTGCGGTGAGCGTGATGGATTACCCGGCCCAGGGCTATCTGCCTGAGGCCATGCTGAACTATCTGGCGCGCCTGGGCTGGAGCCATGGTGACGACGAGATTTTCTCGATGCAGCAGTTCTGCGAATGGTTCGACCTGGATCACCTGACCAAGGCCCCGGCGCAATTCAATCCGGAAAAGCTGAACTGGCTCAACAACCACTACATCAAGCTGGCCGACAACGCTCGCCTGGCGGATCTGGTCCGCCCGTTGCTGCAGGCACAGGGTGCGGTATTCGAAGGTGCGCCTGATCTGGCGGCCGTGATTGCTCTGCTGAAGGATCGTGCCAATACCGTCAACGAGATTGCGGCTGCGGCGCTGATGTTCTATCGCCAGCCGGCCCCGGATGCGGCCCTGGTGGCCCAGCACATTACCGAGGCGATCAAGCCGGCCCTGGCTGACTTTGCCCAGCGCGTGGCGACGGTGGAGTGGAGCAAGGAAGCGATTGCGCCGATGATCAAGGAAGTGCTGGCTGCGCACGGCATCAAGATGCCACAGCTGGCGATGCCGTTGCGGTTGATCGTGGCAGGGCAATTGCAGACGCCGGCGATTGACGCCGTGCTGCAATTGTTTGGCCGTGAGGCTGTAGAGGCACGCTTGGCGACATATCTTTGAAAAAAAGAAATTATTTTTCAAAAAGCTGTTGTCTTTTGAAAAGAGGTATTGCATAATCTCGCTTCTTCGCAACGGGGGTATAGCTCAGCTGGGAGAGCGCTTGCATGGCATGCAAGAGGTCAGCGGTTCGATCCCGCTTACCTCCACCAGCGACCCGCAGATGTTTGGCGGTGATATTTCAGGCGAAGCTTGAAGTGTAGAAGTAAGAAGTAATGTGAAGTACCTGCTTGTCCCCTTCGTCTAGAGGCCTAGGACATCACCCTTTCACGGTGAGTACGGGGGTTCGAATCCCCCAGGGGACGCCAGATTTTGATATCTGCGCTGTCACCCAGCAGGCAGCGCAGGTATGTAGCGGTACAGTGTCCCCTTCGTCTAGAGGCCTAGGACATCACCCTTTCACGGTGAGTACGGGGGTTCGAATCCCCCAGGGGACGCCAGGTTGTGAGGCAGTCCGGTTGCCGCCGGATTGTTGGAAAGTTGAAGTAGTCTGATTGATCAGGCTACCTTGAGGTTGGATAGTCCGGAGTTTGGGACTTTTCCTTTCGCAGGGGGTATAGCTCAGCTGGGAGAGCGCTTGCATGGCATGCAAGAGGTCAGCGGTTCGATCCCGCTTACCTCCACCAGCGACCCGCATGGAAATGTGGGGTGAATTGGCGGAAGAGCTGATTCGAGGAATGTTGTAGTTGTGACCGTTTTGTCCCCTTCGTCTAGAGGCCTAGGACATCACCCTTTCACGGTGAGTACGGGGGTTCGAATCCCCCAGGGGACGCCAAATAAAAAAGCCCGCGCAAGCGGGCTTTTTTGTTTGGTGGCCCCTAGCGATGTGCTTGAGCACATCGCGGGGGGGATTCGAAAGGTTTCGCTTGCAAGCGAAACCGGGCCCGCGGCACGTGGGCGAATCCCTCGCTCGCGCAGCGAGCGTTAGAGGAATGTTGAGCGCGCACCTGACGCAATCCAAGCCAATCCAGCCGACCGAAAGTCCGCGCAATGAACTGCACCCCAAAAGTTGGACACCGATCCAACCTTTGGGGTGTTTTTCATGGCGAAGTACGACACGAAGTTTAAATATGAAGTGGTCAGGCTGCTT
>JGI1221J13441_10000186_pt1 | contig 30525 bp, 25 predicted proteins | sample LakVidmifraction_4_FD_13441 | JGI IMG/M metagenome (IMG submission 13441) | reverse complement strand
GGGCCAGGAAGCCGCAGGCGTAACCAGCCTGAGCAAAGCCATCAGCAACGAACCCGAGCGCACCCGGTTGCGGGTGGCGCTAGCCCGGCACTACATAAACAGCCAGCAAACCGATCAGGCTTTGAGCCAATTGCGCACGGCGTTTACCACCCAGCCGGCAGATTGGGCAAGCACGGCGATCTATTTAAGCCTGCTGATCGACAGCGGTGAAACCCGCGAAGCAGAAGACGTGCGCGATTCACTGATCAACGGCTACGGCAACCAGCCACAAGCGCTTCTACTGGCAGCCATCGCAGATGGCCGCATGGGCAACTCCGACCTCGCGATCATTCGCCTGGAGCAACTGGCCGTCGACAACCCGGACATGCAGCCCGCGCGCCTGGCCCTGGCCAACCTGTACGCCTCAGTCAACAGCCCGGATAAAGCCGTTGAACAATTCCTGGCCGCCGCCGTCATTACACCAAATGTCATCGGGCCGCTTCAGCAGGCTACCCAGACCTATGGCACCATCCACAACGTAGAGGAAGTTCAGCAGTGGCTTAGCACCGTTGCCGACACCCACCCGCCACTGGCGCCAAACAGCAGCTTGTTGTCGGCCTTGATTGATATACAACAGGGCAATCTGGAGCAAGCGCGAACCATTCTGGAGCCAATGGCCAACGAAGATAACCCCATCGGTTACAGAGCTTATGGCCAGCTACTGGCTGCAGAAGCCGTTATATCCGCACAAGCGGAAGACTATTCAACGGCGCTCGCTAAAGCCGCAGAAGCCATTACCATACAACCTGACAGCGTCAGCATTGCGCTGCTGCCTGCGCGCATACTCATCACACAGGGTAAAAACGCTGAGGCCCTGGAAGCACTTCAAGCCGCCGCAGAGACCCACAACAACCACGTCACCATTCTGATGGCCCAAGCCGATCTGCAGATGAACCAACAGCAGAATCAGCCCGCGATCGAGTTGTATGAACAAGTTGTGACAGCGCAACCCAATAACGTAGTAGCGCTGAACAACCTGGCCTGGCTGTTACGCGAGCAAAACAACAGCCGCGCCATAGAACTGGCCGGCCGCGCCAGCAAGCTGGCACCCAACGCGCCAGACATACTCGATACTCATGGATGGGTTCTGCACTTGGGTGGCGACCACGAACAGGCCAAGGTCATTATTGAGAAGGCCTTAGCGCTGGCGCCAGAGAACGCCGAAATCCAGACACACCTGAAAACCATTAAAGCGGCAATGTAAAATAACCTGACACTTCGCAGTATTTGCAAACTAAAACCGGGGACAGATTTCAAATCTGTCCCCTACTCCGCATCCAGCGGCTTTTTTGACTCTATTCTGTGTTTCCCCAATTCTGAATACCCAGCATTTTCTGAACTATCGGCTCAGGCGACATAACATGCGTCGACATTCTATACACTTTGCGCAGCCAAGCCTTTTTAGTCACTTTTTTTCTTGCTCTACCTATTTGATTTTTCAGTTATTTTCCAAGTTGGCCCTCTTATTGGTTAGTAAAACTACAAGCCGCTTAATATTAGGGCGCAAAAACTTCCTAGCTAAAGCCAATATTTAGCTCAGGGATTGGCAAAAAACGGGGAAATGATCATGAAGAAATTACAACTGAAAACCAAACTCCTTGCCGGCGCTGTCGCCGCTTTAGGTATAAGCTCAGTAACAAACGCAGGGCCTATCACGGCCAAATACCTTGGTGCGACTTGCATAGCAGCAACATGCGCTGATCTTGGCAGCACTATGGCCGGAGTTGTCGGAGGCACTGTCATTGCTCCAGCAACAAACGCCGACGGGGGTAAAACCCCGGGCTCAGATTCTAACAGCGCAAACCAAATCCTTTCCTACAACATAACGAGCAGTGCTGGAAAACCGAATTCTGACGCCCTAAACGATATTACAATTACCGAATTGAACAATGAATTTGATTTTTACTGGGGTTCGATTGATATCGGCAACTTAGTACGCTTCTATTCGGCTGGGAATCTGACTGCTAGCTATAATGGCACCGCCGCTTACGCCGCCATAACAAATGATCCAAAGTTCGGGTTCGGTAAAACTGATGGTTACTTTTCTTTCTCAGGGGACTTCGACGAGGTGGTGCTGAGTGCTAACAACGTGTCATTTGAAGTAGCTCGCGCAGTACCAGAACCAGGCACCCTGGCCCTCCTCGGCCTAGGCCTTGCAGGTCTTGGCGCAGCTCGCCGTCGTCAGAAAGCCTGATTACGGTAGAGCACTAAAAAGTCAGCTTCGGCTGGCTTTTTTATTGACCAAACCGGGGACAGATTTCAAATCTGTCCCCTACCTTGCCCGGGCAATTCCGGGCCTTAACCTAGACCAGATCCTTCGTGACCTATTGAACCGTCATTGTCGCAGGCTCACTAAACCTACTCGCCGCACCATCACTGTCGATGGTCCTTATCTGGAAGTTCCAGGAGCCAGCCGGCAACTTCTCCTCGATCTTCACAGACTGCTGCGAGCCAGGCACAATCATCGTGCTCATCGTTGACACAGCGTTTGGATTCAATCTCACAGCATCTGCAATAACGTATCCATCCGTTTCGCTCGGAAGCTCGACCACTGCTGATGAATCTGAAGGTGTAAACTCCGCGACCTTTACCCACTGCCCTCCTGAAGTCCGCTGGTCAATAGCCGGGCCCTGAATACTGATTTCTTCAACGTCTCCTTTAAACCCGATTCGATAGGTAGCCTTCTGAGAGTGATTGGAACTTGCAGTCCATCTCGCCTCAAGCGCATAGGGTATGCCGGGATTCAGGTCAAAAAAGCTCCATTTAGCGAATACAGAACCATCGCCCGGCGCGATTGGATGGTATCCAGCACCTAAATAACCGGAAGTGGCTGAAGACACAGCCACATTAGAACCCACTATATTAAAAAAGCCCGAGTTATCGTCGAGAGTTACGATCTCCGCCGCGTAAACGGGGAAATACTGAATTTCATAATGGTCAATTTCAGAGACATCCAGAACACTACCGTCTTCGCGACTTGTAGGCGTACTCCAACTCAGCGCTGGCCCACTCTCAGGGAGACTGACCTCATCACTTGGATCTGAACCGGCACTATATTCATCAATATTCAGAGAACCGTCCCCATCCAAATCCTGGGACGCATCGTTAATGGTTGGGTCTAAGCCATAACTGAGCTCGTAACCGTCTGGGATTCCGTCACTGTCTGTATCAGCTCTCGTCGGATCGGTGCCTACGTAGTATTCCTCAAGATTCGTTACGCCATCGCCATCTAAATCCAATGCTCCATCTTTTGGATCGTTTGGATTCAACCCGACAAGCTTTTCAAACCCGTCATCCATCCCATCGCCGTCGGAATCGAGCACTGCCGGCTCTGTTGCCGCCGAATAAACCGGCACAAATTTCACCGCGTCAGCAACGACGTAACCGTTCGCATCATCACGAATTTGAACCCGACCGGTAAGGCTGGATATTTTATAAGTGCCAAGCTTAAACCACTCCCCTCCACCGGAACGCTGATCTACCGTTACCGTCGAAACCACAAGTCGATTTGAATCGTCTAAATGGTGTACTTCATACCGGGCATTTGAGGCTCTGTTGGCGTGTGACGCCCAGCGAACATAAATGTCAAAGTAATCAATTAACTCCAGATTCCAGACAGCAAAATTGTCACCGTTACCTCTGGGAATAACATGGTAGCCTTCTCCTAAGTAGCCCCTGCTATGGGATGAGGCTTTCCATGGACCATCAAAAAAGGCGGTCGAAGCCGAGTCATCAACAATAACTTCCCCGCCCAGCCCTGCCGAGGGCGGGGGAAAGTTGTCTTCAAAGGGAGGGGGCTGGGTTGCGCACCCTGCAAGAGCAACCAGCCCGCTACTCAGCAATATATTGAACTTATTTACGACCATATCCTGCCTCATTTATACTAATTTTTGCCAAGAAAGTTATGCTACCTAAAAACGATTGGCAAATACGGGACGTCAGTCACTCATTGTAAAATACAATTTTAGAATGAGTTTACCGGACCGAGTGTCAATCGTATTAAAGTTATTTGCGTTGAAAATATGCAAACGCTCCCCGCAAAACTAATGGCTGTGCGCGAGCGCAGCAAAAGCCTGAATTCGGCTGGTTTTTATTTTTAATTTGAGTTTTATGTACTCGCAATACACAGTATCCTGTCAACCAGTTAACAGTCTGGCGGACAAACAATGTTAAGGAAGATAGTAGACAACCTGCCTCGATCCAGACCCTATCTGGTCGTTACTGCGATTGCAGTACTGATTTTTTATCCCACCTGGATCAGGCTTGCAGAGGCGTGGCTTGAATTCGAGCAAGCGACCGCACATGGGCTTGCGACGGCCGTCATTTTTTTGGGGCTGCTGCTGATCCATCCGCCTGTTCATGCCATCAGTCACAAACAGCTCAAGCCCTACCGTCTTGCCGGCGCAGCACTGCTAATTGCCACAACGCTGACCTGGGGTCTGCTAGAGCTGGTCCGCATCGACACCCTTACCTATCTGATGTTATCCGCAGGGCTAATCGCAACGGCTTGGGCACTGCTTGGTTTGGCGCGAACACTGACCTTCCTACCCTACGCGCTCCTTTTGTCGCTTTCATTGCCTATCTGGGCAGACATGGCTCCGGCCCTTGTGGATCTCGCAAGCGTCGTTGTAGGAACATGGGTAGGCTGGTTCGGGATGACAGCCTTCATTGAAGGCAACAGCATCACCTTGCCCTATGGCCGGCTTATCATTGCCGATGGCTGCTCCGGCTTCCGCTATTTTGCAATGTCCATTATGTTAGCGATGATGACATCCATCCTCAACGACTACCGCTGGCGTGGCTGGCTGATCACCTTGGTGGCAGCTGGTACTATTGGCCTTATTGCTAACTGGGTACGCATAACCATTCTGGTGGTCGTTGCCTACGAAACCGACATGCAAAGCGACATGATCGCCGACCACGACACCATGGGCTGGGTCGTTTTCGCAGTGTTTATTTTACCGGCATTGTACTTCTCACCGGTTCGCAAGAGAAAACCGGGCGAAAATCTTACTTCGACGGTCTCTGTGTTCAGTAAAATCGGCGCCATCGCTGTTGTTGTCGCAATCGCACTCGGCCCAATCGCTCTCACAATTTTGCAAAGGCCCGGACTACCCGTCTCACCGTGGGCACTCGAGTTATTCGGGGCCAGACCCGCAAAAACGGGCGACTTACCGATAGCACTCGATTTGCCAGAGTCATTAAGCCAACAGGCATGGCGTGCAGGCGATCTGTGGATACTGCTCGCACAGAGCCAGAAAACCCTTTCTGATGACAAGCTTGTGCCCTACCTACCTCTGATGTTCGACACGTCACTATGGCAGTTACAAGAAACAGTCCAGCCAGGCCTGCGCCGTTATCGAAACATACTAAGTCGCGAACAAATAATAATTGGCCAACGGTTTCAGACCGGTTCCCGGCGCAGCTGGAATTACACAGAAGCGAAAATGCTTCAGATTCCAGCGCTGCTGACACAGGAGAAACAATTTGCTCTGATCGTTCTTCAGATGAAATGCGCTCAGAGAAGCTGCGACCTCGCCACGGGAAAAGTCCAGCAGGCCATGACATCCATTCAGCTTGTCAGGTGATTCAACCGGCCTCAGCTTTGCCCTAAAAGAATGCCAGCAACACACTGGATGTCTTCGAGGCAAACATCCTGGTGGGCAGGAAGGGTGATAAGGCGCTCAGCAAAGTCACAGGCGCAAGGGAATGCCGACGGGGTAAAAGCCACAAGTTCGCTAACCCCGTCTATCGCCGGCAGTGCCTGGCCGTAGAAAGCGCTGGCGCCGATGCCGCCACGATTAAGCTCAAGAAGCGCTTTATCGCGAATCTGGCGAGATGGCGCAAGCAGCGGGTAACGCAGCAAGTTGGACGACGCTGGAACCAGGCCCTCACGGGTCATTTCTTCGAAACATTCCGGTGCTAATTGAACCCAATCTTTACCAGTGAGTTCCAGTAACGCTTCCGAATAGGCAGCGCCGTTGTCTTTCCGGTTGTTATATCCCTGAACGCCCGCTTCCAGTAGCCCCTCAACAGGTGTTTGGCGGTTGATCGAGGCAAGCGGATGAAACACCGTTTGCCCAATACCGAGAAACGGAATGCGCTCCATTAAACCGTACAACGGCCTTGTTAACAGCAGGTTGATCAACCAGCGTTTGAACCGCCAGGCCGCGCCCGCCGATACCTGGACTTCAGGCAGAGCTGCTAAAACGCTCGCACTTTGTTGAACGTGATCCTTACGAATTAAAAGCGCCCCGCCACCGATCAAATTTATTGGCTTGCCGCGGCCAAAACTTAATACCAAATAATCCGCCAGGCCGTTACCGCAAGAAAAAGGCGGGAACACCTGGGCCGAATCCTCAATCAACACCACATCGTTTTTATCAGCTATCCGCCTCAGTGCAAACAAACGTTCCGGTATGCCCAGAAAACCCACTGCTATTATGCCCACGGTATTTCCGGTTACCGCGTTTTCAACGGCCTCCAGATTCATCCACGGCCGCCCCTCCGCCAAATCAATCAAAACCGGTCGAGCCCCTTGAGCTATCACAGCAGCAACCAGATCCGGGCAGCCGTAGGCGGGCAAAATCACTTCGGGGCTTTGCAGAGTGTGCCTGCAGTTAACCGATAATTTTACCGCCAGTGAAAGTGCAGCGGTGCCGCTGTTCACAAACACCGAATCGTAGTACCCGGCCCAGGGCGCAGCCAAAACACCGCAATCCGCCTTGGGCAAAGGCACCCGGCCGCCCACTGGCCGCAATTTGGAAAAGCTCACGTTATGCCCTTAACGCTGGGAGGGCGTCCAAACGGTCATCCGGCGCCCCCCCAGAAACTTTAAGGTGGCATGGGCAATGGCGTAATTCACCTGCACAAAGAAATACGGAATCCGGATATAGCCTTTGGCACGCAAGCCGGGCGAGAAGTGTGCTGCAAGAACAACACCGTAAAAAGCAAGCTGCAGCACCAGCGCCAGGCCGTAAATCCAGCCACTACCTGCCAGCATGATTGAAACCACAAACAGGACGACCAAAAACCAGGGCACCGCCCAACGCATCAATTTATGGCTGAATACCTGCCAGGCAAACAAACCGAATTTGGCGGGGTTGAGCACTTCCGGGTGCCTGGCCAATGCCGTCCAACCACGAATAACGGTCCGCAGCTTGCGCTGGTACTCTTTGCCGGGGTCTGCCACATCCTGGTAGTGGCCCAGAACGTCAGGCGCTGAAACCGCTACGTAGCCATCAAGGGCGCAATTCAGAGCGGTATTGAAATCACTGGGTGCGTGAATATCCCAGCGCTTACACAACACATGCCGCACCGCAAAAAATGACCCGCTGAGGCCAACCAGGCCACCTCGGAGCGACTCCAGCTTACGCAGCCACATTTCATATTTCACATAGGCGCCCTCGCCTACTACGCCGCCATTCCGGCTAACAAACACATCCTCACTTGAAATCGCGCCCACGGTGGGGTTATCAAAATATCGGACCAGCGCAACAATCGCATCTGCCGGAATACTGGTCGCCACATCCGAAAACACAATAATGTCGCCGGTTGCCATGGCGATGGCATCCTTCTGGGCGTTCTCCTTCCCCAATCTTTCGTCAGTTCTGGACAACAAAATGCCCTTACTCTGATACTCCCGTACAATATCATCTGTTGCATCAGCCGAGCAGTCTGAAGCCACGATGATTTCAAGATTGGAATAGACCAGCTCAAGAGTGTTTTCCAGTTTTTGACGGATGCGCCCGGCTTCGTTGTGTGCCGTAATAATAAGAGACACGGAAGGTGAGACCGATTGTGTATCCATCGTCCCAACGCCAGCAACAGGTGCCGGCAGCGATCTTCTGGCTGGCAGCGCCATAAGCACCAGAGGGTATATAAAATAGCTGTACAAAGACCCAAACACCGCAACCCAGAACACCGCTTCCAACATCCGAATCATCCCTGCATCTGATCAAATTTGAGGCGCTATAATAGCATACCAAGCAAAGGTAAATGAGCCCCTCGAACACGCTCGATATATCCCCAAGTATAATGACAAGACTGGCCTTAAATGGCACAATCCGCGGGCAGCGCAACGGCGTTAATGGCCGCCTGTGTTTTGCGTCAGGGAGGATTGTTGATCGTGCAGATGGTAAAACAGGTTTTAAAACAGGCTCGCAATAGCCTGTTCGCTGCCATCGCGTTAATGAAGATAAAGCTCAAAAGTTCGCCCTCGCTGGTTATCCTGACCTACCATCGCATTCTGCCCGGCCAGTCCCCCCTCAGGCAGACAGAACAACCCGGCATGATAGCCACACCTGAAGCTCTGGACATGCACATTAGCCTGCTCAAACAGCTCGGTGCTGAGTTCGTGTCACTGGATGCCTGGCTCGATGCCCAGCGGCAGAAAAAAACGCTACCTCGGTTAGCGGTAGCCGTCACCTTTGATGATGGCTGGCAGGACAATTACGAACATGCTTTCCCGGTGCTCAAAAAACACAAAGTTCCAGCCACCATATTTTTGGTGTCTAAGCGCATCAATACACCCTGGCAGTTCTGGCCGGAGCAGGTGCTGGATTTACTGATCAGCCATGCCCACCATCTTGATCATGATGCACTGCAGTGGCTGCGCCCTTACCTGGGCGACAGGCCGACGAGTAAACAGTCTGCATCGCCTTACACCATTCTCCAAGCCGACTCGGTGATAAACCGACTCAAGGCACTGGATGACCACACCATTGAGACGAACCTGGAGCGAACCCGCAACGAATTACCGGCGCTGAGTCAGGCGGACCTGAATGCCAGGCCGCTACTTAACAAACAAGAGCTGGATGCCATGCTCGCAAGCGGACTCATAACTTTTGGGGCCCATACCCGGCACCATTACCGGTTAAACCATCTTGGGAACCCGTCAGACCTTGAAAACGAAATTGCTGGCAGCCGAACGGATCTGGAAGAACTCGACCTCAAGCCCGTCAATATCTTCTGTTACCCGAACGGCGACATCACCGGCAAAGGTGAACAGCTTGTCCAAAGTCACTTTATCGCAGCCTGTACCACCGAACGGGGCTGGAACAAAACGCCAATAAACCCGTTTTCCCTGCGCCGGTTTAACTTTCACGATGGCAATGGCAGTACGCCACTGAGTTTTCTCGCATCTCTTGGGAGGCCATAAAGTGGCAACGAGTGACTCAGATAAAAAGCTTGTGGTGACTCATATAGTATCCGGAGACATTTGGGCCGGCGCCGAAGCACAGGCATTTCAGCTTATTTCCGGGCTGCAGGCCAACGGTGTTATCAAACCAACGGTAGTGGTCTTCAACCCGGGTGTTCTTTACGACAAACTTGCGGCTTTGGGTATAAACGTCAGCCTTGCGGATGAGTCGGCTTTATCGCCTCTGGGCCAGATAAAAACCATCTGCAAACACTTAAGGCAAAACTCCACCGACATTCTCCATACCCATGGTTTCAAGGAGAATGTGTTGGGCACGGCTTCCCGCTACCTGACCGGCGTTAAACGCTCCGTTCTAACGGTACATGGAAGCCCTGAGTCTCAATCAACCTGGCGCGCCCCCAGGAAAAAACTGACCCACCTTCTGAATAGCGTAATGACAGGGTTTTGTCAGGATGCGGTGGTTGCGGTGTCTCAACACTTGAAAACCGTGCTGGAGCCACGCTATCCCAACAAAACAGTCGTCATCCGGAACTTCATAGACACCGACGAAATTCTAATCGCTCCCCCGGAACAACCTGACGACCTAAGGCAATTAGATACTCCTTACAGGATTACTCTGGTCGGCCGCTGCGTACCGGTCAAGCGCATCGATCTGTTTATTGATACTATTGCCAGCCTCAGAAACGACCATAAATTTGAAGTCGAAGGCAGCATCTGCGGGAATGGGCCGCTTCTGGAGACTATGAAGCAATACGCAAAAAGCAAAGGCGTGACAAACTTTATCCACTTCCGGGGTTTCGTCCATGATATGGAGCCCGAATGGGCATCAATGGACGCGTTGGCAATGCCCTCCGACCACGAAGGCTTGCCCATGACACTGCTGGAAGCGTTGCTGCGGAAGGTCCCGGTGGTAGCCCACAACGCGGGGGGTATACCAGAAGTGCTGGACCATGGGAACAGCGGACTTTTGGTGGATGACCACAGTGCGGCGGGCTACGCCGAAAAGCTCGCACAACTCATAAAGCAGCCGGAAATAACCAGACAGCTTGTGGCTAATGGGCAGAATCATGTCAAAAAAGAGTTCAGTAAATATGAGAATGTACAAAAATACGAAGCACTCTACCGAGCAATCATGCAGAACACACAACGCCTAACCCAAAACACATAAGCACCGGCTAGCCCACTCTTCAACGTGATCGGGATGTCGCAAGCAGGATTTACCAGAGCCTATTCATGTATATATTCAATGTTATAAAAGCTATTCTTTCTGTTCTGGATGCACCTACCCGAAACAAATATTTNGCGTTGCAGCTCGTTTTTTTCTTTTCTGCCTTCTTCCAGGTCGTCGGTATAGCGAGTATCGGGCCTTTTATTTCCATTCTCTCGAATCCCGACGTTATTCACACCAATACGGTGCTCTCATGGGCATATCAGAAATTCGGATTCGAAACTAACCTTCAATTTATTATTGCAGCGGCACTAGGCTCGCTAATTTTAATTTTGTTATCCAACGCAGTTGCGGGTATGACAATGTGGCTAACCTTCCGGTTCTCGGTATCGCTTGGCAGCAGTCTTCAACAAAAAATTTACAGAAATTTTCTTTACAAAGATTATCTGTCTCATAAAACCGAAAATTACACCAAAAAGATTGCCGTAGTGGCCACACAAGTTCCTCGCTTTGTTTACATGCTTTTCCAGCCCTTCCTGCTTCTAACAAGCCAACTATTTATTGTAATGCTTATTCTTATTGGGTTACTAGTGCTGGACCCGCTATTAGCTTTTATCGCCGGCGGAATTATTGGCGGTTCCTATTTAACGACCTATGTCGTGTTGCGCAAGAAACTGGCCTACCACGGAGCGGTGATTTCGGAGAAAAACAATCGGGTGCAAGGAATTCTATCGGAATCTTTTATCGGTATTAAAGACGTAAAGCTGGACTCTCTCGAGAACCGGTATATTGATCGATTTAATACAATAAATGTCAGGGGGTTGAAATCACAGGCCTTCATTGCGTTGGCTGGTGATCTGCCCAAATTTGTCATTGAATCTATTTCTTTTGGGGCGATCCTGATCCTTGCTTTGGTGCTACTTACTACACAGGATGATATCCGTTCGGTTGTTCCCCTGCTAAGCATCTACGCACTTGCAGGTTATAAACTCCTGCCCACGATGCAACAGATCTACAAATCTCTTTCCAGCCTTAGCGGCCATGGTTCTGTTGCCAATATAATCAAAAATAGATTGAAATCGGCATCAACAGACCCCTCTGTAGATTTTGAACAAACGAAATCAATGAGAATCGATCAGGTTACGCTTTCTGAGGCTGACTTTTTCTATAACGTAGATAGCGCGCCTGCAGTTCATAACGTCTCGTTGACCTTGAACAAGGGTGAAATCTATTCGCTGGTTGGCCATTCAGGTTCGGGAAAATCCACGCTGGCAGATGTGATACTGGGGTTACTTAAACTCCATTCCGGTAGGCTCATTGTCAACGATGAGGTTCTCACCAGCGAAAACCTGGCTTCTTTCCGGAAGAAGGTTGGATATGTTGCCCAAACCATATTCATCCTGGATGACAACGTGGTAAACAACGTTGCCTTCGGCGTGCCAGACGCTGAAATTGACATGAACCGAGTCCAACACGCCCTCACATTGGCCAACGCCGATGAATTTGTGAACAATCTTTCAAAAGGGATATATTCAAACCTCGGACAGGACGGAAAGCTCCTGAGTGGCGGTCAGCGCCAGCGAATTGGTATCGCCAGAGCTCTTTACAAGCAGACTGATCTACTGGTTCTGGACGAACCTACCAGCGCCCTTGACATGGAGTCTGAATACAAACTGATGACAACGTTGAATTCCCTGAAAAAAGACCTGATTATATTGGTCATTTCCCACAGGCCTGCCTCCATTAAAATGTCCGATAAAATCATCTTGATGGCGGCCGGTGACTTAGAAGATATTGGGTCTTATAAAGAACTTGTGACAAGGAATGATAATTTCAGGGAGATGATGGCGCACTCAACAGAATAATAGATTGGGGGGGGGCAATTATTCCGAAGAGCGGCGCCAGACTGGCTTGGCCAAGTTGTTGTCGACTTACAACCAAAGCAACCGGAAATAAAATGAAAAAAACGATAGCTAATGGGAAATTTGATTCGACTATAGTTTTTGCCAAGCGCTTTCTTCCAAAAAATCGTTGGGGCGACTACATGAGCTCGCTCTTCACCTTTGTTCAGTACCAGGGTCGATTTCCTAATAGAAAGGCAGGCGGGGATCTCAATGATTTCTTGTTTTCTATAAAAACGTCTAAAGAAATACTTAACCCCCTCAGAGTTTTTGTTAGCGATAAACAGCATCTGAAGCTTTTCGTTAAGGCAACCATCGGCGACTCATATAACGTTCCGACAGACGCTGTACTCTCGAGCTATGAAGAGGCCCTCTCATACAGCTACCCTAAAGACTGTGTTATCAAGCCAACACACATGTCGGGAGAGGTAATTTTTCGTCGAGCTGGAAGCTCCGTTGATTTTACAAAAGTAGCCAGCTGGTTTAACTCAAACTATTATAACTGGACGCGTGAGGCAAATTATAAGAGCCTAAAGCCGAAGATAATCGTTGAACCATTCATTTTTGGTGCAGATAACTGCGACGATTATAAAATTTTCTGTATCCGGGGTCAGCCTCGACTTATCGTAGTCGATACCGAACGCCAGACAAGCCACCGGCGCAACCTTTACACGACGGACTGGACCTTCTTACCGGTAAAACTAGCATGCCCTCCAGGGAAAGATCTTCCTAAGCCTCAAAATCTCGAAGAAATGCTTCGGCTTGCTGGCGAACTTAGCCGTGACTTCTCTTTCATGAGAGTCGACCTATATTCTAACGGCAATGATATCTTGGTTGGCGAGCTCACGAATTGCCCTGGAGATGCGCGGGATACATTCGAGCCGAAAGAAAATGCACCAATAATAACGAAGCTTCTATTTGATCATAACTGATCTCACCGAGGTGATTCATGGTCAAAAAATAGCAGTATATTTAGAGCCTTTAGCCTGAAACTTAGTCGTCGCTGGATCTTGAGGAGCATGCTTGGGGTTTAGCGCTCGACGATTAGGAGGCAGGTCACCGGATCGACTACGCTGACACAGAGGGGAAATCCCTAAATTTACCTCTTAGACTCGCCCAATCACATTTAAAATATTCCATGACTAATCATTTTTACTCTTTAAAAATCAAACGCTCCTAAGACACTTCAATGTTGCATCTAAAAATAAAACTAAATGTCAATCAGGTATTCCAAAGTACGTGCGTCTAATTTTTGAATTCATCCATCTGAGGTTAATAATACGTTTTACAAGAGTTTTCGGGGATTTTACTATCGCTCTTTTCAAGAAAAAGGTGTCAATAATTCCCCTACTTTTACTATGTGCATCCGCGTGCCCAACGCGATAAATCGCTCCTTTAAAGGGTAAACACTTGAGAGGTGTTTTATTCTTATCTAGCTCATTTTTTATATATATATGGCTCCCTAGCATACGCTTTAAATATTTAAAGCCCACATCTTGATCGAAACTTTCTAGCGCCAACAAATCAGAGCGAACTATATGAGAAGTGCCACAAAATAAATAAAAGTTTGTGTAGTTCATCAGTAAACTGCTACCGTCTTGCCAAATTAACCCGTCTTTAATATACCATCCATTTTGCCCCATATTTTCAGAAACATACTGAGTCAAATTGCAATGAAGAAAATCGTCATCGTCAACAAACATGAGATACTTTGTATTGCCTGCGTATTTTATGCCCTCTAGGAGTCGCCTTCCTTTGTCAAGCCGGACTGCTTCACGAAAAACTTCCAAATCCGAAGACCCTCTAATATAAAGTTCATTAGGAGGAAAATCGACAAAACAAACATCGAAATTTTTGGGTAATTCTGGCAGTCTAGCTCCGTAATTTGCTACGATAACGGCTTTCCAATCCGGATTTTTTTGTGCGCATATCGAACGAATAGTCTGTTTAAGATTTCCAATGAGTAAATTCCAGTTTTCTGAATTTTCTTGGTGTCGTATCGGAATGACAAACGTTAGACAAGTCATAATTTAGGCCTTAATTTTAAAAAAATGCATGACCGAAAAGCGGAAAAAATATTGATACATTAGGTTCGGTGGATCTACACCACCAAACACATCTGCCTGAGTGCCAAAACTTCTTTTCGAATTCAGGCAGATTAGCCAGCAATTTTTACGTTTCCTTTAAGCTACAAAAATAAAAATTTCAAGAATACTAACGGTACCAAACTTATGTATTCAGTTGGCTAGCCCTTTTCCCGATTTCAAACTCCGCTGAATATTCCGGAAATTTTTTACCACAAAGAAGGTCTTCCAACAATCGTTCCTCTGCGCATAAAAAAGCTACACCTAGTCGATAATCAGTTTCAGCATCTCGGTCGCAGTAAGTTCCAGGCCTTGGCGTAAACTCACCGAATACGATGTCATCTTTACCTTCAAGAAAATCGATTCGAATGAAAGGTGCGGGTATCGATCCACCAATTCGATCAGCAAGACTTACTGCTTCCGCAATACGCGGAGCCAACGCAACACCTGTGCTGTCTAGCTGATTACCTTCGCGGTCAAACCAAGTGGACTGTAAACGCGGATACCTCTGAATATAGAGGACAAGTTCAGTTCGACCGTAGAAAGTGTAGCATTTAATGTCTGCCGCCGCACTTTGCCCATCGGCTCCTATAACCAGCTCTTCAACCAGCCAATGGTCATGACGCACCAATCCTTCTTTCATTAGGCCGCGAGCATGTTCTTTTAGCTCCTCCTTGCTCGAAAGCAGATTAGCTTCCTTTATACAGATGATTTCTCCATCACAATTAACAATGTAGACACCCGTCGAAGCAGAACCAGAAGCAGGCTTTATAACGATGGAATTTTGAAGATCAATTTCATTAAGCGGGACACCATTCTGTAGCAAAGCCGGGGACCGCACACCCAGCTTGCTTGCGTATCGCGGACCAACCCGTTTGTCACTTAACCGCCACTCGTTGAGCATGAAAAGCTCTTTCTTTTTTGAACGCAACGTTAAGCTAACGCGAAACGAGGCACGCAAGGGAATACTTAATCGTTCGGCCCGCCTGACCGACTGCTCATTTATCTGTTCAATCGAAAGATTAGCAATACAGGTAGCGACGAAATCTTTATCCGGGCCATCGCCTAACCACTTGTGGCTAGCGATACCAGCAGTATTCAGAAACGCACTAAAATCACTGTTACGCTCGGATTGCTCCTGACATACCTTCTGGACATATCTGACTTTAGCAGCTGCACTATCAATCGAATTCAGCTTTGAAATCCACGGATTTCGCCCTGTCATGCCACGACCCAAAATTGATATCAAATTCAAGGCAACTTTTTTTACCATTCGCCGGACAAAACTTTGGCGCTGTACCAGACGAGTTTCTTGAGGCTTAAGCACGCGTTACTCCAGCAATCCACAACATCAACACTCGTTCCATTAAATTAAACACCTGTTTTATATAGGAATCGCCCTGAGGGCCTAGAGCAGAACTATTGCGCTGAAAGAGGGAGTTTACTCCCATAGCGGGCTTGAAATAATTCTCCGCCTGCCATCTGACTACCTTTAGCAAGTGTCAAGGCCAATTTTAAATCACTTACCCGATCAAGTCTGTTCTTCCAGCGTTTAGGAAATCAGTGAGATTTATGCTAGAAATTATGCGTTATAACAAAACAAAATTAGGATGATAAAAATGTTCTTCTTTCAAAATGCCGGACTAATCAACACATTTTAGTCTTTAATCACAAATAAAAGTTTTTTCAATTTTTTGTCCGAAGTAACGTAAACGAGAAAGCCACATCAGAAAATTCTTCGGATTGCTAAACAGTTTTTTAGGCGCCAGAACACTTTGCATCAAACCTCGCCTCATATAGTTACCTTCAGAATGGTTTACCACGTAAACAGCCGCTCTGAAGTTAATCGGCTTGAGTTTTGTTCCTGCTTTTGCCATATAAGGGATTAATTCTCGATGATGACCATATATCCCTTTAATAATGGCCGGGTCCATCACCTCAACGCTCTCTTCCAACGGCAACAAGTCAGCCCTCACAATCGCATGAGTTCCGCACCAGTTTTGAAAATCTGGCAGCGCCAGTCCCCACCTCGACCCATGAGGCAGCAGCCAGCCCATGTTGATGTACCAGCCGTTCGCGGAACAATCTCGTTGAATGATATTGGGTATTTCATTCGATAGCAGGTCATCTGCATCAACACCCATGAGGAACTGGCTACCCTGTTGCTTGGCATGAATCATGCCATGGGCAATTTTATAACCTTTGTCCCACTTAACAGCCTCTGCCCTCTCCTCTTCATTACAATCTCCGCGGTAAACAGACATTTGAGGCGGAGGAAGGTCTACTCGAAGTATTTCAAAACACGCAGGCAACGGACGAAGGCAGGCTTCCTTATTCACTACGAGAATCGCCACGACATTTTTGTGATTCCGGTGGATGTTGTCGATGGACCTGGCTGTCTCGTTAAGCCTGTCGAGTACTTCATTCCAATTTTTAGCTGCGAGTGGAGAAACTAGGGGCAAGACAAACGTCAATAACGATTTCACGAAACATACTCCAATTTGTAACCTATCATGAAAATACCATCGTAGATCGTTTGCTGGCAAGCGGCGCCAAAACTCATCACTCAGGCCATTTTGCTACAACCACAGTGCGCTGCAGGCGTAATTAATCAGGGTTTCTCAAAGGAAAAATCCTCTACGAATAACGGTTATTGATCTCATTTACCACATTTAGAAGTACGTGCTTCTTTTCATCTATAATGCCCGGTGCGCTAAGAAGCGGTTCTTGAGTGGCGATAATGCTTCTTAGCTTTTGCTTAAGAAAATAGGCTTTGCCTTCTCTATAGAGTCGCTTTGTAGCCGATACTGGCTGGGTTTTCGGATTCTCATCCCAACATTTTGGTGATATCGGGTGAACTCTACCTTCATTTAACCCTACAGACTCCATCCAATCATTCCACTTGAATTCTAGGAATTCATGAAATCCAATAGGTATCCATGGGACACGCATGGAGTCGGCAAGAATTGCTCCGTGCATCGCCTCTGTTACTAAAAACGGAGCGCCGGCCACTTTTTCTATAAACTCATCTGAACTACAAATGGGAGGAAGATAATCGAGCCCAAGACTTTCCACGATATCTTTTAGTAAAAAACCTGCCGAAATATGAGAACTGACATGAGGCACGAATAGCCCTCTGGATCGCCGCACGGTGGGCTTTTTATATACATCTGATAATAAAATGGCTCCGTCACACACGGACTTTTCTAACCCAACGCCAAGCGCTTCCGCAGATTTCGGCCCTCTGACGCAAGCTATGTCCCAAGATTCATCCAGTTTTTTCGTCAGATTTCCATAGCCGACTCCCGAACTGAATATAACCTTACGATGGAAATGCTGATTATCATTCAAATTTTTGTCGTGAAGTATTGTCCCTATACCAAATAGACAGATTTTATCCGAAGATAAAATACTCTTTTTAATGAACCGCCCCAACAGAGCTGGATTGATATCATCACCAAAGTTTTCAACGCCAGTCCGTTCTTTGAATTTACTATAATAAAAAAGCGCCACTTAAGTCACTCCTTCGCTGTGCTGAAAACGAAATCATTGCTTCTATCTAGAAATACAAGATTACCCCTCACTTTTAGCGTCACCGCTCTATATCAAGGAGAAAAATCTTTTATTGTACATCTTACTTATTAGAAAACTTCTCTTGAAATAGGTAACGTAAGAAGGCCGCGTCTAATCTGTCCACCGCCCATCGATACGAAGGATATGAAACTGATAACTCAAGCGCTTTCGGACTGGTCAAAACATCAAAGTCTTTCTGAAGCTGTTCAAGACGTGAACCGTACCGATGACCACTCGGCCCAGCGTAGTGAATCATATAGCTCCTGAATCTCGTATGAGTGTCAGTTATTACTCGAGTGTGATTATATTTATACCCGACATCTAATAACTCGATGCCTAAATCGTTTAATCGATGATTCAAGTAGGGCTGATCGTTTAGCAAGTTGACTTCTTTTTTCCTGAAATCACCAGTGGACCAGAATTTCAATTCAGATCTCGCAGGGTCAAAAACCTGCTTATGCTTCTTACCGAGAACCATCACACCTGAATTGAAATAGGTATTACGCCATTGCACTTCACCTAATATTCTTTGAGTGAGCTCGACATCACGGCTGGCTTTCGAAAAGCCGGCCTCCGACGCTGCAGCAAACCTGTCCGGGGGAACAAGATCAAACAAAGAAGGCGCTTTCGGTGATATCAATATATCCGTATCAATAAAAGCAATCTGATCATAATCATCAATCAGGTCATATAACTGAAATTTTTCGTAGCGTTCATCCAGACCATATTTTTCGTTAACTTTTCGCTCGGCAATCACGATAAAGTCTACGCCGCATCGGTCAGCGTATGAACGCATTAAAGGATGAGTGATCAATCCCATTTTGGTATAAAGATCGCCCACTGCCAGCGTCACCAAGGCTTTCGTATTTTTTTTCACTTCTCCCACGGCTCAAAACTCCTTAAATTTGGTATGACCTAAGTCATAATATTTCAGATACCTTTGCGTATCGACTAAATTCATGAAGTCAAACGGGTCTCATATCCGTAGTCAAGGGCCAGATAGCAAAATAAAGACCTTATGAGTGCCTCGTTGGTGCCTGCGAGCATTGTGATCTCTTTCGTTTTAACGTGCCCGACTAACAGCAGGCCACGTTTTCAGCGGTGCTTTACATACACCAAATTGCCTAATTATTCATCGGCGTTTGTTAGCCGATCACGGTGGATAGCGCCCGCCGAAACCGAAGCAACATGGCCTCCGTTGAAAACTCATTCACTATCCTACTCTGACCACATTTTCCGAGCCGGTTTCGGTACTCCGAAGATGTTATCAGCCCAAGCAGAGCATTAACGGCGTTTTCCACGTCTCCTTCCTGATAAATGATTGAGTCCTGGTCATGTTCCAGGGTGGAACTCACCGAAGGATTGTTAGGCGCAACCACGGGCAGGCCCGCTCGCATATACTCCAATATCGCCAACGACATCGCTTCTCCCTTTGAGGGGTGAAATGCAATGTCGCATGTCTCCAGCTTTGCGGCCACATTACTCACCGCGCCGTGAAACACTACGTAAGGCTCAATCTCAAGTTCCGCCGCTAACTTTTTAAAAGTCTCAAGATCCGGCCCATCTCCGAACAGTTCATACCGAATATTACGACACTCATGCTCATAAACCAAAGAACGGATAACCCGGAGTGCAAAATCAATCCCTTTGTAGTAAGAGGCTCTGCCTACCGTCACAATCCTTACAGTTTCACCCTCTTCCCGCAAACCCGGCTTCACATTCGTTGCTTCAATTCCGTTGGTCACGCAATGAACCTTGGAGGGCGGCACACCATTGATGTTAATCAGGCGTTGCTTAACGTAGGGGCTAACCGCAAAACATGCAGTGCATGAGAACAAGGGTAACCTGTTAAGAATTACCTTAATGAGCTTCTTGAGAAAACCCGGGTGCGTCCGCACACCGGGTGTGTGGTCGTGGACAATGATTTCCCGAACACCACACAGTCTGAAGATGAAAAACCGGAACGATTTTGTTTCCTGATCTGTCAGGTAGACTGCCTTAATCGAGTTTTTTTTGATGTAGCTCGCCTGGTGCATTACCGAGCGGAGAGACCTGGACGTAAAATCCGCCTGTTCAACGATGCAGTTATGATCAATCAAACATTCAGGGACTTCAGAAACCGTTGGGAATACAACGTAGGTCTGATAATTCTTCGCTTCATAAAAGACCGACAGCTCACACCAAAGCCGCTCCATTAACTTCCAAGCGTAACCGGTATTTGAATCGAAATTGCCTGCAGCCAATACACCTGATTTACGCTGCACGTTTTTCCCCCGAAGGTTTTGTAAAAACACGCTTAACCAGCCGCTTCCAGTTTTCTTTATAAAGTAGAGACTGGAAGATGTGTGCCACACCCAACTTCAAGAGGCCGTGCCTTAAGTAACTTTTTCCCATGCCAAATTGTTTCTGTGAAATATAAAAGTTACACAGAGGACGGATATCTTCTTTCACATACAGGTCTCTATATAACTTCATACTAAACAGGTTAACGTTATTTTTTGTCAGAAAGTCAGCAGATTTATTTGAATCGTGAACACGCACCGTCGTCAAACTTTGGCTGAGATAAGCAAAGCCGTATTTTCGTGAAACCTTAAGTGTAAAATTAAAATCTTCCGACTTCAATATACCGGGGTCCCATCTAAAGTGGTCATGGACATCTCGCCGCACGGCGAAAGTTGACGGGTATAGAGGATAGCCTTTGAACAGAAGCCTTAGTAGATTCTCACCTTCAACAGTAAACAGTTTACCCTCCTGATTCTTCGACAAGTCGTAGATGTAGGGAAACATATCGGAGTTTGAGAGGGTGTAAGGCTCTGGAAGCTTTATATCATGCTTGTGGAAATCCGAGAACAGAAAAGCGATGTTCGGCGTAGTATCTATGGCTTTTTTATAGACAGCCAGTTTCTCCGGGTGCCATAGATCATCGCTGTCCAGATAACAAATGTAACTGCCGCTCGACAGCGAGATGCCTTTGTTGCGGGCAGACGCTACACCCGAATTTTTCTGCTTGTGGTAAGTGATTCGATCGCTAAAACAACGTAAAGCTTCCTCAGTGTCATCAGTCGAACCATCGTCGACAACAATAATTTCAAAGTCTCGGAAAGTTTGGCTAAGAACGGAATTTACAGCGTCAGCAGCCATCCCAGACCGATTATAAGAGGGTATTATAACTGAAAAGAAAGCCATATTAATTCCATGTAAATTGATTCACTCCTCTGGCTTGAACACGTCCTCCGCGAAAGGATCAGCCCTTTTTTTCTCTAAGCCTATCTATTTTATACCAATTTCTGGCGGAGCTAAATGATGACAGAGGGGAGAAGGTCGCACCCGATAAAACGCTAGATACCGACCTGCGGCGGCACAGCTACTTAACTGTTTTGAGTCGCCGGCAGCCAACAAGCATAAGCAGCCCTCCTGTAAGCAATAGAAGCGAAGAGGGTTCGGGCACCGCGTCTTGCCTGGTCCACATTTTCGTGATCACCCCTTGTATGCTATACACAGTATAATCGTCATTGACCCACATATCATCGTTCACAGCACCGAAGGAACCACCTATGAAACTTTCAACTGGAAAATGGGCAGGACCACTTACGAAGGGTGTTGCATCAAAATTGAAACTTAGGCTGACCACATCTGGACCGCGATAACCCCCTCCAGGCACTTCGTCGAGGTAGCTGAACCGGTTATGGTAAAATCGGAGGTAATAAAAGGGGGGGTCAGAGCCTGGCCCCCAATAGTCGAGTCCTTGAGTAGCATATTTCCAAGACAGTACCTCACCCCATCCAGACCCTCCTGCACCCTCTCGCCAAGCCTGTGGGTCAAATACGATTTCACCATTCATGACGCTATCGCCATTTGTGACCACTATTCCATCATCCCTTACAAGAGGCACCAAGGCATCGTGGCGGCCTATGGTCGTCTGGATATCGTTAGTAACACCATGGAAATAATAGGTAACCGGCGTCGCCCAGCAAGCTGCGCTACTAACTAGTAGAAGAGTGAAGATAATGACGCGCATAATGGCTAACACCTAACTTAAAGCATGAGACAATATTTAAAGCAAGTTTCGTGCCACCCTTTTTGTATCAGTCACTTAGAACAATAAAGATATCACGCCTGTTAAAAAAACCGACGCTTTTGAAGCGTTTCCCGAGGGTGCCTGCTTCTCAAATACCCGTCAGCACATGCGAGTTATAAAAAAAGTCCTAAGCCGTTAGCTTTTGCAGTTTCGATCAGAGAACCGCGAGTCGCACGGCGCATGCAAGAGGCGGAGCTTATGGCCGCAACCTCTTCTTCGATATCGCTCGGCAGCGCGATCGCACAATGCGCGATTTATTTGCATTTACAAACAACTGTTCAAAGAAAAGCGCAAAGTGTTATCGCTAAGGGCCTGTAATAGAGCAAATGAAACCGTCTCGCCTAAGCTCTTCTCGCTCCAGAATTTCAGCTTTAAGGAGCTTAATCGATTCTTGGTTCTGATCAAGATCCTTTAACATCTCATTCAAACCGCTTTGAATCCCCCCACAGGTAGTACTGCAGAAAACCGCGCCTTTATAAAAATACGCCCTCTGAGGCTTAGTATCTGAAAGCAAAACCGGCTTACCGGCAGAAACACTTTCATATGCCCCGCAAACCAGACAGTCCGCTCGCGTCGTAAGATCAATAGTAAAATTGCATTCTGACAAAAGTGAAAAGTAAACTTCTTCGTCGACGAAGCCCAACAAATGCACATTTTCGGGTAAAGCCTCTGCCGAAATTTTAAAAATCGCTTTCCGATAATTTCCTGTAAAATAAAAATTTATCGAATTCGTAAACATTTCAGCCGCGGCCATCAGGGCCTCAATGGGTTCATCCTCGCCCCAAGACGTGATGCAAAACGCAGTTAGTTTTTTGTCTGTTTTAGATCGAATGAAACCGTTGACACTTGCTGATTTAGAAGCTGGCAGAACAGGTAGTGGATCAGGCAATATTAACGGCTTACCACCTTTAGAACTGACAACGTTCGCCATATGTTCATTTGTTACAATAATAAAATTCGAATTTCTAATTATTATTCGGTTAAGTAAATTAACTAGCCTGTTAAATCTCCCTTCATAATGTATCCCGGTATTATGAGCATCAACGATCAGGCTGAAACGAAGAAGTTTCGAACACGCCAGCACAAGTACGCTAAGAACCACGGAAGGATTCTGAGCGAATACATAGTGGGGCTTGCGACGNATAATCAGCTTGAAGGTTGTGTAGCTGNTCACTACGTAACGCACAAGAGCAGAACTCTGCCCGTGGGTTATCTCCCAGAGAGGCACCCCTAAATATTTGCTCGCGGAGCGGTTTCTGGTTTGGCGTTCCCACGTTATCCAGATTGAGCGAGATAAATCACTTCCCTTCTTCATTGACTGGCCCTTATCTTCACATCAAGCACAAAAAATTCTAATCCCCAAGAAACATCGCTTGGCAATTTCTGCTTGTTTAGCAAAAAATACTAAAATTTGACTGTGGTGCACCGCTCCTCCACTAGTTTATAATTTTTTGAGCCAGTGTGCCAATGGACTTCTATTCGGGCTACTGAGCCTGCAACTTAACTCTTCTGACTCTTCAAATTTCGTGATGCGAGCGTGAAATCCAATCGACACAATGGTCGCTCCCAGTCAATAGGCTGAGGCGATACAGAGGTTTCCATGTAACTTTCTGGCAGGGACTTCGGCCATTAGTTCTCTGTTATGTTAGCATCAGTAACTATGCGAGGAGTAGCTCTCGTTTCTACCTAACTCCACTAGAACCAGTCACCCTCACGGTTTACACTTGGTGGTAAGTTTAATGAAGCCTTCTTGGAGCCTTTATGAATCTCAAATCAATTTCCTTCGGTTTACTCCTCACGTCGCTTACCGGTCCAACGCTGGCTTGGACTATATCCGCTGACTTCGACTCAGGTGAACTGGGCACCAAAGCAGACCGTGGTGGGGACGGTTTCTCTGGAGCTGGCGGTAACAGCATTTACACCAATGAACAGACAGCCAGTGGTAATGCCGCCAAACTAACGATAGAAAAAGGTAGCACAGGCTATGGCCGCTGGGGCGGGGAATTTATGTTCCCCGAAAAAATAGGAAGCGGAGACACAATCTGGTATCAAGTTTATACCTATTTCCCGGTTGGCTTTGATCACTATTCATATAGCGAAGGAAACCGATTGAAGTTCCTCCGCATACATACCAAGTCTTCTAGCGGCAGCAATCATGGTTATGTCGATTTTTATATTGACAGACACGATAACCCTAATGCTTTCAAATGGATTTATGAAGGCGCTGCCCAATGGCGTAACGTTGGCAATCCGGAGGATCTAATCGTCTTAGGGCAATGGGAAAGCTACCAGATGAGAGTAACGTTTGATGATGTGCCTCGTGACTTAGGCGGAAAAGCAGAAGTATACATTTGGAAAAATGGAACTCTCTTACAGCACATAACGAACAGAAAAACACTAAAAACCGACACAGATTATTCTGATCGGGCTCTGCTTTTTACATATTGGAACGGTGGATCGCCCAAGACCCAATCAATGTATGTTGACAATATAACCCTAACCACCGAGACTCCCGCCGGTTTTGATGCTCAAGGCACAGCATTGATCCCAAGCCCTATTTCTAACCCTCCAGCTAAAATTAATACCTTGGAGATCCAATAAGCTTTAATTCGAGATACAATTTTAGAGGGCACCAACCAAAATACGATATCTATTCCAAATATCGCTGAGCGGTGTTGCACTTATTCTATGAATCCAGGCTTACAAAAGCTCACTCTTTCGGGCCATCAATTCAGCCACAGATTATTTTTCAGACCTAATTTGAGTCAAAAACTTAAAAGTTGATTAAGAAACCTCTGAACAACTCTTGGGTCGCCTCCGGCGTTCAGATGCTCTCTAAAAGAAGATACGATTAAAAAAAAAGCACAAAGGCACGCACCTTAATCAGATTCTGGAATAAAAAGGACATTAGGCGAATTCGTCAACCTCTCTGACCCACACCCTCTTTTCTTTATCGTATCAATAAGTTTTTCTAACTCCGTCTCAATTATTAGAATTGGATGATCTCTTTCGATCAATTTGTACATACCGGCTAAAACATGATTTTCATGCCCTTCCGCATCGATTTTGATACATTTGATCCTTCTATTAAATTTGAAGTCGTCTAAAACTATCGTCATCACAGAGATACCGGAAGCTAACCCGGGAACAAGATGGGCTTGGTAATAGTTATCCAGACCCGATTCGAAGGCTGGAACTTCGATTCCCATAACATCAATTTTATCAGAAACAGCGGCATTGAAAAGTGCGACGTTAGAATGCTAGAAAATACGGGTATTCGCCGCAAGAAGTGAAAAAGTTACCGGCACCGGCTCAAATGCCATTACACGACCGCTCTTCCCTACAAGCTCTGAGAATCGTTTCGTGTAGTGCCCCACGTTTGCCCCAACATCAATAACCCAGTCGCCTTCTTTCAACAATTCCGGCAGCTTTCCATACTCAGGCTCGTCAGTATAAAAGGAAGAACTCATAATTTGGCGCGCAAAATATATACGTTTCATCTAATACTGAATAAACTTCGGTAGACGAGCAGCAATCGCTTTCAATATTTCCACGTAAAGCTCCCTATTGAATCCATTTTAATCTTTTAAAATTAGAAATTACCATGGCAGCTCTGCATGTCAACCTCATCTATAACCGCATACTGTCAAGTAACTGGACAGTTTAAGTACGATTAAAGACGCGAACTGAAGCGTAACGCCGGAATTACCGGTTACCCAGAGAACCGACATAGGAATCTGCCGCGTCAATCCACATGTTCCCTAGCCATCAACCAAAATAACAATAGGATTTTGCACTAATACATGATCAATGAAATAGACTTGTCCGCTTTTAGCCAGGACAATTTGAATATCATAGCCTTCTAGCTCAACACACCCGGCCCCGAAAGTTACTCGGCCTCAAGGCGCCGCTGGATATATTTATGAACTTCTCAAACAAACCCACGCCGCCTCAACTGGGATTCGTTAACTAGGTGTTGCACTTGAAGCTGGAGACCGTACAACTTTCGCTCCAGACATCCCCTTGTGCACTTCAATTTCTCTTTCATTTTCCTTGAATAGCCGCACTTTAATTATCGCCAGACCTAACAAAAAATAGATGTAGGGGTAAAACGTGATGGACATAAAAATCGCACCTATAAAATAAGTCAGTATGGCTCCATTCAAGGATACCCTGAAGCTCTCGAAGAATACGAGTTCCGGCTCTGGTTCTTTGTGCTTCTTTAACAGAGACCCGATGGAAAATACCGAAAAATGAAACCAAAGATACAAAATTAGAGCAGGTATCCCAAGGGTGGAAACCACCTCGATCATTGAATTGTGGGCGACCTCTTTTCTGTTCGAAAGGAAACTTCCATCCATTACCTTGTAATGCCTATGATAATGCTCTGGAAACGCCTTGAACCCCACACCTAGCAATGGGTACTCCTTAGCCATATCAATTCCGGCCTCCCAGTAATCCAGCCGCGTCGTTGAGGTCTGGTCCGAACCTGCTGTTTCGAAGCGGGCTTTCTGTTCTGCCGGAAAAAGCGCCCAGGCGACCGACACAAAAACAGTGACATACACCAGGTTTTTCAAGCGAATCTTCTTGTACGCCAATAACAAATATATGAGACCTACGAGCAATGCAAGCTGCCCTCCCCTGGAGCTTGCGGCCATAACCGTCATAACCGCTGTTAATGGGAACAACCAGTACAGTTTTGTTTTTGGTTTCATATATAGAATTAGCGGAATCGACATAACCGCACATATCGCCATCAGCAAGCTGAACTCGCCGCTGTTCTGAAAAAATCCGGCTGGGCCCTGTATACCCCAGGCCGCAAAGCCAAAACCACGGCTAACCCAGGTACGTGCGCCAAAGAACGACATCTTGAAAATACACAGGAAGAAAACAATCAGCAGCAGTTGTAGCTGTTTGACGTTTTTTACACAGTTCGACAGGAATAACACTTCAAGGGCAAATATAAAGGGCGTGGTAATGCTCCTGGACGAAATGTCCGGGTAAAGCGAGTTCATGGCCGAAAGTACGGCCAGAGTTGCGAACAGGAAAACCAGAAAATGAGTGCCGGTGAATTGGAGCCTGTTCTTACCCATCATGGCCAGAAAACCAAACAGGATAGTAATCTGGAGCCAGGGAATGAAATCAAGCCCGGAGATGATGACCTGGGGGCGCAGGTAATAAAGCACGATAAAGGCGAGCCCAAGGTAGAAAATCAGGTCCTGGCCTTTCAAACCCTGCCGGAATGCTTTTACGTCATCTTTGATTACAGAGAACACCACTTACCTCTTTAGGCTTTTTGCCAATTCAACAGTGTGGTAAACGATGTCATCAATGGTTTTTCCCATGAAGGTGTCGTTAGCGGAATAAGGATCGTTGATGCGGAACGTCTTCTTTTTTCCGAAAGATCCCAGAAGCAGAAAAGGCCCGCTATACCCAAGGCTTTCAATTGACTTGATGTGGCTCGCTTCCATACACACGAAAACGTCGCCGGCCCTGGGTACGTAATCTTCTACGCTCGTGGTTGTATGGGATGAAAGGTCTATATTTTTCGTTTCATACGCAATTTTTAGCAGCCGGGGGTTCGCACCTTTGCCGGTGTGCGTGTTCAGGCCCAATGATATAGCTTCTATGTCCGAATGGCTTTTGAAAACCCATTCAGCAAGCGCGCTTCGGCAGATGTTTCCCTGGCAGACGAATACCAACCGTTCGGGCGGCGTTTCCCATCGAGTGTAATGCCGGAAAAGTCCAATTCGGCAGGAGAGCTCGTCCCGTAAATAACGCAGCAGACCCTTTTTACTGCCGAATTTGTTCATGATGTATTCACGGAACATTACGCTGCCCCGATTTCATAGAGATTGGTGTACCGCTGGCGCATTACATCCTCGCTGTAGTTTTCCTTTACGTACTTTCTTCCTTCAACCAAGCGCTCTGACCCTTCAGTGCTCTGAATGCTCTGCAGAAGTGTTTCCAGCGCTTTAAACAGCGAAGCTGCAGTGTGTTCTTCGGCTAGACACAGCAGGTACTCCGGCACCACACGCTCTACACCATTGCGAGTGGAGAGAATTGGCTTGGCCGCTGCCAAGGCCTGGGTCAACGCCAGTGGGTGCCCTTCTGACGAGGACGTCATTAGAAACACATCAATGGATCCGAAGAAACCCGGTACGTCATCGATAAAGCCCAAGAACTCGACGTTATCTTCTAACCCAAACGCTTTGACCTTCTGTTTAAGCTCGATGGCACCGCTTTTAGTATCGTCACCGGCGATCCGAAGCCTGACGTTGATACCCTTGCTCTTCAAAAGCCGGACAAACTCAATGGCCAGGGGATAGTTTTTTGCGGGCCTTACATTACCCAGGCAGCCAAGAATCAGCGGCTTGTCGGACTTTCCCAGTGCATGAACGGGCAGTTTTTCCAATTCGTTCAAATCGATACCGTTAGGGATAACTATGGGATGAAGCCGGAAGTAGGAGCTAGTGGTGAGGTTAATCGTGTTTTTCAGGTCTTCCGTCACAGACACCACATGTTTGGCGCCCATTTTTATAACGGCCAGCTTTGCGTTGCGAAATCGTTCGTTCGGCGAAATGTCTACATGACCGTGAAAAGTAGCGGTGACGGGAAGCCTAGTAAAGAGCCCCAAAATGGATGTGTAAACGTTGGAACCGAGTAGGTGGGACTGAATGTGCGTCACTTTTTCCTTGCGGATAATGGAAAACATCTCTAAAAGAAACCTGAGGTTCAGTGAGCCCTTGCAGTCACGGATGTAATAAGGGATAGCGCACATTTTAAGCTGTTGCTCCACCCAGCCCGGCCCACGAATCAACGCTACGCTCCGGTAGCCCTGTTTAATGCAGCCCTCAGCGAGTGCCAGGAACACCGTTTCTGCCCCACCCGGGCCCGTCGTGTCGATTACATGCAGTACGGTGGGGGTTATTCCACGTTTGGCCATTCCATTGATCCGCTCTCTGTATTCGTTCTATGTTAACCTACGACATTACGTGGGGCCACTGCTGTTTCTACACGGATTTGTTAGACTTGTTAACTTGTATTTCCGAGAGGTAGTGAATGGATTCTAATCTGCCCAGCGTGCTGGTTCTGGATGCCAACCAGCGCAGTGCTCTAGCCGTTACTCGCTCCTTGGGCAAATCTGGTCAGTTCCTGATTACTACAGCTGACGCCACGGCACAGGGCCTTGCAGGCGCTTCTCGCTACAGCAAGGCTTACTTGCAGCACCCTGACCCGGGTCAACAGCCCCGGGAATTTGTAGCCTGGATGAAAGACCTTACTGGCCGCCAACATTTCGATCTGGTGATGCCTACCACCGAAGTAACCAGCCAGTTGCTGCTGTCTTGCAAGGATGAACTGCCGGAAATCGAACTTCCGTTTGCGCCCTATGCAACGGTGATGGCGCTATCTGACAAGATTTCCCTGGTGGAGCTTGCGATTAGCCTGAAAATTCCCGTTCCTGATAGCCGAATGTTCAAAAATGCGGCTGAACTGGAGGGGGTTTCAGTCAGCTACCCTTGCGTGCTTAAACCTGCATTGTCGCGCATTTTTACGGGCAATGACTGGATACACACCTACGTGAAAGTCATTCACGATGAAACCGCATTACAGCAGGCTTTAGAACGTTCCCCGTATCTCAGAACAACCCCTTTTATGCTACAGTCATTTATTCCTGGTCACGGCGGCGGGATTTTCTGCCTTTATGACAACGGGCAGCCGGTCCAGTTCTTCGCCCACGAGCGTCTCCGGGAAAAGCCGCCCGAGGGTGGCGTTAGCGTTCTTAGCCGGAGTGTGCTGGTAGATCAAGAACTTAAGGCAAGCGCACAGAAGCTGCTGGGCGCCGTCAACTGGCATGGGGTGGCAATGGTCGAGTTTCGAATCACCCCGGAAGGCAAGGCCTATCTTATGGAGGTCAACACGCGCTTCTGGGGGTCTCTGCAACTGGCAGTAGATTCCGGCGTGGATTTCCCCCTGATGCTGGCAAGAGCACAACTGGGGCACCCGGTCGCCCGTACGGATAATTACCGCATTGATCAGCGGTTGCGCTGGCTGCTGGGTGATGTTGACAGTCTGTACCTGACTTTAAAAGGGCGGCAGCCTTGGATGAAAAAGTTTATAAAATTAATGAGTTTTCTATCCATCAGGCTTCGTCATCAAAAGCACGAAGTTAATCGTTTGAACGACCTGATGCCGGCCTGGCTCGAATTCAAGCAGTACATAAGGGCGCTGGTTAAATAATGATGCTATCCAAAGCTGCGATCAGCCTTTTAACGAGCGGGCCGGTTTGCAAAGTGTTGCAACCTCTCAGAAAGAACGTAGTGCCGGTCTTTTTGTTACATCGGTTCGCCGATGAGTCCCGGGGGATAAAGGGTCACTCACAGGCTCACCTTGAAGCCGCCCTCACGTACCTCAAACGAAATGACTATACCGTGGTATCTGTGCGCCAGGTTGTAGAAGCCCTTATTAGCGGTGATGCACTGCCTCCGAAAGCGGTTGCATTTACCCTTGATGATGGTTTT
>JGI1221J13441_10000183_pt1 | contig 31049 bp, 26 predicted proteins | sample LakVidmifraction_4_FD_13441 | JGI IMG/M metagenome (IMG submission 13441) | reverse complement strand
CCGGGTGGGACACATGAGTTTCCACGGTGCACTGGGCAATATGGCGGCCGCCGATGATGCGCTGGCCGAACCGCTGCTCAGCGCGATCGCGCAATTCGACCCCGAGATCATCATCAGCGTCTCGACCAATACGGCCATCGAACGCGCAGCCGTACGCCACGGTCTGCCGTGTGCCACGGCCTTCCTGGCTGACCGTGCCTACGATGATCAGGGGGCCCTGGTTTCGCGCAAGCTGCCAGGTGCCGTCATCGAGGACAAGCAAGCCGTACTGCAGCGTGTGGTGGAGCTCCTGCGTACCGGCAGCGTCGCCTCCATTACCGGGACGCCGCTGCCCATGCCGGTAAAGCAAATCCTGGTGCACGGCGATACGCCGGGTGCCGTGGCCCTGGCGCGCGCCATCCGCAGTGCCATCGAAGAGGCCGGGGGCAGCGTCACCCCGGTAAGCCAGCTGCTCTAGCATATTGGCCTGGCTGGACATAAGCAGTGCTTATCCCCTCAAAGCCAATCCGTCTTAGTCCGAACCGCGCCTGCGCGCTATATTCAACTCAGCGGGCCGCCCAAGTGGCGGCTCTCATACTGGAGATCTTCACATGCCTTTTTCTGATTACAAGACCGCACTGGTCACGGGTGCCTCCACCGGCATGGGCGCAGCCATCGTCGAACGTTTCTGCAAGGAAGGACTGGAGGTGCACGCACTGGCCCGCAGCGAAGGGGCACTCAAGGAACTTGCGGCACGTACCGGTTGCATCCCGCATGTGGCCGACGTCCGTGACCTGCCCACATTGACTCGTCTGGCACAGCAATACCAGTTCGACGTCCTGGTCAACAATGCCGGCATTTCGACGCCCGGTTCGATCCTCAATGCCAGCGAGAGTGACGTCGACGCGCAGGTCGAAATCAACCTGCAAGCGGTCCTGCACCTGGTACGCCTGATCATGCCCGGCATGGTCGAACGTGATCGGGGCCACATCGTCAACATCAGCTCGATTGCCGCCATCTACAACTTCAACGGCAACTCCATCTATCACGCCACCAAGGCCGGCATCCACGCCCTCTCACGCCAGCTGCGGGTCGATGCCACCGGCAAACGGGTGCGCGTCACCGAGATCTGCCCCGGCCGCGTGGCCACCGATATCTTCGGACATGTGCATGGCGATATCGAGGCCGCACGCAAACAATTCATCGACGGCTTCGAGCTTCCGCAGGCCTCGGATATTGCGGATGCCATCGCCTTTGCCGTCTCGGCCCCCATCGCCGTCAACATCAGCAACATCGAAATCCTCCCGACGCTGCAGGTACCGGGCGGCCTGACCACCATCAAGCCGCAGGACTGAGTCCGGCGGTCTTCATTTCCACCAGAGAGAGAACCCATATCATGGAACATATCGGCGCACGCAAGAATCCGTCTTCGCCGCAGGCCCCTGCGGCCATCATCGAGCAGCTCAAGAGCATCCCGTCGGCACTCATCAGCGACAACATGCGCCGTCTGGCGGGCACCTCCAACCTGCGTCCCATGTATCAGGGCGAGCAACTGGTCGGTACCGCCGTGACGGTACGCGTGCGCCCCGGGGATAATCTCGCCATCCATCGCGCTTTCGACTACTGTCGCCCGGGTGACGTGATGGTCATCGACGGTGGTGGTGATACGACCCAGGCCCTGATGGGCGAGATCATGACCACCTACGCCCGCACCATCGGCATTGCGGGACTCGTGATCGACGGTGCCATTCGCGACGTGGCAGGGATTCGTGAGATGGGCTATCCGGTATTTGCCCGTGGAGCGACGCATAAAGGTCCGTACAAGTGCGGCCCCGGCGAAATCAATGTCCCGGTCAGCATCGACGGCCTGGTCATCAATCCGGGCGATATCATCGTGGCCGACGAAGACGGTATCGTCGCATTCGCCCAGTCCGAAGCCTCGTACCTGATCGAAAAGGCGCTGCAACAGATCCAGCGCGAGCAAGACACCATGACCGCCATCCGCGAAGGCCGCTACGACCGTTCCTGGATTGACGCGCTCGAAGCCAACAGCGCCGGCTGACGCCATTTCTGCACGTGCAGCACCACCTGCGCCAAATGGCGTTTGCGCGCAGGTGTCAATAAATAAAACGATATCGGAGACAGACCAGATGAAAGCAGCCATCGCCGTTACCCGGGCGACCTTCCCGGACATCCTGGAGCGCCTGCAGACGCGCTTCGAGGTACTCGACAATCAACAGGACGTATTGTGGAGCCAGCCTGAGCTCATCGCACGCCTTCAAGGCAAGGTCTGCGCGGTGACCCATGGCAGCGACCGCATCGATGCCACATTGCTGGATGCCTGTCCGCAATTGCGCGCAGTGTGCAACGTCGGCGTGGGCTACAACAACATCGATGTAGAGGCCTGCAACCAGCGCGGCCTACTGGTCACCAATACCCCGGACGTGCTCACCGAGACCACGGCGGATTTCGGCTTCGCCTTGCTGATGGCCACCGCGCGCAGAATCGCCGAATCCGATCGCTACGTGCGCGCGCGGCAATGGAACAAGACGGGGATCTACGACATGCTGCTGGGAGCCGACGTCCACGGCAGTACCCTGGGCATCTTCGGCATGGGCCGCATCGGCCAGGCCATTGCCCGGCGCGGCGCGCATGGTTTCGGCATGCGTGTGATTTATCACAACCGCAGTCGCCTGGATCCCTTGATCGAACAATCCTGCAATGCGGCCTATGTGGATCGCCAGACGTTGCTGTCGCAAGCAGATCACCTGATCGTAGTGGTCCCCTACTCTGCTTCGTCCCATCATGCGATCGGTGCTGCGGAACTGGCGCTGATGAAGCCCACCGCCACCCTGGTCAATATCGCACGCGGCGGCGTCATCGATGATGCCGCCCTGGCCCAGGCGCTTCGCGCCGGCACGATTGCGGCGGCCGGGCTGGATGTCTTCGAGGGTGAGCCCAATGTACGTCCGGACCTGCTGGACATTCCCAATGTGGTCCTGACCCCGCACATCGGCAGTGCCTCCATCCAGACGCGACGCGCCATGGCACTGCTGGCAGTACGCAACCTGGAAGCCGTCTGTGCCACACCGGTACCGGCGGTACTGACCCCGGTCAATCCGGAACTGCTCTCCAGTCCCTCTCGTTTGCGTCGCTGACGCGTTTGCTGATGCCGGTTGCCGCCATGCGCGTGATTCTTGCAATACGCCATGGCCGCGTACTTGCACGCGCCAGATCGTGACCGGCCGCGAGCTCGGACAGCCCCAAAATGGGGCTTGCTGCACCACCAGAGACGAAGGATGCACCACCATTTCAGAAACTTATCGGATCAGATGAAAAGCGTCTTTTCTTATCGTTTTTGAACCGCGTATTCTCTCTGCAAACGAGTTGTCATTGCCAACACGCATACCGTGGGCGCATCAGTAAAGGAGAAACGCCATTAACCTCAACCTCAATTTTGCAGCCGTCCTGCAAGGGCAATATGCCGACTTGCTGGTCAAGGGCCTGCTGCTTACCCTGGAGCTGACGGTTGCGTCCTGGCTCGTGGCGATGCTGCTGGGGACCTTGCTGGCCACCATGCGCATGAGCGGTCACCGGCTTGCCATGGGCATCGTATCGTGCTTCGTGGCCTACCACCGCAATGTACCGATGCTGGTGCAGATCATGATGTGGTATTTCGCGCTGCCCTCGTTGCTGCCTGACGAGGCCCAGATGTGGATCAACCAGTTCAACGGTGAATTCCTCTATTCCGTCATTGCCATCGGCTTGTGCATGGCCGCCTATGTATCGGAAGACATCCGCAGCGGCCTGCGGGCGATTCCGGCTGGCCAGTTCGAAGCCTCGCGGGCACTGGGTCTGAGCTATCTGCGCACGATGCGTTTCGTGATCCTGCCGCAGGCACTGCGCATTGCGGTGCCGCCCCTGATCAACCATACCGTGCTGCTGTTCAAGAACACCAGTCTGGCCATGGCCATTGGTGTGGCCGAGCTGACCTACGCCACGCGACAACTGGAGAACTACACGTTCCGCACCTTTGAAGCCTATCTCATCGCCAGTGTCGGCTACCTGGCCTTGTCCCTGGCACTGATGGCAGCAGGCGAGGCAATCTCGCGTCACTACAAGATTCCAGGAAGCCGCTAAATCATGTTCGATATCCTGCACAACTACTGGGAACTGCTGCTGCTCGGGCAATATCCGCACGGTGCGCTGGGCGGACTGGCCATCACCCTGATCCTTTCATTGCTGGGTCTGGGCCTTGCCTTTCCGGTCAGTATCCTGCTGGCCCTGGCCCGCATCAGTCCGATGGCCGTATTCCGTGTTCCGGCAACCATGCTGGTCTACACCATCCGCGGAATTCCACTGATCATGGTGATCTTCTGGGTGTATTTCTTCCTGCCCTTGCTGATCGGCCGGACCATCACCGGTTTCACCACCATGCTGTGTACCCTGGTGATCTACCAGAGCGCCTACCTCTGCGAGGTCATCCGCGCCGGTATCGAAGCGCTGCCCAAAGGACAGCTCGAAGCTTCGCGTGCACTGGGGCTGGGGTATTTCCGCACGCTGCGCTTCGTGATCCTGCCGCAGGCCTTGTACAACATGATGCCCAGCATGATCAGCCAGTTCGTCTCGACCATCAAGGAAACCTCGTTGGGTTACGTGATCAACGTGCCCGAGGTGACCTTCGCAGCCAATCAGGTCAACAACCAGTTGCTGACCAAACCGCTGGCGGTCTTTTCACTACTGGCCCTGATCTATTTCGTCCTGTGTTTCTCCTTTACGGAGCTGGCGGATTACATCGAGCGCCGCATTACCAACAAGCGCGCCGGCAAGGCACGCAAGAACAAGCCGGATGTTGGCAGCAAGCTGTCCATGACCGCGCTTCCCGCAGCAGCAAGCAAGGAGAATTCATGATTATCTTCACTGACGTCAACAAGTGGTACGGCAATTACCATGCGCTGGTCAACGTCAATGCCCAGGTCAAGCGTGGTGAGGTCGTGGTTGTCTGCGGTCCCTCGGGCTCCGGCAAGTCCACCATGATCCGGACGGTCAACCGTCTCGAGGACATCCAGCAAGGACAGATTGCCTTCGATGGCCAGGACGTCAATGCCGCCGGGCTTGACCTGAACAAGTTCCGTACCCGCGTGGGTTTCGTGTTCCAGCAGTTCAACCTGTTTCCGCACCTGTCGGTGATGGACAACATCATCCTTTCGCCGACCCGGGTCAACGGTCTCAAGCGCCAGGCTGCGCGCGAAAAGGCAATGAGCTTGCTGGAGCGCGTGGGCCTGTCTTCCAAGGCCGACTCCTTCCCGGGCCAGCTCTCCGGCGGCCAGCAGCAGCGTGTGGCCATCGCCCGGGCATTGGCCATGGACCCGCCGGCCATGCTCTTCGATGAACCTACCTCGGCGCTGGACCCCGAAATGGTGGGCGAAGTGCTCAACGTCATGAAGAGTCTGGCGCGCGATGGCATGACCATGATGTGCGTCACGCATGAAATGGGATTTGCCCGGGAAGTGGCCGACCAGGTCTGGTTCATGGATGCAGGGGCCATCCTCGAACGAGCTACGCCCGAGAAGTTCTTCACCAGCCCGGAACATCCGCGTGCGCAGCGTTTCCTTTCCGACCTGCGCTCGCACTGAGCCGCGCGGTGCGACACCGGCAACAAGTTGCAGTCCACGGAATTCGTCCTGATCAAGCGGATTCGACCCAAGGTCTCCTGCCGGCAGGCAGGGGCAATCATTCATCAAGACCTGTTCCAAGAAAAACTGAGGAGCCTTACATCATGAAATTGAATCGCATCGCTGGTGCCTTCCTGTTCTGTAGCGCGATCGGCATCATCCCGCAGGCCAACGCGGACCAGTTGCAAGAGGTCCAGGCACGCAAGGAGTTGATCTGTGGCGTCTATGCGGATGTCGTTCCGTTCTCGTATCCCGACCCCAAGACGCGCGCGCTGGTGGGGATGGATGTGGACCTGTGCAACGCGCTGGCCAAGGAAATGGGCCTCAAGCCCACGCTCAAGCCCTTGTCGGTCGAGGCGCGCATTTCGGAAGTGAAGATGGGACGCGTCGATCTGGTCATCGCCAACCTGGCCTACACCAAGACCCGCGGCGAACAGATCGAGTTCAGCAATGCCTACTACATCACCAAGGAGGTATTGCTGGTCAAGAAGGCCGACGCCGGCAAGACTCTGGCTGATTTCGAAGGCAAGCGCATCAGTGCAGCCAAGGGATCGACCTCGGAACAGTCGATCTACATGTCGGTCAAGAATGGCCAGGCCGTGACCTTCCAGGATTCCGGATCGGCCTATCTGGCCCTGCAGCAGAACAAGGTGAACGGCTTCGTCACCAACATGATGACGGCCATCCAGTATGCCCAGGAGACCAAGGGCAGTCCTAACGAACTGGCGATCCTGCGCGAACCGATGGCGCTGGAACCGATCGGAGCCGGCATGCGCAAGGGCGAGCCTGCCTTTGCGGCGGCGGTCAACAAGGGCCTGATGGCATTGGAGAGTTCGGGTGAATTCAAGAAGATCTGGGACAAGTGGCTCGGTCCGGATACCCGCTATGGCATCACCCGTACTGAAAAAATCGCACCGCTGAGCGAATTGAAGTTCCAGCCCATGCCCTGAATGTTGTCTTTGCATCCCCTGGAAGTTGCTTGAGGCAGTGTCACCTGAGTGTGGTGACTTTTCGGGGATTGGCGGCAGTTGCCAATCCCCTTTTTCTTTCCGGTCTTCGCAGGTTGCCGTTGTCACGGTGGTCTATAGCCCCCCGTCTCGCTTTATTTCCCATCTCATGTCTCCCAAGGATCTTTTTGCTGTCCTCATCGCCATCGCGGTGTGGGCGGGCAACATCATCGCCGTCAAAGCCGGTATCGCTGAACTGCCGCCCCTGTTGATGACGGCCATGCGGCTGGCCATGGTCGGTATCGTGTTGCTGCCCTTCGCGCCGCCGTGGCGCATCGCGCGGACACAATGGAAGTGGATCGTGATGCTGTCGGCCACGTTCTCGACCTTGCATTTTTCTCTGATGTTCATCGGGCTGGGCATGGCGGAGGCGGGCACCGGTGCCATCCTGCTGCAGATGGGAACGCCACTGGCGATCGTTCTGGGCGTGCTGCTGTTCGACGAAACGATGGCACGTCGTCATTGGGTCGGTCTGGCCGTCTCGCTGATGGGCGTGGCCATCCTTACCTTCAGCCCCTCGATGCCCGGAGTACTCGCCTCATTTCTGCTGCTGGGCAGTGCGCTCGCGTGGGCGGCCTCGAACATCATCGTCAAGCACGCCCGTATCCCCGATCTGATGGCGATGATGTGCTGGTCTTCCTTGCTGGGCGTGCCGCAGGTGCTGCTGGCATCGTGGATGTTTGAACACGGACAGGCTCATGCCGTCATGGAGGCCAGTTGGCATGCATGGCTGGCCACGGCCTATTGTGCGTTGGGTTCATCGGTGCTCGGCTACTGGATCTGGTATCGCCAGCTGGAGCGCTATCCGGTGAGCAAGCTGGCCCCCTATTCGCTGCTGACGCCTGTATTGTCCACACTTCTTGGGGTGTGGCTGCTGAAAGACAGCGCCAATCTCATCAAGATCATTGGTATCTCTACGGCAGTATTGGGTGTGGGCGTATTAAACAGCACGCGGGTTGAGGGGAAACAATAGGGTTGGCTGTGCTTGGCAGACATTGATTGTTGATGTGCACGCAGAATTGCTCCTCTCCCTCTGCCCTACTTCCCTTGCCGTCCGAAGGCTTCCACACGGTCGTACCACCGTCAGTATCCCGGTTCGTTCAACTCCGCGAAGCTTATCCCTTATCGGGTCAACGGCCTGGTGCCGATCAATCGTACGGATGAGAATGCCATCAACAAGAAGGGCCGCCATGCAAATGGCGGCCCTTCTTTTCATTCCAATCGGCAGGCTTACTTGGCCGCCTTCTTCTTGTCACCAATGCGGCTTTCCTTGCCCGCCAGCAGATTGCCGATGTTCTTGCGATGGCGATAGATCAGCAGTGCCGCCATGGCGACCACGGCCAGCAGGATGCCATCGGTCGTGCCGAACAGCAGGCCGTAATAGAACGGTGCAAACAGCGCTGCCACCAGCGCTGCCAGCGAGGAATAACGGAAAGCGAAGGCCACCACCAGCCAGGTCGCCAGCGTGGCCAGACCGAGCCACGGGTTCAGCGCCAGCAGGATGCCCAGTGCAGTAGCCACGCCCTTGCCGCCGACGAAGCGGAAGAACACCGGCCACAGGTGCCCGAGGAAGACAGCCAGCGTCACCAGCGCGATGCCGGTATCGTCCACGCCATAGTGCGGACCGAATTTCTGCGCCAGCCACACCGCCAGCCAGCCCTTGAAACCATCGCCCAGCAAGGTGAGCACAGCCGCCTTCTTGTTGCCGCTGCGCAGGACATTGGTCGCGCCCGGATTCTTTGAACCGTAGGTGCGCGGATCGGACAGGCCGAACAGCTTGGACACCAGCACCGCAAAGGACAGTGAACCGATCAGATAGGCCGCGATGGCAAAGAGGATGTTGTACATGAGGTGGGGCTTTCTGCTTTTGCTTTCTGTTGTCTCTGTTATCGGGGAGCGGCGTCAGCACGCGTCAAGTGTCGTCAAGTTTGAGCGTGACTGTTCACGCTGCATCGGCCAGCGCACACTGCACGGCCTTGGCCGGCAACACTTTCAGGATCACCGCCGGATCGATGCCGATCAGGAAACCGCGCCGTCCGCCGTTGATGTAAATCTTGTCCAGTTCGAGGATGGTCGACTCCACATAGACCGGCATGGTCTTGCGCGTCCCAAAGGGCGAAGTACCGCCGATCAGGAAGCCCGAGTGGCGGTTGGCTACCTCCGGCTTGCACGGTTCGACCGACTTGCAGCCGATCTGGCGCGCCAGATTCTTGGTGGAGACCTTGCAGTCGCCATGCATGAGTACCAGCAGCGGCTTGGCGGCTTCGTCCTGCATCACCAGGGTCTTGATGACCGCATGCTCATCCACGCCCAATTCGCGCGAGGACACCGAGGTGCCGCCGTGCTCCTCGTAGGCGTAGGGATGCTCGGTAAACGCCACGCCCTGCTTGCGCAGGAATTGCGTGGCGGGAGTTTCGGAGATGTGTTCTTTCTTGGCGCTCATCGGTCTCTTCCTGACGGCACACTGACCGGCCGCACAGGCCGGCCGGGCCGTCATGGGCGCACATTATGCCGCAAGATCAGCCGCGGGGGTGATGTGCGGCATGCAGTTGCTTCAGGCGCTCGCGTGCGACGTGGGTGTAAATCTGCGTCGTGGAAATGTCGGCATGCCCCAGCAGCAGCTGTACCACGCGCAGGTCGGCCCCATGGTTGAGCAGGTGCGTGGCAAAGGCATGGCGCAGCGTGTGCGGCGACAGGCGCACCGTAATACCGGCCTGCAGCGCGTATTTCTTGATGAGGGTCCAGAACATCTGGCGCGTCATCGGCCCGCCGCGTGCGGTGACGAAGAGCGCATCATCGATCTGTCCCTGCAGGATCTGGCTGCGCGCCTCGGCCAGGTAGCGCGCCATCCACGCACCGGCTTCCTCGCCGAAGGGCACCAGGCGCGTCTTGCTGCCCTTGCCGGTCACGCGCAGCACGCCTTCATTCATGCCGACCTCGATGCTCTTCAAGGTCACCAGTTCCGAGACCCGCAAGCCGCTGGCATACATCAGCTCGATCATGGCGCGATCACGCAGGCCCAGCGGCGTGGACACATCGGGCGCGGCCAGCAGCGCTTCCACCTGCCCCTCCGACATGGTCTTGGGCAGGCGCTGGGGCTGGCGCGCCGAGCGCAGCTTCAGGCAGGGATCGGCGGTGACGTGATGTTGGCGCAGGGCCAGCTGGAAGAAGCGCTTCAACACCGCCAGGCGGCGATTCGAGGAACTGGGCTTGGTCTCATCGTGGCGCGCCGCGAAATAGGCGTTGAGATCTTCGGCCTGCGTCTCGTAAAGGGCCTTGGCGCGCTCCTGATACAGCCAGTGGGCGTACAGGGTTATGTCGCGCCGGTAGGCGTCCAGCGTATTTTTGGACAGGCCATCTTCCAGCCACAGGCTGTCGCAGAATTCGTCGATGGCCTCGCGGCTCACGGACGGGGCTTCGATCTTTGGTGTAGTGCGTCCCATGCGTCTTCTTCAGTATCCCGCCACGCCTTCGTGGAGCAGCAGCCAGCGCTTGACCTCCAGGTGGAAGCCATCCTCATCGTCATGATGCGAGAAGCCGCCCAGGCCGCCCGCCGCCGTCACCCGATGACAGGGGATCACCAGCGGATACCAGTTGGCCCCGCAAGCCTGACCGACGGCGCGCGGTGCGGACTGGATGCGCTTGGCGACCTGGCCATAGGTCAGCACCTGACCACAGGGAATCTCGGCAATGGCATGCCAGACGCGCTGCTGGAAGGCGCTGCCCACGTTCACCAGCGGCAGTTCAAAACGAAAAGCGGGGTCAGCCAGGTAACGCGTGATCTGCTGCACCGCCTGCGCGGCCACGGCATCGGTGGCGTCCTTCTCGGCGTAATGCGGCGGCAGGTAAACCATCTCGACCAAGGCCCCGGCTTGGGTGCGCACCCCCATGCCGCCGAAGGGCGTGTGCACCACGGCGGAAAACAGGGCGGACAATTGGGAATCTGCTGGGGTCATCGGGAGCCGTGGCATGGACCTGGGGCAGCTATTGTAAGCAATTCACGCGCGGGCTTGATACCATCAGGCAAAACTTGATGGAGACCGCATGAGCACCACCCCCTTGCACACCGAACCCGACCACCTGGTCATCACCGCCTCCACGCTCAAATCCGGCATGGTCTGGGTGGAACAGTGCCTGGGCGTTTCCATGGCCCCGCGCATCGGCGGCCAGCATGTGCGACTGGGCACGCACAACGCACTGCTGTCGCTGGGCGAAGGCTTCTACCTCGAAGTCATCACCATCGACCCCAACGCCGATGCGCCCGAGCGGCCGCGCTGGTTCGGCATGGATCATCTGGGCAAGGACGCTGCGCCACGCCTGGCGCACTGGGTGGCCCGCACCAGCGATATCGCGGCGGCCGTGGCGGCCAGCCCGGTTTCACCGGGCGTGATCGAACCCATGAGCCGCGGTGCGCTGGACTGGCTCATCACCATCGCCGCCGATGGAACATTGGCCTGCGAGGGCGTGATGCCGTCGCTGATCCAGTGGCTCAGCCAGCCGCACCCGGCCAGCGCCCTGCCCGACCGCGGATGCCGTTTGCAGCAACTGGTTCTGGAACATCCCGCCGCGCAGGATCTGCAGGCCGCATGCCGGGCCATCGGACTGGCCGATGCGCGTATCGTGTTGCAGGAAGGAAAGCAGGCCAGCCTGCGTGCTGTGGTGTCAACGCCACACGGGGAGCGGGTACTGGGCTGACGGCGGCGTGCGGGAGGTAAAACATATAAACCGTATAAACGATTTATACGCATCATCAGCACCACGCGGCACAAAGAAAAAAGGCGCATCCGCGGATGCGCCTTCAAAATACTCCAGATGCATTCCCGACCGTTTGAACGGTTTCAATCGAATGCACGTCTCCTCAGTTTCCCGGTATTGATACCGTTTGTCATGCACCACCCGCTTTGTATTCGGTGCTGCCTCGCCACGCCCGGACCGATGTGTCGGAGGGGTCGCCGCCAAGGCAAGTACATCAACAACTCACTAGAAAAACCTAAAACAAAACTCGATTGCCAGGGCGGCAAATACACGGTGCCGATTCAGCAAAGCACGCACTTTAGCAGCACTTTGTGCCGTCTCAAAGCACTTTTTCAGGGCAAAACGAACATACTTTTTAGCAACTTGACAGACATCTGACGAAATCGGCACCGGTCCGGTGCAAACCCGGTGGCGGCGCCGATTTCATCGTCTCATGCCCTGATTGCGGATCAGTTGTAGATCAGGTTGGGCAGCCACAGCGACAGGCCCGGCCAGTAGGTCACCAGCGCCAGGAAACCGAGCATGGTCAGCAGCCACGGCATGACCGCGATGGTCAGTTCGGTGATGCCCATCTTGGTAATGCCCGAGGCCACGTAAAGATTCAGGCCCACCGGCGGATGGCACATCCCCACTTCCATGTTGACCACGATGAGGATGCCGAAGTGCACCGGATCGATGCCCAGCTTCATCGCCACCGGGAACAGGATCGGCGCCAGGATCAGCACGATCGACGAAGGCTCCATCACGTTACCGGCCAGCAGCAGCAGGATGTTGACCACCAGCAGGAAGGTGATCGGTCCCAGTCCCGAATCGGTGATCCATGCCGCCATCGTCTGCGGAATGTTTTCACTGGTCACCAGGAAGGAGAACAGCACCGCATTGGTGATGATGTAGAGCAGCATGGCCGACATCGACGCCGAATCCAGCAGCACCTTGGGCACCTGCTTCAGGCTCAGGTCCTTGTAGACGAAGACCGCGATGAAGAAGGCATACACCGCCGCCATGGCCGCTGCTTCCGTAGGCGTGAAGACACCGGTGTAGATGCCGCCCATGACGATGACGATCAGGAACAGGCCCCAGCCGCTCTTGCGGAAGGCTGCAGCGCGCTCGGCCCAGGTCGCCTTCTTCAGACGCGGATAATTGTTCTTGCGCGCCAGGAACCAGGTGGTCAGGCCCAGCAGGAAGGCCAGCAGCAAGCCCGGCACCACGCCCGCCATGAACAGTTTGCCCACCGACGTATTGGTGGAGACCGAATACATCACCATCACGATGGAAGGCGGGATCAGGATGCCCAATGCGCCGGAAGTCGTGATCACCCCCGCGCCGAAGCGATTCGGGAAACCCTGCTTGACCATCGCCGGCAGGATGATGGAACCGATCGCCACCACGGTCGCCGGTGACGACCCTGACACCGCTGCGAACAACGCACAGGCCAGCACCCCGGCCAGCGCCAGGCCACCGTGCCAGTGACCGACCATGGAGGTGGCGAAGTTGATCATGCGCCGCGCCACACCGCCGTGGGTGAGGAAATTGCCAGCGAGGATGAAGAACGGGATCGCCATGATCTCGAACTTCTCGATGCCCGTGAACAGTTTCAACGCCACCGACTGGATCGGCACGTCGGTCATCGTGAACAGGAAAGTCAGGACCGTCAGTCCGAGCGAGATCGAGATGGGCATCCCGGTCAGCATCAGCCCGAACAGCAAGACGAAAATGATCAGTGCATTCATGCTTTACCTCCGCTGGTTTCTTCGTCCAGACCTTCCACGTGGGCGTGGTCATGTTTGGGCAACTCGCCGGTGCGATAAAAATTCCACGCGACCTGGAGGAAACGGAAGCACATCAGGTACGACCCCAGCGGCACGGCCAGGTAGACGATCCACATCGGCACCTCCAGCACCTCGGAGGTGCTGTCGTGCTGCGCGATGTCGTAGACGAACTCGGCACCGAAGGTCCCGACGATGCCGGTAAAGAGCGCGCCGGCAAACAGACCGAAGAGCACGAACTTGTTGCGCCACGGGGTGTTCATGCGGTTGATGAGCACATCGACGCCGACGTGGATGCCGGTGCGCACGCCGTAAGCGGCGCCGAACTTGGCCATCCACACGAACATGAAGATGCACAGCTCCTGGGCCCAGCTCATGTTGATCTGGATGAGCTGGTCCTGCAACCAGGGAATATCCAGGCCAGAGGCGTAGCGGTGTACCACCGCCACGAAAATGATGAAGGTGGCCGCGGCCATGAGGAACGCGATCAGCCACTCTTCCAGGTGGTCGAGTAACTTCATGAAGTCTCCTTGCGCCAGCAGGCCGATACCCTGATGGGTTCAGCCCGTGACATTGCTTGTTAGGATTGTTCTTGTCTGCAATGCGCCCGCTTCATTGCGAAGGCGGGCGCCCGTTGAAGTCAACGTAGATTACTTCTGGCCCAGCGCGGCCGATTCCTTGTTGACGGCGTCGATCAGGTCCTTGCCGATGCGGCTGGCCATCTGCTGCTGTACCGGCAGCAGCGCCTTGCGCCACTCCGCTTTCTGGGCATCGGTCAGACGGTAGACGGTGGTCTTGCCGGTCTTTTCGACGGCGGCCAGAGCAGCATCGTTTTCCTGTTGGGCGATGGCGTTGGCGTACTTGGTCGCATCCTTCATGGCGCCTTCGAGCTGGGTGCGCACGTCGGAGGGCAGGCCGTCCCAGAACTTCTTGTTGACGATCACCGCATAGCCCAGGTAGCCGTGGTTGGAGACGGTGACGTGCTTCTGCACTTCATGCATCTTCTGGGTGTACAGGTTCGAGGGCGGGTTCTCGGTGCCATCGACCACGCCGGTCTGCAGCGCCTGGTAGACCTCGGAGAAGGCCAGCACCTGCGGGTTGGCACCCAGTGCGCGCATCTGGGCATCGAGCACCTTGGAGGACTGGATGCGCATCTTCAGGCCACGGAAGTCCGAGGGCTGATGCAGCGGCTTGTTGGCCGACATCACCTTGAAACCGTTGTCCCAGTAAGCCAGGCCGGTGATGCCCTTGGGCTCCAGCTTCTTGAACAGGTCCTTGCCGATCGGACCTTCGGTCACGCGGTACAGCACGTCCTTGCTGGGGAAAATGTAAGGCAGGTCGAAGACTTCGAACTCCTTCACGCCCAGCGGACCGAACTTGGCCAGCGACGGCGCCAGCATCTGCACGGCACCGAGTTGCAGGGCTTCCAGTTCTTCCTTGTCCTTGTACAGGGTGCTGTTGGGATAGACCTCGACCTTCACGCGGCCCTTGGTGGCCTTCTCGGCCAGCTCCTTGAAACGCTCGGCGGCCTTGCCTTTGGGCGTGTCGTTGGCCACCACGTGACTGAACTTGATGATGATGGGCTGTTGCGCGAAAGCGCTGGCAACCAGGCCGGCATTGACGACAGTCGCCGCAGCCAGCGCAAAGACGATGGACTTCAGTTTCATGCTTGTCTCCCCAATGAGATGGAAATGATTTAGTTAGTAATTTTTATGGACTAAGGCCGGTCTTGGCGGGGACCGGATTGTGCTGGCGAATTTTGCGCGGCCTCACCAAAACGGAGCAAGTGTGGTTAACCACAATGTCCCTGCCGTCCACTTCCCGCCACGCAGGAAGCTGGCGCAAGCTTTTGGGCGCGGCTACACTGGCGGCGTCATGAAAACCGTCCCGCCGCCCCCGATCGCTCCCCAGCCCGATGCCGCCTCGCAGCTGCAGGCCTCCGGCCGCAAGACCACCATGCGCTGGCTGATCCCTTTCCTGCTGGTGTGCCTGTTCCTGGCCACGCTGATCTGGCTGCCGCGCCAGGCACAGCAGATGGAAGCCAGCGAACGGCTGGAGCAACTGATCGCCGATTCGCTGTGGGTGGAACAGGCGATCCGCTTCCAGCTCAGCCGCGATGACGAGAGCATGCGCATCATCGGCCGCGAGATCAGCAACGGCCGCCTGCATCAGGATCATTTCCGCAGCCGCCTGAACGCCCTGCTGCGCAACAACCGCGAGTTCTATCGCGTGACCTGGTTCAATGCCGAAGGCCATCCGGTCGCTTCAACCGATGATCTGCCGATCAGCCGCAAGGATCTCTCGCAACCCTCGCTGATGACGGCCGACCGCGCGCGCCAGATGCGCCGCCCGCTCTACAGCCCGCCGGCCATCCCGCCCGGCATCGCCGAGCCGATGCTGATGGACTATCACGTGCCGCTGTTCCATGACAATCACTACATCGGCAGCCTGGTGGCCAGCTATGCGGTGGCACGCATCCTCAACGAGATGGTGCCGTGGTGGTTCGCCCAGGACAATGAAATCTCGCTCACCGATACCGATGACAACGTGGTGGCACGCCGCACCTCGGGCGGACCGGGCCTGAACGTCTACACCCATCGGCGTGAACTGGAGCTGCCGGGCTTGACGCTGGTGCTGCATACCAACAGCACCAAGAGCGCGCCCAAGCTGCTGCCCAACCTGCTGGTGGGTTCGGTGATCGTGCTCTCGCTGGGTCTGCTGTGGAGCCTGTGGGCGCTGTGGCGCGACATCAACCGGCGTACCAAGGCCGAGAAGGCCCTGCTCAACGAAGCCGTGTTTCGCGCCGCGATGGAAAATTCACTGGTCACCGGCATGCGCGCCCGCGACCTGCAGGGCCGCATCACCTACGTCAATCCGGCCTTCTGCAAGATGGTCGGCTTCGCGGCCGAAGAACTGGTCGGCAAGATCCCGCCCATGCCTTACTGGGCGCCGGAAGCGATGGATGAATACCAGGAGCGTTTCTCCAACGTGCTGGCCGGGCGCGCCACGCCGCAATTCGAGACCATCTTCCAGCGCCGCGACGGCGAGCGCTTCCCGGTGCTGATCTTCGAATCGCCGCTGGTGGACCAGGATGGCAAGCAGACCGGGTGGATGGGTTCCATCCTCGACATTTCCGAACGCAAGCGCGCCGAAGACCTCAATCGCACCCAGGAAGAAAAACTGCAGGCCAGCGCCCGCCTGGCCAGCATGGGCGAGATCGCCTCGACCCTGGCGCACGAGCTGAACCAGCCGCTGGCGGCCATCTCCAGCTATACCACCGGGGCGCTGAACATGATGCAGCAAGGCCAGGCGGATCCCAAGGCGCTGCAGCCGGCGCTGGAAAAGATCCACACCCAGGCCCAGCGCGCCGGCCACGTGATCCGCAGCGTGCACCAGTTCGTCAAGAAGCGCGAACCGGCGCGCCAGCGTCTGCAGATCCGGCAGCTGGTGGACAACGTGGCCCCGCTCATCGAATTGCAGGCCCAGCAGTTCTTCGTGGTGCTGCAATGGCAGGTGCCCAAGTCGCTGCCGCCTGTGCTGGGCGACCAGGTGCTGCTGGAGCAGGTGATCCTGAACCTGACCCGCAACGGCATCCAGGCCATGGCCGCCGTTCCCTCCGCGCGTCGCATCCTGCGCGTGACCGCCGAGCTGACCCGCAATGACGATGGTGCAGAATCGGTCACGGTCTCGGTGATCGACCAGGGGCACGGGATTGCCGAAGAAGTGGCGGCGCGCCTGTTTTCTCCCTTCTTCTCGACCAAGGCCGAGGGCATGGGCATGGGCTTGAACATCTGCCGCACCACCATCGAATTCCACGGCGGCACGCTCACTTACACCGATAACCCGGCAGGCGGTACAATCTTCCGGTTTTCGCTGCCCGCCCAGAGCGGACAGCCACAATAACGAGACGCCTCTCCCACACTGGATTCCCGCCCCGCATACCGATGCTGCACATAGTCGACGACGAAGAAATCATCCGCGATTCGCTGACCTGGCTGGCGCGCTCGCGCAATATCGCCGCCATCGGCTATGAAAGCGGTGCCGCCGTGCTGGGTGCACTGGCCCATGCCAGCGGCATCGACGCCGAGGGCGAATGCCTGCTGCTGGACGTGCGCATGCCCGGCACCAGCGGCGTGGCGCTGTTCAATGAACTCAAGACCAAGGGCCTGCTGCACCGGCGTCCGGTGATCTTCCTCACCGGTCACGGCGATGTGCCGATGGCGGTGGACATGCTCAAGAACGGTGCCTTCGATTTCTTCGAGAAGCCCTTCAACGACAACCAGTTGATGGACCGCGTGCTGGAAGCGCTGGAAAGTTCGCGCGCCGGCGGTGCCGAGGATGCCGTGCAGAGCCGCCTGGCCGCGCTGTCCGCGCGCGAGCGCGAAGTGCTGGACCTGATCCTGGCCGGCAAGATGAACAAGGTCATTGCCGATGAACTGGGCATCAGCATGCGCACCGTGGAAGTTCATCGCGCCCACATCTTCGACAAGATGAACGTCAAGACTGCCGTCGAGCTGGCACGCCTGCTGAAGTAAGCACGTGGAGATCCTCAACCTCCTGCTGCCGGACTTCAGCCTCATTGCACTGGGCTTGCTGATCCATCGCATTTCCAACTGGGGCGAAGAATTCTGGGCCGGCATGGAGAAGCTGGTCTATTTCATCCTCTTCCCTGCGCTGCTGTTTTATTCGACGGCGCGCCTGAAAGTCGATCTCTCGGTGACCGGCGGCATGGTGCAGACGGGCGTTGCGGCGCTGTTGGTGGGCATCGCGCTGACCTGGCTGGGCAAACCCTTCCTGCGCGCCACGCCCATGACCTACGAGTCGGGCATGCAATGCGCCTTTCGCTTCAATTCCTATATCGCGCTGGCACTGGCCACCCGCATGGCGGGGGAAGAAGGCGCAGGCCTGATGGCCATCCTGCTGGGCTTTGGCGTGCCCCTGTGCAATATCGCGGCCGTCCATGCGCTGGCGGCAAAAAACAGCAACCTGCTGCGCGAGCTGGCCCGCAATCCCTTGCTGGTGGCGACTGCTGGCGGGTTGACGTTTTCTGCACTAGGGCTGCATTTACCGGAAGTGGCCAGCGTGGTGCTCTCGCGGCTGGGCGCGGCTTCCATTGCGTTGGGCCTGCTGATGGTCGGCGCCGGACTGCGGCTGTCGGGCTTGAAAGAGAGCAAGCCGGTAGTGGCCTGGTTCATCGTCATCAAGCTGGTTGCGGTGCCGCTGGCCGCTTACCTGATCGGCATGCTGCTGCAGCTGCCACCGCTGCAGTGGCGCATCGTGGTGCTGTTCTGCAGCCTGCCCACCGCCTCCAGCGCCTACATCCTCGCCGCACGCATGGGCGGCAACGGGCCCTTCACGGCCTTCCTCATTTCGTTCGGGACGCTGCTCTCGGCATTGACCATTCCGCTCTGGCTGGCGCTGGTGCATTGATCCTGCCGCACCAGGCCAGCCCTGCTGTCTAGCGCACCGGCTGCACCACGATGCGGTGCTCGGTGACTTTCTCGATGGCTCCGCGGGAATACAGCAGCGGGAAATACTCGCCCTTCAACCACTTGTCGGCCAGATCGCGATAGTGCGGACTGTCGGGGTCGCCCGACTGGCCCGGGGCATTGACGGCCCAGGAATTGTCCCAGCGGCCTACGTCCACCACCACGCGGAAGGAGGGCCCGTTGGTCTGGCGAAAATCATTGACGCGATAGGTCGACTGATTGGGCGAATAGGCCCCGCCATGCTTGGGCATGGGTCCGACATTGAGCTTCTTGCGGGTCGCTTCATCCACCACATCGGCCAGCGGATGCGCCATCAGGTTGTGGTGCAGCTTGCCCCATTGCCATTGCGCCGGATCCGCGCCTTGCAGTTTAACCAGTTCGGCCCAGGCAGCACCGAGGCTGGCGAGCAGCACCTGATCGCGCCGGACGCGCGCCTGCGCAGCATCGGCCCCGAAGGCGGGTACCGGGTTTTCCAGCGTATCGAGCAGCACTGCCGTATCAGGCGCCCCCATCGCATCGGCGGCCGCCTTGGGCAGCACGGCTTCCTTGAAGGCCTTGCCGAGATGGCGCGAGAGCCAGACTTCGTACAGCGCCGGCTGCGCGGACTCGCTGCGTTCCACGTAATCCCACTGGCCCAGCATGGCCAGCGCAGCGCGGGTGTTGGCGTCATCGGAGGACAAGGGCTTGAGCAAGGCGGCCAGGCGGCGTGCGGGGATGGCCAGGTCATCGTTCTGCAGCCGCATGGAATCCTGCAGCGAGACCTTGGGCAGGCTGGCCAGTACTTCGCTGATGCGGGTGAAGCGCGAATTGTTGGTCCACTCGAATCCGAGCTTGCGCTCGCGGTAGGGGTAATCGGCAGGAAGATTCATCTGGTTGGCCGAGGCAAACCAGCCCTGCGCCGGATTGTAGGACGAGGGCAGCTGGTCGCCGCGCCAGAAGCCGGACCATTCATATCGCCCGTCACCCGGCACCGGTAGCAGCCCGTCCCAGTTGGGACGCTTCGGTGCCAGACCGCCCGGCACCCAGCCGATGTTGCCTTTGGTGTCGGCATAGACCTGGTTCTCGGTCGGCGCGCCCCAGTTCAGCATGGATTGCTTGAAGTCCTTGAAATTGCGCGTGCGCATGTAGGCGATGCTGCCGAAGTAAGGCGACATGCCCGGCTCCAGCCAGCCCGACCGTACCGCGTAGGCCAGGTGTTTGGCCTGATCGACGTAGATCACCGGACCATGGCGCGTGAAACTCAGATCGGCCACGGCGGGTGCGCCGTTCTTGATGCGCACCGGTTCATGCAATACGCGCATCGATTCCCACTGCCCCTGATAGCGGTATTGCTGCGGATTGTCGGGATTGAGCTGGTAGACGTAGAGGTCTTCCTGATCGATGTTGAAGATGGTCAACCCGAAGGCGATGCTGCCGTTGTGGCCGATGGATATGCCCGGCAGGGCCGGTTCACCGGCCCCGATGACGTTCATGCCCGGTGCGCTCAGGTGGGCGATGTAGCGCAGCGACGGGGCCGAATAGGCGCGATGCGGATCGTTGGCCATGATGGCGCGGCCGGTGGCCGATTTCGACGGGGCGATGACCCAGTTGTTGCTGCCCTCCATGGTCTCTTCCGGATTGACGGCCGGCTCGATGCGCACCAGCTGGGGGTCGCCTGCAGTGGTGGCGGCGTTCAGGCTCTCCTTGGTAATCCGCACGCCCTGCGTGGCCAGCGTGAAGACCTGCAGCAGGTCCTTGGGCAGGCAGGGGTCCAGGCCCTCGGGCATCCCGGCGGTCCAGGGCGGGGTCAGGCCGGAGCGGATTTCATCGGATTTCAGATCGGCCGCGCACGCCACCTTGGCGCGCGCCACTTCGCTTTGCAGGTTGCGCGTGAGGCCGTGGCTGCGGATGCGCACCACGTCCTCGGCCTGCCACTTGGCCGGCAGATAGCCCAGCTGGCGGAATTCGTAAGGCAGTTTTTCCTGATGCAGGGAGACGTAATCGATATACGCATTGATGCCTTCCACGAACGCCTGCGCCACGCTTTCCGCACCGGGACCATAGGCGGCCCATTCGCGCCGCATGTCGCCGCGGTAGAGGAACAGCCGGGTCGCACGGTCCTGAGGCAGATAAGCGGGACCGAACACTTCGGAGAGCTGGCCCAGCCCGCGCCGACGCCACAGGTCGATCTGGAACAGGCGGTCACGCGCGGCATTGAAACCCTGCATGAAGAAAGCATCGCGCTCGCTGGCGGCATAGATGTGGGGTACGCCCCAGCGGTCGATGAGGATCTCGGCGCGTTGCTGCAGGCCGGGGATGGCGATCTTTTCGGTCGATGCGGGCTGGGCACTGGCCGCCAGCGGCAGGCTCGCAGCCAGCGCGCTGGCCAGCAGGACGGCGCGATTCAGTCTGGGCATGGGGTGTCTCCTCCTTATTGGGAGGGGTCACTCTACTCCATCTGCTCCTGCGACTCCATGGACTCCATGACGGGCCAGCGCCCAGGCCACATGCTCGGCCACCAGCGCTGACGGATGATCCAGGCGCGCCCGCAAGGCCGCCACGATCTCCGCATCGCCACGGTGCGAGGGCGCATCGGCCGCATTGCCCAGCCCGACGGCCAGGTTGCGCAGCCAGCGTTCATGGCCGATGCGGCGGATGGCGCTGCCTTCGGTGTTCTTCAGGAAGGTGTCCTCGCTCCAGCCGAACAACTCGACCAGGCTCGCCCGGTCGAGGCCATGGCGCGGATCGAAGTCCGGCAGGCTGGCACGCTGGGCGAACTTGTTCCACGGGCAGTAGAGCTGGCAGTCGTCGCAGCCATAGATGCGGTTGCCGATCAGCGGGCGCAGGTCTTGCGGGATGCTGCCCTTGAGTTCGATGGTGAGATAGGAGATGCAGCGGCGCGCATCCAGTTCATAAGGCGCGACGATGGCCCCGGTCGGGCAGGCCGTGATGCAGGCGCTGCACTGGCCGCAATGCGAGGTAACCGGTTCATCCACCGGCAGCGGCAGGTCGGTCAGCATCTCGCCCAGGAAAAACATCGAGCCGGCCTCCCGATGCAGCAGCAGCGTATGCTTGCCGCGCCAGCCCAGCCCGGCCTTCTCGGCCAGGGCCACTTCCATGACCGGGGCCGAATCGGTGAAGACGCGGTAGCCGAAGGGGCCGATGCGGCCCTCGATGCGGGTGGCCAGCTGCTGCAGGCGGGCGCGCAGGACCTTGTGGTAATCGCGTCCGCGTGCATAGATCGAGACCTGGGCGGCCGCCGGATCGGCGCTGCGCGCCTCTTCGCGGGCACGCCAGTCAGGTTGCTCGGGCTGATCCGGATCGGCGGCGGCCGGGAGGTAGGGCATGCGCACGCTCACCACGCGCACCGTGCCCGGCACCAGTTCGGCCGGCCGCGCCCGTTTCAGGCCGTGGCTTGCCATATAATCCATCTCGCCGTGATAACCCTTGTCCAGCCAGGCCTGGAAGCCCGCCTCGCGGTGCGACAGGTCGACATCGGCGATGCGCACCTCGGCAAACCCCAGCTCCCGGCCCCAGGCCTTGATGGCGGCCGCCAGCGCCGCCAGGCCGGCGGGATCGGCGATGGCAGTGCTCCCGATCGGATCGGCAGGCGTGGGGTGAATGGACATGAGCGCTTGAACCTTCAGACTAGAACCTTGTAACGAACCATCCCGGATGACCCAGAACAGCATGAGCATGCAGCGACTCCACCTCCACCTGCCCGACGAAGCCGCCACCGCCCGCCTCGGGGCCGACCTGGCCCAGGTGCTGGCGCCGGGCCTGGCGATCTACCTGCACGGCGACCTCGGGGCCGGCAAGACCGCGCTCACGCGCGCCCTGCTGCATGCGGCGGGCTACCAGGGGCGGGTCAAGAGCCCGACCTACACGCTGGCGGAGCCTTATGAAGTTTCCTTCGCAGGCCGCATGGTAACAGTCATCCACTTCGATCTGTACCGCATGGCCAGCCCGGAAGAATTTCTCGATGCCGGTTTTCGTGAACATTTCAACGAAAACTCCGTCTGTATCGTCGAATGGCCTGAAAAGGGCGATCCGGTGTTGCCGCCACCGGACATACACGTCAACCTGTCGCTTGCAGGGGACGGTCGTGATGTAGAATTGCGTGCGTTGTCCGACAAGGGTCATCAATGCCTCGCTCGACTGAAATTCGCTCCCAACCTGTGAAGTCCAAAACCCGCCGCACCATCCTCAAAGCCGGCGGCGCGCTGTTCGTCTCCGTCGTCACTCCCCTGCCCGCCCTGGCTTCGCAGATCCTGGCCGTGCGTGTCTGGCCGTCCGAGGACTACACCCGCGTCACGCTGGAAAACGACAGCGACCTCAAGGTCACCCACTTCGTGGTCAAGAACCCGGAGCGCCTGGTGGTGGACATCGAGGGCATCGACCTCAATAGCACCCTGAAGGACCTGGTCGCCAAGATCCAGCCCAACGACCCCTACATCAAGCAGGTGCGCGTGGGCCAGAACCGGCCCAGCGTGGTGCGCCTGGTGTTTGATCTCAAGGACGAGATCAAGCCGCAGGTCTTCACCCTGGCCCCGGTGGGCGAATACAAATACCGCTTCGTCATCGACCTGTACCCGGCCGCGCCGCCAGATCCGATCGCCGCCCTCATCCAGAAGGGCGAGTGGAACAAGGAAAGCCCGGCCACCCCGCCGCTGGCGCAGGCCCCGGCGGCACCGCCCAAACCCGATCCGGCCCCGCTGGCCGAGATCAAGCCGCAGCCGGAAGACAAGACCGAGCGCAACCCCAAGGTGGTGCCGGACGAGCCGCGCATGCAGCTGACCCGCATGATCACCATCGCGCTGGATCCCGGCCACGGTGGCGAAGACCCGGGTGCTACCGGCGCGCGCGGCAACCGCGAGAAGGACGTCGTGCTGTCCATCGCCAAGCGCCTCAAACGCAAGATCGAGCAATACCCCAACATGCGCGTCATGCTGACTCGCGACGCCGATTTCTTCGTGCCCCTGGGCCAGCGCGTGGTCAAGGCGCGCAAGGTGCAGGCCGACCTGTTCGTGTCGATCCATGCGGATGCCTTCGTGCAGCCGACTGCGCGCGGTTCTTCGGTGTTCGCCCTGTCTGAAAAGGGTGCCAGCTCCACCGCCGCCCGCTGGCTGGCCAACAAGGAAAACTCGGCCGACCTGATCGGCGGGGTCAACATCAAGACCCATGACCGCCAGCTGGCCAGCGTGCTGCTGGACCTGTCGACCACGGCGCAGATCAACGACAGCCTGCGCGTGGGCAATGCGGTGCTGAAGGAAATCGGCGGCATCAACAAGCTGCACAAGGGGGCGGTGGAACAGGCCGGCTTTGCCGTGCTGAAGGCTCCGGACATTCCCAGCATCCTGATCGAGACCGCCTTCATCTCCAACCCGGAAGAAGAAGCCAAGCTCACCGACGAGCGCTATCAGGAGCAAATGGCCGATGCCATCCTGACCGGCATCCGCAACTACTTCGCCAAGAACCCGCCGCTGGCCAAGAACCGGCTGACCTGAAGTAGCGGGTCAGCCGGCAGACAACAAAAAACCCGGTCCTGCTCTGGCAGACCGGGTTTTTTGTCGGGTGCGGCGTCGGTGCACCGGGGACGCGGCGCTCAGGCGTTGCTGACCTTGCGCTTGCCGCGCAATTTGCGCCACAGCTGCCACAGCGCACCCAGCACGATGGGAACGATGGCACCGACGATGCCGATGAGCACCAGCGTATTGAGGTTCTCCCGCACCACCGGAATATTGCCGAACAGGTAGCCCAGCACCACCAGGCTGACCACCCACAGGAAGGCACCCAGCACGTTGAACAGCTGGAAGCGCGCAAAGCTCATGGCCGAGACGCCGGCGATGAAGGGCGCAAAGGTGCGCACGATGGGGGTAAAACGGGCGATCACGATGGTCTTGCCACCGTGTTTTTCATAGAAGGTGTGGGTCTTGCGCAGGGCGTCGGGGTTGAGCCAGCGGTAGTTGTGGGTATAGACGCGTTGTCCGACCCAGCCGCCAATCCAGTAATTGAGCGTGTTGCCGGCCACCGCGGCGGCGATCAGCAGGCCCATCAGCAGCCAGATGTCCATGGCCCCCAGCGCACAGAAGGTACCGGCGATGAACAGCAGCGAATCCCCCGGCAGGAAGGGCAGGACCACCAGCCCGGTTTCACAGAAGACAATCAGGAACAACACCGCATAAATGAGCGGGCCGTACTGCTCGATCAGGACGCCCAGATATTTGTCCACGTGCACCAGCACGTCCAGCCACTGCAGATAATCCATAAAGCCCAATCTTTGGTGATTCATCAAGGCCGGGGCTCCCCATCGCCGCGCGGCCGGATATTTCCCTTCAGCAACTCCGTCGGGACCTATCGCACAGGCAAAGCGATCTCGCGCACCTGCGCAGGCATCATACAACACTCACCCCGCCGCAACTCAAGAAGCCCGGATACCGGCCGATAAAATCCTTGAGGAAACTTGCCGCAAGAAGATCCTCACACAAGCTCGCAGAGCGTTGTGTGGCGGCCCGGCGAGGCCGCCGCACGCACGCACAACCGGAAGGATTTGGCATATGATCAATGTCAGGTTCGTTCAGTTTTGATGAGGCAAATATGCATCATCAAGCATGTTCTGCGCCTTTCCGCGGCGCGGTCGCTGGCGGTAAGGCAGACGGGACGGCGCTGACGGACGGGCAAATGGAAGCCACCGGGGGAAAACGGGGAACCCGGGCAATCGCAACTCCGCACTGCATGAGGCAAGACGCACGGGCGTCAATACCGGCCAGAGGGGGCGCTGTATGGGGAGCCAGGAGTCATTCGTGGGCCAGTTCGATCATCCGTCGCAGCCGCAGGGAGATCACCAGCGCCTGCGCGAGGAGGAACGCGAGGCGCTGCTGGGCGCGCTCTGGCGTTCCATGGCCATTCTCGAATTCGCTGCCGATGGCAGCATCCTCGATGCCAATGACAAATTCCTCGGCATGCTGGGCTACCAGCGGCATGAAGTGGTGGGCCAGCATCACCGCATGCTGTGTGACCCGCTCTCTGTCGAGACCGAGGACTACCAGCGCTTCTGGCAACACCTGCGCCAGGGCGAGGTGATCGCCGGTACGCTGCAGCGGCGCAGAATCGACGGCACCATCGTCTGGCTGGAAGCCCTGTGCAGTCCGATCCTGGATGGCAGCGGCCAGCTGCGCAAGGTGATCTCGGTGGCGGCCGACATCAGTTCGCACATCGACGATTCGCATCACGGCAACAATGTGCTCAGCGCCCTGAACCGCTCGCTGGGCGTGGTCGAACTCTCGCCCCAGGGCATGATCCTGGCGGCCAACCGCAACTACCTCAAAACCATGGAATACCTGGCCGACGACCTGATCGGCCAGCCGCACAGCGTGCTGTGTCCGCCCGGCTATGCCGACAGCGAGGAATACGCGATCTTCTGGCGCGATGTCTGCAGTGGCCGCTTCTTCTCCGGCCGTTTCCCGCGCCGCACCCGCAGTGGCCGCACGATCTGGTGGGAAGCCACCTACTCGCCCCTGCTCGATCCGCAAGGCCGGGCCGAGCGCGTGATCTGCATCGGCAACGACGTCACCTACCGCGTCACCCGCGAAAAGAGCGACCGTGAACACCTGCACCTGCTCTCGCTGGGCATCAACGAAACCGACAATGCCGTGCTCATCACCGACGAGCAGAACCGCATCGTCTTCCATAACACCGGGTTCACCCGCATGCTGGGCTTCCAGAGCCAGCAGACCATCGGCAAGCTGCCACGCGAGCTGTTTGCCAGTCACCCGACGTTCGTCAAGTCGATCGAGCGCTGCCATGGCGAGCTGCTGCAGGGACACAGCTTCCACACCGAGGAACTGATCCACGACCTGCACGAACAGCCGGTCTGGATTTCGGCGGTGGTCAATCCCATCCTCGACGTGCAGGGCAAGCTCATCAATGCGGTCTGCGTCATGACCGACATCACCAATACCAAGGTCCACGAAGTCCTGCAGTACCGCGTGCTCAACGCCATGGCCCGCGATTCCTCGCTGGCCGAGCAGATGAACCTGCTGTGCGAAGAAGTGGAACGCGTCGCCCCCGAGGTGATCGCCTCGGTGCTGCGCGTGGATGAACAGGGCCGCCTGCATACCCTGGCCGCGCCCAGCCTGCCGGAAGCCTACACACGCGCCATCGAGGGCATCCAGATCGGTCCGCTGGTGGGCTCCTGCGGCAGCGCCGCCTATACCGGCGAGAGCGTGGTCTCGGAAGAGATCGCCACCGATCCGCATTGGGCCGACTACAAGGAAATCGCCTTGAGCCACGGCCTGCAGGCCTGCTGGTCGACCCCGATCAAGTCGGCCGATGGCAAGGTCATCGGCACTTTCGGTTTCTACTATCGCCAGCCGCGCGCGCCGAGCGCCTTCCACCACCTGCTGGTGGATGCCGGCCTGCATCTGTGCGCGCTGGCCATCGAACGCGAAGCCTCGCGGGCGCGCATCCACCAGCTGGCTTTCTATGATTCGCTGACCGGCCTGCCCAACCGCAGCCTGCTGCTGGTGCAGGCCGGGCAGGCGATCGCGGCAGCCGAGCGCAACCGCAGTATGGTGGCGGTGATGTTCATCGACCTTGATCGCTTCAAGCAGGTCAACGATTCGCTGGGCCACCAGGCCGGCGATGAACTGCTGCGCACGGTGGCCACGCGGCTGCAATCACAGGCGCGCCGCTCGGACATCGTCGGCCGTCTTTCCGGCGACGAGTTCGTGGTGGTGCTGACCCAATACGACACCGACCACCTGACCGAAGTGGTCAAGCGCATCCAGGAACGGCTGGCCATGCCCTGCCACATCAACGGCACGCCGCTCAATCCCTCGGCCAGCATCGGGGTGGCGATCTTCCCCGACAACGGCCACGACATCGAGACCCTGCTGCATCGCGCCGACATCGCCATGTACCAGGCCAAGGCCGTGAACCGGGGACGTTTCAGCTTCTTCAGCGAGGAGATGAACAGCCTCGCCCAGGAACGCCTGGTACTGGAAGGCGCGCTGCGTGATGCCTTGCGCGGCGGCAGCTTCGAACTGCACTTCCAGCCGCAGATCAACCTGCACGACCTCAGCCTGCACGGCGTGGAAGCGCTGGCCCGCTGGTACGATCCGCAATTGGGGCAGATCTCGCCGGGCCGCTTCATCCCGATTGCCGAGGAATGCGGCCTGATCGGCGAGCTGGGCAAGTGGGCGCTGGAAGAGGCCTGCTTCCAGCTGGCTGACTGGCGGCGGCGCGGGATCCAGGTGCCGTCGGTTTCGGTGAACCTGTCGGCCACCAATTTCCACGATCTCGACCTGCCGCAATTTCTCACTGGCCTGCTGCGCCGCTACAGCCTGGCACCGACCGACCTCACGCTGGAAATCACCGAGACCGTGCTGATGGATACCAACCCCAGCACCAACCAGACCATCGCCGCCGTGCATGCGCTGGGCATCCCGCTGGCCATGGATGACTTCGGCACCGGTTATTCCAGCCTCGGCTACCTGCGCAAGCTGCCGGTCTCCGAACTCAAGCTGGACCAGAGCTTCGTGCGCGACATGGCCAAGGACGAAGCGGTGAGTGCCCTCACCAACGCCGTCATCCGCATCGGCGAAAGCCTCAAATTGACCGTGGTGGCCGAAGGTGTGGAAGATGCCGACCAATACCGGCTGCTGATCAGCCAGGGCTGTGACGTGGCGCAGGGCTATTATTTTTCGCGGCCGATGTCGGCCGATCAGCTGGAAAGCTGGGTGCGGGATTACCGTGGCGAGAATGCCGCTCCACCGGGGGCGACAGGACCGCGCGGCTGAACTTGGAGAGAAGTAAATACAAGCAGGCAAGAACAATCGAAAGTTCCATGCAAAAAAGGCACTTTCTCGCCGGAAAAACAACAGCACAGTTACATGTGGGCGCAAACATTCGAAGTATTTTGATGCAGCGCAAAATGCTGACGATATACTGACTCGCTTCCCCGCAAGTACCGTGATTTCAGCATGAACGTTGGGCCTCCCTGCAAGGAAGGCCCCTGACGTGAGTGACCGCGTTGCATTGCCGTTTCGGCAATCCGATGCAGCATGCCGCTCCTCCGGCCAAGCTGTCATCGGTACGCAGGCACTGTGTTGCAGGACCTTCCGGAAGACGGAAAGAAGGAGGGCAAGCGATGGCGAGATGAGCGCGTAGTCAGCGATCGCCATCGGTCCTCGGATGGTTTTGGTTCGGTATTTGCTTTTCCACACCCTTTGACTTCAAGAACAACAACAGCCATGGCTAATGCAATGTCTGATGCGCGCGGCGCATCTCTGTTCCATCGCTCGGTCGGTGCAAAACTGACTGCCATGACGGTAGCCCTGGTGGGCATCGTCTTCGTGATCGCACTGATGCTGATCACTTACTCCGCTTCACGCATGGTGGAATCGCGCTCCATCGAACAGATGGGTAACGACGCGCGCGGCGTGGCCAACATGGTGGGCATCTTCGACCGCTCGGTGAACAGCCAGGTGGACCGCTTCTCAACCATGTTCGACAAGGAATTCGGCAAGCTCACCCTGGACGAAAGCCGCACCGTGCAGATCGGCGACCGCGCCACGCCGGTGCTGTCCAATGATGGCCGCGAACTGAACCTGGATTTCTCCATCCCCGACCGCTTCACCGCCCACACCGGCGTGACCGCCACCATCTTCGCCAAGACCGGCGACGACTTCGTGCGCGTGTCAACTTCCGTCAAGAAAGAAAACGGCGAACGCGCCGTCGGCACCCTGCTTGACCGTGCCCATCCCGGCTATGCCGCCCTGAAGTCCGACAAGACCTACAGCGGCGTGGCCACCCTGTTCGGCAAGCAGTACATCACCAAGTACGTGCCCTTCAAGAATGACGCCGGCCAGATCATCGCCGCGCTCTACGTGGGCATCGACATCTCGGCCGACGTCAAGGCGCTGAAGGACCAGATCAAGTCGCTCAAGATCGCCGAGACCGGCAATTTCTACGCGCTCAATGGCCGCGAAGGCAAGGACCAGGGCGTGATGATTGCCGGTGCCCCGCGCGAAGGCAAGGAAGAAGGCGGCAACCTGATCGAGGCCAAGGATGCCGGCGGCAACACCTACATCAAGACCCTGGTGCAACAGAAGGAAGGCCAGCTGCGCTACACCGGCAGCGACGGCCGCCAGAAGATCGCCGTCTTCACTCACTATGCCCCGTGGAACTGGGTCATCGTCGGTGAAGCGGCGGTCGATGAGATCACGCGCGAAGTCAACTCGATGCGCAATCTCTACATCGGCCTGGGCCTGCTGTTCCTGGCGGTGCTGGGCGCGATCCTGACGGTGATGATCAACCGCATGATCACCCGCCCGCTGGATGCGGTGTGCAATGCCGCCGACCGCATCGCCGGCGGCGACCTCACCACCCGCCTGCACGTGCACAGCAGCGATGAGATCGGCCGCCTGATGGGTGCCTTCAACGGCATCAGCATGGGCCTGTCGGAAGTGGTCTCCAGCGTGCGTGCCGGGACCGAGGAAATCAACACCGCCGCCAGCGAGATCGCGGCCGGCAACCTCAATCTGTCTTCGCGTACCGAGCAGCAAGCGGGTGCCCTGGAAGAAACCGCCTCGGCCATGGAAGAGCTGACCTCGACCGTGAAGCAGAATGCCGCCAATGCGATTCAAGCCGATGAACTGGCCGGTTCCGCTTCGGAAGTCGCCAGCCACGGCGGCGACGTCGTGGGTCAGGTGGTGCAGACCATGGATGCCATCAACAGCTCCTCGCAACGCATCGTCGACATCATCAGCGTGATCGATGGTATCGCCTTCCAGACCAACATCCTGGCCCTGAACGCGGCAGTGGAAGCGGCCCGCGCCGGTGAGCAGGGACGCGGTTTTGCGGTGGTGGCTACCGAAGTGCGCACGCTGGCCCAGCGCAGCGCCTCGGCCGCCAAGGAAATCAAGGAACTGATCGACGCCTCGGTGCAGACCGTGGCCGGTGGCGGCCAGCTGGTCTCCCAGGCCGGCAACACCATGAACGACGTGGTGGCCAGCGTGCAGCGCGTCTCCACCGTCATCAGCGAAATCACCACCGCCAGCCGTGAGCAGAGCGAAGGGATCGACCAGATCAACCGTGCCATCGCGCAAATGGATGAGAGCACCCAGCAGAATGCGGCGCTGGTGGAGCAGGCCGCAGCCGCCGCGCAATCGCTGCAGCAGCAGGCCGAGCGCCTGGCTGCCGCAGTGAGCACCTTCCGCGTGTAAATCATTTATATCGTTTGCGTGATTTTCTGCGCAGCGATCCAACGATTGCCCTGCAGAAAACCCTGATCGCATCCGCTCCCAAGAAGCCGCCCCCCGGGCGGCTTCGTCACATCCGGCCCCTGGCATCGGCAGGGATAATCCCGCCATGAACGCACCCCACTCCTCCCCCCCT
>JGI1221J13441_10000182_pt1 | contig 31052 bp, 32 predicted proteins | sample LakVidmifraction_4_FD_13441 | JGI IMG/M metagenome (IMG submission 13441) | reverse complement strand
AATTCTTCCTCAAATATTTTAGAACTCAATTCTTTTAACTGGTCAGATGTAAAATTTGTAGTATAGCTTAATTGTGTATTAAGTGTTGAAATACTTATATTTACAGCTACTATAGAAGCTTGAGTGGTATTAATTTCAGATTGTTTTGTGTTTATTTGAGATAATTTATTAGTTTGGTCAACAAATCTAGCATTATAAGTAGCGTTATTACTTGTAAACTGATTCTTCAAAATATCTAAATCATCTTCTATGATTTTTAATTCTGTCTGCAATGCGAATAATTGACTTTGTTGTGTTAATAAAGTATCTTGTAATCCATTAAGTGTTGTTAAATACCCACTGAATACACCTTCTTTAGACGCTTTAAGCACGTTATAAGCGTTCAAAGCGATAGTTAATCCAGTTGAGAAATAACCGTTGTCTATGAGCCATTGAAAATCATCTATATATAACTGACCAGTTGGGTTAGACCTAGCCATTGTAGTATTGTCTTTTCCATATACTCTAAGTCGAGTTGTTAAATCCTTCGCTTTATTACTAGTTAAAATACTCTTAAGAATATTCACATCTGATATTACGAGGTCAGTATCAACCCCGACTTCGTCATAAGCAAATATAGATATCGTATTATTTATATTATCAACTGTAATAAAACAATTAAACTGTTCCATTACATCGTCAAATACTTCTGTAAATGAACTTGAAGAATAATCAAAAATCCTAGTGTCTAATAGCAATGAGGGACTAATATATCCAATACCCCAACTACCATACAGCAAAGAAAACATATGATTAAATAATCCCGTTTGGTCTTCTGTTGTATATAATTTAGTGATTTCTGAATATGAACGCAATTTGCGTTTATTAAATGTTATTAAGTGACTAGAATTACATTGTAAAACTTTAGTAACTGTTCCATTTCTCGTCTTACTTTTACTATCATCATCCACAATAAAAAACTCTTCGTAAATTTTAGTAGTTTCACCGCCACCCTTTCCACTATAGATTTCTAATAGTATACTATCCAATGCTCTTGCGGTATCAAACCTATAATCTTTTTCTAAATCCCATCCCTCTTGATAGTAAGGCAATGAGAATGTCAATTCATTACTAATCACACCAAATTTAGACGCAAAATCAATTTCTATGTAATTTATTTCATCAATTGGAATCTTTTGAGAGTCACATAAAAATATTCTATACTCTACGGATTTGCTTTTCAAACTTATTCACCTCCATTCCTATCACATGTATAATGGGAATTGGCTTCTTATTTGCACAATCATTTTTTTATCAATGACTATCCTATTATCCCCATACACTAATTTAAACCAATTTTTATTTATCAACTTACTTATTCTTGGGTTTCCTGTACTTGAGACTATTCTTCTATCTTTGTTGTATGCTGTAAGACTTTCGTTTGCTGTAAGTCCAGTAAAGCCAAAAACTTCTCCACCATTACTTAAGTTCGTGAAAGTAAAACTTGTATTGTTATCTAATAAATCAACTGTGATTTGTGGTTCATAAATATATTCCCCATACTTTAAGTTCATTACATTAGATTTATTTGTTATAACAATTTCTGTAGGAGCTGTTAAATCTGATAAATCAAATGTTGCGATTTCAATATTTGAGAAAGCATTTGAAGATGACGTTCTTAAATGTGCCTCAATCCAACCTTGATATGTTCCATAAGTTATTACATTTAATTCCAAACAAATTACATAGAAAATTCGACCTATAAAATCACAACTTTCAAAAGAAACATATTTATCTTTTGCAAATACCATAGCTAAATCATATAAAGTGTCTGGTGTCATTCTATCTTCTAGTAGACAGAATTTTAAGTCAAATTCTAAGGGTTCCGTTTCCACCCCATAAAAGTAAGGCGCATTTCTCTTGTCTACTTTTTCTTCAACTATAGTTTTATTTCCCATTAATGGATAACTAATCTCCGCGTTTGTCCTAACTAAATAGCAACCGTTTATTCCGATATCGGATGATTTTACGCCATTTATAATAAAATCCATGCCTGTAAATGCCATGAGGATTCCTCCTTTTAGTTTAATAAATAGAGGTGAAAAGCCCTAAAATTCACAGTCTTTCCACCTCTACTTTTGTTGCTTCTAAAATCCCATAGTATACATTGTTTTTTCAATACTCTTACTTACCTTTTCAGCCATAGTATTCATTGTGCCTCTACTAGCGTCACCACTAATTGTTATATCGAATTTATTATTTATTTGAATAGGGGTCTTAACCTTATTTGACGGTGACACTTGAGGCAAATCTAGCTTAAATCCTTGTCTTCCAAATGCTGAAAAGTTTGGAAGATTCTTCACAAGACTTAATAGTTTCTTACCTTCTTGTGCATTAAATATTGTTTCTACCGAAGATGGATTCCCATGCATTTGAGCTAAACCTGTATAGTCATTTACCCCCCCATCTTTATAGTATCCTTTAATTTGGTCGTAAGTAAATGTATCTGACTCAATACTATAGTCTAACCTCATCTCAGCATTTTGCTTAGACGCTTCATCTTTCCTATTACCTTCTGTGTAATCTTTTTTATTCTGTTTGTAGACCGCAAAGTCATCAAACGACATTCCTTTATCTTTAAATGGATTATTCGTTTCTTTTTCTTTCGTTTGAGGCTTAGTATCGTTTAACTGTAAATTTGACATAATTAAACTGTTCATCTCAATAAAAGAATCTTTTGCCTCTCTTATTTTATCAGTAAAATTAGCTTTAATTATACTACCTAATAGGCTCATACCTTTTCCAAAAGTATTTTCAAAAGTCGTATACATTTCCGTTAATTCCAAAACGCTAGAATTTTCTATAACTAGCCTAGCTTCCGCATAAAGTTTATCGTCTTTTAACTTCTCATCTATTGCACTTTTTTTCTTTCTAGTTATATCTTCAACCGCTTTCAATTCGTCGTCTAAATTATTTTCACGAAGTTTCTTTTCACGGTCATATTGAAGTTCGGAAAGTGATTTTTTTTCTTCCTCTAAATCTTTATTTAAGTCTGAGACTTTTGAAATAGCTTCCATATCATTAGAATTTGCCGCAATTGAATATTCAGCAATATCAGTCTGTATTGCCATTATTTTAGCCGATTGTTCAGACTGTTTCTTTTGGTAATCTTCTTCTGAATATTGGTCGCTGAGTATGTCTTTCTTACCTTCAATAAAACTTTTAAAATCTTCAAGCTGGTCATCAAGCAACTCTTTTTCGGTCGCATAACGCTGTTTAATTATCTCAACTATCTTATCTTCAACCTCAGAAATACCGTCAAGTTTAGATTGATTAACTTCTTTTGCTAATTCGAGAGTGGTTTTAAAAGCCTCTTTTTGTTTTAGTAAAACTTCCTTCTGACCTTCTAAAATATCTTTACCATCTTGCTCTAACTCTAACCAGTCTTGACTTAATTGGACTCTAGAACCCTCTAGAGTAGCTAATTGTTCTATTAAAGCAACATTATCCCCACCTAAAGCAACCCTTTTTTCTAGTTTAACGATATCAGCATCCATGTCTACAGCTAGATTATGTTTTTTTGCTTGGATAGCATCTATCATATCAAGCTGTTCTTGACTTAAATCAATCCCTTCTAGCTCAGCCTTAGTTTTAGACATTGCTAAACTACTTTCTAGCTTAGAAATAGCGTCTAGTTGGTGAAAATACTCTTTAAGAACATCCGCCTCTTTCTCTTTAGAAGTCTTACCTTTCGATTGTAGCGTAACACCGTAATCTGGGTCTCTTAACTTGTCTTCAAGAGAAGCGACAAAATCTAATGCTGTCCCATAGCTATAAAGGCTTTTTTCAATATCTGAAAAGTAAAAATCAGCCTCAGCATTATTCACCCCATAAGGCGACCTTATCCCAGCGGAAGCTTTTTTTGCGTCGTCAAGCGTCTTTATAGCACTTAACTCTATTCCATAAATACTCAAACGTTTCCCAAGCTCGGCTTTTGTGGAAGCTGTAATACCAGCTTGCGTTTCAACAGCAGTTACTTGCTCCTTAATCCTAGCTTGTCTCAATATTTCTAATGCATAACTTTCTATCGTGTATCCATCAGCGGTTTCGGAAATAGCCCCAGTTAAATCTGGATATTTAACAATTAAATCAGCTATCATATCCGATGAAAGCGACTCTCCTTTCGCTACAGTATCAAGAACATTGTTAAGACCTTTAAGTTCAGATGTGCCTTCTGAAAAAATCCCCGTTAATTCTTTCATGTTGCTCATGAACATTGGGAAAATAGAGGTGTTTGCTTTTGAGAGAGTTGAACTATCGCCATATATTGATTCCATTGTAAGATAGAAAGTATCTAATTCTGGCATTCCCTCTGTAAAGCTCTCAACTAATTTCATGATTGCCTTAGAAGTGGCATCGATACCCGCCGTATCGTTTTTTGAAACAAAACTCTTATATTTTTCAGAAAGGTCATCAAAGTCGGAAGAGTTCAATTCATCGGTAAATGTTTTTAATGCATCTCTTTGAGTAGCTATATCCTCAGGTTGAACAGAAAGCGCTTTAGCAAATTCGGAAGCAAACGCTCTAGCGCCGTCGGATACTTTTGCACCACTTGATTCCAATAGCTTTATTGTGCTAGTGGCGTCGTTCTGCAAGAGCTGTTGACGGTCCGCCGTTCCAGCAATAATTGCATTATTCACATCAGTCAATGCCGTTTGAAAATCATCCTTGTAACTGTTAGCATTCTGTATATATTGTTTGATTAAATTAGCGCCATTTTCGGCATTAGCGTCTACAACTACGGACCCATATACACCGCCAACGGTAAAGCTTCCCTTGTTTTGTAGTGTTGACTCGTAATCATCAATTTTTTTCTGTTCTTCTAATAATTGATTTTTTAGTCTTATTCGTTTTGCAATATTATCTTCAAGGTCAGAAACTTGGTCAATATCCATTGACTTAACAGCTGTTTCCAACTTCGCCTGTTCTGCTACTAATTCGTCTTCAAGCGCTTTAGTTCTAAGTTTAATTAGTACGATAGAATCCGAATAAGCTTGACCCTCTGCGTCGATACCAGTTATAGAGACATCGTATTGAGTAACAAGTTCTTTTTGAATCTCAAGAAGTCTAATTTTTTCGTCCGCGGTAGCGGTCAAATTCTTTTGCTTTGTTTTTAACCTGTCATATTCATAAGAGAGTTTAATCAACTCGTCCTTTTCTTCGGATAAGGAAGCGATAGTCTGATTAGTGGCTTCTATAAATTTTTTAGTTTCCTCAGTTGCTCTCTTACTAGCAGTAGCTATATGTATAATACCTTTACCGATTAAAATCAAACCTAAAACAACCGCTACAGGAGCCAAGGTAGACAAAGCGGTAGTTAATCCCAATGTTGCCGCCGTAGATGCTGTTGCGCCCCATATGTATTGAGCGAAAATAATAATTGCCCCTTTAAATGCAACGCCTAACATTCCCTTAGCGCCTAAAATTCCCACCGTTATCAAAGCTACAGTGTTTAAAGCCCCTAGTGCGTCGACAAATTTTAAAACCCCAGTTCCTAAGTCTAGTATAATCTTAATACTTTCAGAATTAATTGCATTTGTCCATAAATCTTGAAGTGCTTTTTTAAACATTTCAAATTTACCTGTAATACTATCTAAATACTTTTCGTTTTCTTTTAATGCTGACCCTTGAGAATTTAGTGCCGTTGTTGCTGATTTTTGTGCTGTTGCAAAGTTTCCTAAGATTGAATTAAATACCGCTATCTGTCGTTTGCCCGCTGATAATTCCCCTAAATACTGTCTTGTTTCGTCACTTAAGGTTGGCATAACCACACTTAGGTCTTGCATTATGTCATAAATATTTCTTAAACTTCCGTCCGCATTTTGTACATCCACCCCAGCCATCGACTTAAAAGCACCTTGTAAAGTTGAGGCTAGTCCATCTATTTCCTCACCTGATTCACTTATACCCCTTAATCGTTGTGCGATTACTATAAGTCCACTAGATACTTTCTCGGTATTTTGGATTACTTCGATACCCGCTGTTAATAGTCCTAAAGTTTGTTCGAAAGTATCGTTACTGTCTTTATAAACAGAAGAAACACGTCTAATACCATCCGCTAAAGCATCCGTACTGACCGCAAAGTTATTCGATACCTCGTTTAAAGCGTCAACAATATGGGTAGATTGAGAAGCTTCCATCCTAAAGCCTTTTAACGTAGCAATCAAAGCGTCTGCTGATTCTGTTGCGGTATCAATTCCATCCGCAACATTTGTTAATATCAAGGCACTTTGAGCCAAATCTAATGCTTGGACAACTGTATACCCCATTTTAGCAAATTGAGCTGTTGCTCTTATTACTTCTGACGTTGTTTGACCTACTACTGTGCCTGTTTCTTGTGCTTGTATATTAAACGCTTCCAAACCACTAGAAGACAAATCGCTAACTTTTCTTAGTTCTAGCATAGCGTCATCTAACTCTTTTACCGCACCAATACCATCTTTAATTTGCTGTACAGCACCAAAGAATATAGATGTAACCCCAATCCAAACTGAGAACGACTTAAAAGCGGTTTTAAACATTTCCCCCATACCAAGCGAAGACTTACCTGTACCTTTCGCTACTTTTGAAACATTATTTAATTCGTCTCTAAGTCTTTTAGCCGTAGCAATAGTTTTATTCATTTGTTCTGGGGACTGTCCTTGAACTATATTTAGTTTTCGTATTGACCCCATTAAAGTTTTTACTTTTGCATGATGTGCGTCAGAAGCTTTTCCATATTTTCTAGTTACATTAGCTGCCGCCTCTGTACTTCCTTTTAATTTAATTAACTCCTCATTAAGCTTTGAATATTGAAGTCGTAGTTTAACAGGGTCTTCCCCCATTTTTGTTGTTACAGTTTTAACAGGGGCGGTTAACGCCCCATTTCCTAATATCCTTTGTGATAAAGTATATCTTTTTTCGTCAAGCCCTATTATTACTCTTTTTTTCTTTGCTAATTCCCCATTTACAGAAACTTCTTGCCTAGTTATGTCTACGCCTTTTATTTTTATCTTATCTATATCTCTATAGGTATTTTTCAAAGCGTTAGTCATTTCTTTAGCTTTTTTATCTTCCGCAATAATTACTCTCAAGTCTAATTTTTTCGTAACTTTTATACTATCTAATTGTGCTTTTATTCTTGCTCTCGTTGTTTTTGTATCAATACCCATTGTAATAGTATTAACATTATTCAATTTCATAGCTTTAAGTTGGTCATTAATATGTTTTTTTGTTTCTTTACTTAATTGTCCAGATATATTTATATTAAAATCATAAGCCATTGTATTTTAACCCCCTTTCTTCAAAAATGTTAAACGATATTAAGTCCCCCCCTACCTTGTAAAAGTTTTCTTATACTTTCGTAATAATATCCACTACTTAATTCGGTTGTAAAATTCTCAAAGAAGGGTCTAGGCATCTCCATTTGAAATATTAAAGAGTTTTGCCAATCGTAGCCTATTCCAGTTTCGATTCCAGTTAGAATATTTGCGTCATGAGAATCATTTGAAACCACCGTACCTTTTGCATGAGGATTTTTATTAATATTCCATTTCAACTCATACGTTCTCTCATAATCCGAACCTTCTGGGGATGGATTGTAACCCCCTCTTACCTTATCGTAAGCTTGGTAAACATCTTGGTCTATATGCCTTTGTTCATTTAAAATTATAAACCTAGCAATTTCATTTTGTATAATCATTACCAACCTATGTTCAACTTGTGCTTCTAACTCCACATAAGAATTTGATACTATTTTACCCATTTATCCACCCCCATTTTGCTTATATTCAACTCTTACTTACCTAAATTAACCATGTCTTTAATTGTTTTGAAATTTTCTAATTTGTCAATTTCTTTAACTGTTTTTAGCATTTCTTTAAAATCTTTAGGACTCAAAGAGCTCAAGCTGTTCAACAGATTGCTAACTGCAACACCAATGCTATGAGAGTTATCATATTGCTCCGTTTTCTCGCGGATTTTTTGGTTAGTTAAATGCTGTAAATATTCTATTTCAGATTTATTTTCTACAAGCAAAGCATTATATAAACCACTACTCATTAAGATGTCATATATTCCGTTTAAATCATCTTCTTTAACATCATCTATTGTTAATTGTGGCAAAGTTAAATTAGTAAAATAAGTTCTAGCAATCACATATTTCTCTACCAATTCATATATCATTGTGTCCAAAGTACCACTTAAAGTATCGAACGTATTGTCCACAATAAACTCCACAACTTCTTTCTTTTCTTCAAAGGTTAGATATTTCTTATATTCCACTGTAATACCGTTAAACTCCATAGTACCTAAACTTTTTGACTCATCCAAGCTTTTAAAGCTTGAAACTAGTAATTTTTTCATAATTTGTTGCTCCTTTTCGATTTAAATGAATATTTTGAATAATTCTTGCAAAAACATATAAAAGCGGACAAAAACATATGAAAATACACGTTTTTGCAAGAAAGTTGTTTTTTAAGCTGTTTTATAGTATTTTTACTAAAAACCATTTTATTAGGTGGCGATTTCCCAATAGGCATAGGGATATTTTTCGTCATTTTTCTAATAAAATGTGTCTTTTATTAGAACGAGTATTAATCTACAAATGCCTCGTCTGCGTCGTCAGAGTCGTCTCTTATCACGTATATTTGAGTAGTGGCGGAGCTACGATGCCCCAACAAGCTTTTTGCCGCCTCTAAACTTCTTCCACTATGCACAACTAAATTTGTTGCTCTAGATTCTCTAAATAAATGACAATGTACTCTTCTTCCTATTATTTTTGTGAAAAGTGTACTTGCCCAATAGTTAAATGACGTTTTGTCTCGCTGTACCATTTTACCGTCACTCATTTTCGCAAACACATAAAGACAATTATCTTCCCCTCTAATTTCTAACCATTTTAATATTGCGTCCATAGCTTCTTGGTCAAATTGCAACTTTCTAATCACCCCAAGTTTAGACTTGCCTTTACATCGTATACTATGGGTTTTATATGTACTAATTTCCATTTCTGACGTATTCCCCGCCTCGTCCTTTACTTTTACCGTTTTATCAACTGACTCATAATCAACTACTTCTTTTAAAAGTTGAATTGACTCCGCTCTTCTACACCCTGTCGAATATGTAAACTTAACATAGGCAAGTTTTTCCCATTCTTCTAACCTCTCTAATTCGTCACAAAGATAAATATATTCTTTTGGATTTAAAGGTGCTTTATCATAAACTTCACCCAATGTAGGTACTTTAATACCTTTAGTCACAAAGTTTTTAAAAGTAGGATAGTTTGACTCATAGTATAAAAGAATGTAATTATTTAAAGTACTTACGCAAGAGCGTTTAAATCGAATTGCACTTTCCCCCAAACCTTGATTATATAACCAACTCTGATATTTTTTATAGTCCATAGTCTTAATATCTATAATAGACTTATTGCTACAATTTTCTCTTATCCAATTTATCCATATTTTAATACCCGATTTATATTGAGGTTTAGTTTCGTCCGACAATTCGTCACTCATATTAATAAATTCGTCAGCCATCTCTTTATTAAATTTATTACATAATACCCACATTTCTTCGGTTACTTTTTCTAGTTTTTTAGCCATGTAAGACACCTCCGTTTTCAAACTTCGCCTTTTTATAATAAATTACCTTTCGTTTCTCATCCAAATGCTTTTATATTTTAAATATTCTTCATCGACTATAAATTTAATATACACAAATTTACGCACTCTTCCACCCTTTATATTTTGTGTCTTTAGACCAATATCACAATATTTCAAACCTAACCCTAAATACCAATTTATTTGTTCTATATTTAGAATCTTTTCAAATACTGTGTTTTCACCAATATTAATATGATTTTTTTTATCCTTATCAAAGACCACAACTACCATACCATTTTCCAAGCCAACACAGTCTACCGAATATCCGTTTTCCACATATTCTTTTGCTTTGTAAACGTCAAAAACTCTTTCATACACTTAATATTCACCACCTATTCTTTATTTATTACTTTGAGATTTTAAAACTTTAGATTAATTAGAAAATAGTAAGTTATCACCTATTACCTATTACTATATAAATATAATAATACAATAATATAACTACAACTAACTATTGTTTAAATGATTAAGATAAAAGAAACTATGTTAATAGTTTAACACAAATGCGTTAAAGAACGCTTGTGTTTGACGATAGGTTTAGTTTTTTTCATATTAAACTAAAATTTTAATTCCACATCGTAATTTTCAAATAAAATATAGGCTAAATATAATTAAAGAATTATTCTAACCTATATCTTTTTATTGTTTATATCCTAGTAAAAAATCTATTTAAAAAAGCCACTTAAAGCTAATGTCCCTAACGAACTTAGAACAAGCATTAAAAAACCTATAATAGAATTTTTAAGTAATTTATTTATATTAATACTATTATCTTCATACTGTATATTCTGTCTTTGTTCAACGTCACCAACTCTACGTTTTATCTCGGATGTTTCGCCATTCAAGTGAGTTAGGTTTTTATTAATACTATCTATAGCGGTTGTTAATTTATCATCTTTTGTTTCTCTTTTTCTGCCGTCCGAAATTAAATTCTCAACAAAAATTTTCAATGTAAGAACTATCTCTTTAATATCTTTCACGTCTTCAAACTGAACCTCTAAAGAACGCAACCTTATATCGCAACCCTCTCTCATCTCACGATTTTCAACCATTTACCTACTCCCCCTTATTACAGACCTACTTTCCAATCTCATTATATTTGCAAAACATAAAGTTTTCTGTATGTTTGTATTTTTTTATTGTGGGACAATATCTTTGACAACAACAGTACCCCTTCAATGCTTTGCAAAATAAAGGAGATGCCCCATCTATATTTAAAATGTTTGTACAAAATTCTTGTTTTTCCATAATATAAATTAATTAGAGAAGTTAATTCAATAACTTCTCTAATTAAACTCCTTTGTGTTTTATGTATTATAAATTGAAAACTAAGATTACGCTACTGTTACCGTTAACGTATCTTTTAAAGTTGGGGTTGAGGTTAAGGTCGCTGTAACAATACTTGGACCGACTGCGACCCCTGTCACTAATCCCGCTGAGGTTATTGTTGCTTTAGCTGGTGTCGCACTCACAAATGTAATTAAGGATTTATCAATTAAAATTGGTGCGTAAAGTCCAGTTCTATAACCATATACTTTCAACGTCTTGGTTCCTGCTACCGCTAAACTAAAATCAGAGCTATCAATAGCAATAAAATCGTAAGTGTTATTCGCAATTGTTTTTACAACCTTAACGAATGCATATACACCCTCACTTTCACATCCAACCACATTAGCGGATAGTGCTTTACCTTCAAGCTTACTAGAAGTAACGCCATCAGAAGTAAACCCTAAATCAAATTTACCAGACACTTGATATCTAGGAATTGTAATTTCTACACTACCAATCAATCCACTTTGGTCGAATAATTTTGTTTTCATTACTAAAGTAATAATTGCTGGGGCACTTCCCGCGTCAATTGTTACTTTTTCTACTGTACTATTATATTGATATGTAACACAAACTATATCCCCAATAACCCCACCCACTACAGTGAAATTACTTCCAGAAAAGGCTAAGGTTACCGTTACACCGTCTTTCTTTTTAACAAAAACATTAGCACCAACAGGGACACTTGCCACTTCACCAACCCCACTAGCCCCCAAAACAACTGTTTCATCAAACTTGTAAACCGCGTCCAAACCTGAGAAAATTGAACTACCAACATTAAGTGCAACATAGTTTAAATTAAACTGTGCATCAGTCAAAGTTGCGGTAAGCTCTCTTGTGTGGAAATAAGTAAATTGAAGTTGGTTACCAAAGCCACCGTTCACATCCTTACTAGCCATTGTAACCGCTAGGGAACTGTCGATTAATGTAGACGATTTACCAATATAAGACCCATCAACTGGATTAGTCATTAATACTTCTGCTACACTAACTAAAAATTGTTTATTATCAGCCATTTTTATTCCTCCTATTGAAATTAAATTTACTATTTTATTTTACTTACTATATAAAACAATGGAATTTAAAGTCCATTTGCTTCCTCTACCGTACTTGCCGCACTTACATTGCCAATTTTTTCAAATATCGTACTTGCCTCAACCATAACGTCAGCATATTTACTTCTTTTCTCTACTGCGTTTAACCAATGTGGAATGTCTTCTTTAAATTCTACCATACCAGACATTGACGCTGTACGTAAAATCTCATATTCTAATTTACCTGATATTTTTTGCATTCCTTTAGTAAACTTTCTTACAGACAGTTCCCATATTTTCTCATAAGGAAAGCCTGTAGAAATGTGATACGCTATAACCATGTCTTCTATTGAACCCATTCTATCATTTTTTTCAAGCTTGTCTTTAACTCTTAAAGCTTCTTCTAAAGCTTCTTTTAATTCTGGATGCATATACGTATCATCAATATCGATTTCATTCTGCAAACATATTATCTCTTTAATTTCGTCAAAATCAGCGGAAGTATATACTTCATCGTTCACTTTGAATTGTAGCTTATTTACTTCTCTGTCCACAAAAAAATCAAAAGGCTGTTCTCTCAAAACAACTTGGAGCAACCAAAGCAACATAAGCCATGCACTTTTATTTTCTTCTGATTGACTTGAAAAATGAAATAAAAACTCAAGATAAGACATTTTTATATATGCTACGTCTGGGCTTTGATTCTTTTCCATCAATAAACAATTTACGCAAGTATTGAAAGTGAAATAGTCCACCATTCTTGGTGCGTAAATATCAAAACCTTTTTTAACTACTTCTTGAGTTTCGGTATTTATTTTTTGTCCATATGGAATAGGAAGGTCGTAGAGTAAATAAGAGTCATATAACCCATTATCAATCAACACAACACCCCCCTAAACCCATATACCTAAACATGTACACTCATTATAAGCGTATAACCTATATATGAGATATTATTATATAAATTCAACCTAGCCATGTCGTAAGAAGAACCCATTTTATTAAAAAATAGATTCCCAACAGCGGAAATCTCAGCGTCATTGAGTGTTTTTATAATCTCTTGTAACAATGTTAGTATCCTTGTAGAATAGTTATCAAGAGGATTTATATCGCCATGAGTTAAAATTTCTATTGCGAAATCCACAAGTCCGTTAGTAGAATTGGTTGGATGTATTGTTAAAGGATAAATCCTTAATTGAGCACATTCCGAACTGAAAGCATTACTTATAAAAGGTTGAAAAAATATTCTAAAATTCGCTGAGTCAGACTCACCTTTCCAAACCATTGCGGTTTTTTGCTCTTTTGTTAAATTAGGCTTTAAGGGACTCAAAGCATCTGGTGTTGTATAGTATAGCAATTTCCAAATATCTTCGTTTTCATTTAACAAATGAGTAAAAATATTATACGGTAATTGTTTTATTGACTCATAATCATTATAATTACCCACTTAGAATCACCTCATTTTAATTTTAATATTGACCAAGCATCTTAATAAACATTTCTGTATCGACTAACGTAATATCATTCACACAATTAACTTTTATAGGTATATAATTAAAACCGCCTAAATTAGTTATTGTAAAATTATTACCGTCTTCAACCGTAAAACTATATTCAGAAGCGTCTAGTCCACTAAAGTTAAAAGTAAATGTATCAGACTGAACAGTACCACTTATATATTTATAAACGTTGAAGATTTTACTAGAATTTTCCAAAACACCATTATTAATTGGTTGTATTTTAACACCGTCAATTTCAGTAACTACATCTGGAACATCCGCAACATTATTTTCAGTATCATCGTCTGAACCCTCTGCTACCTTATCAAAGAACAATGTTAACATACCTTCATTAGTAAAGTTGTTAATCGCTGTAAGTTTAAAAGCTTGACTTCCAAAAAGAAATTTGGTGTTCTTTTTTATTTTACTAGTATCTTCTTTTACTTGAACTAATACAACAATATTTCCACTATCTACTATAATTGTCTTACTAAAATCGAAATTTGTATAAGTAAAACTATCTAATATTATACAATTGTACTGTTTTAAAACTAAACTTTCGTTATACCACTTTAAAACACTATTAGACCTGTACATTTGAGCGGACTTATAAGCGTCCCCCACTATATCTATTTTAGATATTACAAACCAATCTTCCGAATACCAATTTACACACGAACCTCTTTTTAATACAGAGTCCATCGGTACATGTATCTTTTTATCCTCTTTTTTTTCATTTAAAGGATTAGTATGAAACTGAATTAAAACTCGTTCTTCGATACCATCAATATCAACACTATAACCTTCCGCACTTCCGTATCTTCTTAGATTAAAGTTCTCTTGCACAGAAAGTATTGTTTCCTCTCTTGTATAGTAATTTGGCGTTATGTAATTTATGCTGTTTTCCAACACCCACTCTTTTCTAGTATTCATTAAAACGACTCACTAACTGTAGTTGGTAGTCTTTTTATGAAATTAGAAATATCAAGTATTTCATGTCTTAAATTAGGATAGTCTTTTAAGGAAACGCCAAATTCCCTTTCTATTGTAGACATAAGACTATTAATTTTCAAATATTCTTTTTCACAAGCATACTCTAGACTAGTTTCTTTTTCGGGTGTTTTTATTAGTACTGTGTTTTTCATTTTATCACCCCTTATATACATAAAATTCTTGTCTAAATTCATAAATTTCATTTCTTAAATCCGCTAGTCCTTTTACTAAAACGTTATATTGAGAAAGATTGTCGGGAAGCTTATTAAAATCTTTAGTCCCCATATGCTGTTTAATTCTTTCGATACTAGAAAATTCCTTGCGTTTTTCTTCTAAATACATGTTTAAAGCTATTAATTCGATAGAATCTTGTTTTACAACGTTTTTGAACTCACCGTCGTAATTTGTGCCGATTAATAGCGTAATTGCTGTATTATCTGTATCAACGAAGTTTCCTATTATCGTGCTTATGCCGTTTTTCGTAATAGTGGCGGTACTTTTCGCTACCTTCACGTCCCACTCATTTTCTAATAAAAGAGCGATTTTATTAAGTATTTCTAACACCGTATCTGTTACTAATACTTCCACTACATAATTAGTACCATTTAAACCTATTTCGATACTTCCATCTATTTTAGGGACATCTAAAATTGAAAATACAACATTATTAGTAAATGTAGTATATTCTAAATCTTCTGGTACAGTCTTATAAGATTTGCTTATTCCAGTTTTTAAAAATTGAAAAACTTGACTCTCTTTCTCTGTATAGTCTTTCCCAGATTTTATAAGAAAAGCATCGTAAACTTCACTTAAAGAGGTAACCGCCATCTTAGTGTCCTCCTTTTTTCATTATTATATTTTATATCCAGTATACTCTTCTAGAAAACTTACCTTATCATATTCGTTTATTTTGTTCTTTCTAGCATATGTAATCATTTTAGATTTTTCTTGATTACTTACTACGTTTTCTTCTAAATGCTTCACGAAAACATCAAAGCCTTTATAATCTAAAATTCTTTTGCATTTACAGTCGTTCAAAATTAATTGTTCTCTTTTGTCTTCTTTATTGTCAAAATTTAACTCTTCTCTAAAATCCGCATTTTCAATATAAACTCTAGCATGAGAACCCATTCCGTCGGTACCGCAAAAAAACACATTTCCATTTTGCACTTGTACTTCTATCTCGGCATTACTTATATATACTGTGGAATTGGCTTTTAAGGTTTCGTCACCTATGCTATTCAATCTTTTCCAACTAACCGCCCAATCCGCTAAGTTTTTAACTTTACTTCTACCTGCCATCATGTCTATTGCCATTTTATATATCCTCCTATTAATTTACCTTTATTTTAGTTTTTTTTAAAAAAACAAGTTAGGCAAATACTTGAATTTACCTAACTTTATTATAGACTAACTATGCGTCTAACGATGGGTCGTTAATATAGCCAACCATAGGGATATACTCGGGAATTACATAATTACCAAACTCCAAATCGTAACGAGTCACTTCCGCACGTAAATTGATATCTGTAGCTGTCATACTAGTAATACCAGACTTAATGCCAATTTGAAGTGGGCTATAAACACCTTGTGGGACTATCCATAAATCTGATTCTGGAAGTACAGAAGAATAGAAGTTTTCCGCAACATTCAAATCAGTTAAATTATAGCTGTTAGGTAATTCAATTACTGGTGAACCATTATAAAGCTTAAGTAATCCAGTTTTCATTACTTCATCCATAACTGCTTGAGAGAATCTGAACTCAGTTCCACCAGTGTTAATTGGGAAATAAGCTAAATCACCTAACATACTAATAGCACTATAATCACCTAAGATAGAAACAACACCATTTTGACTAAATCTCCTAGCTAATTTCTTAACTGTGTCAACATTAGTTTTAGTGATACCTTCCGCATAATTTCTTAAAGTAGTAGCGTTTGTAATAGCGGTTCTTAAAGCATTAAGGTTAGATAATACCATTTTATTAATCATATCAGTAATAACTTGCTCATTAGCAACAGCCATACCATCAGTAGCACCACTTGCCAATTCTCTATAATCTACAATAACACCACCAGTAGCGGTTTTAGTTTCCATGATACCAGTTCTTTTCTTTACAGTAGGGAATACAAAAGAACCACTAGAAGCTTGCTCTCTAGATTTTTCACCTTGTAATTGATATACTTCGTATCTTAATTCTTCATTCATTCCAACTCTATTAACATTCCCCATTGCTTCATTAATTGACAATCTTTTTTCCAATGGTTGTTTGATTGTAATAGTTCTAACAGCATTAAGCTCCGCTTTAGCTTGAAGATTACCTTCGTTAGCGGATTTAGCTAAATTTTTCATGCTTTCCATTACCGTATCAACTTTCTTGCCATACTTAGAAACGTCTTTTCCGTAAACGATATCTGTAAAAATCTCTACTTCTTGTGTGGCTCTTCCGTTTTTAACTTTATCATTTACTTGTCTGTTTATTTCAACTTGTTCCGCGCTTTCGTTCAAGTTATCACCATTTAAATTAAAACTCATAATTATTTCCTCCTGTTATATTATCTGTTAATTAATTGAAGCGATTCTAGCAACGTAACCGCCTAAGACAGTTCCACCGTTAGCATCAATTGTAAAAGTTCCAAAAGTTGTTTTCTTAGTAACTACTAAATAAACTTCATAACCAGTAACATCAGTTACAGCTTTCCACAACATAGTGTCAGTTGTATCAATAGTAGTTCTAGGAACTAAAAACTTACCTTCTGTAACAGTACCAAAAGCGTCTGTAACTAAGTCGGCGGATAAGTCAACCTCTTGACCAACAAAATCTTTCAATCTAAATGCTCTGATATACTGTCCAACTTTTACGTTGTAGTCCTCGGTGTTTAAAATTTCTGGTTTATCAATAATATTGTACATAACATAAATATCGCCAGCTTGAGCCTCTGAAACCGTTGCGTGAACTGTTGCGGAATCCCCTACTAACTTAAACTGATTACCGTTTTGAGTTACCTCTGTAGCAATTACGTTAGGCTTATTGTAGCCATTAATGAAATTCGAATCGTGAAATTTAAATAAACTCATAATATATCCTCCTATTGTTTAACTTGTTATTTTGATTAATTATTGAAAAAAGTTGGGAGTTTCCCATCTTTAATTTCCTTTACTTCTTTTTCTTTAATAGAAATGAAATTAGTGATAAGAGAATTAGTTTCTACTTCTAGTTCTTCTTCTTCTTCTTTAACAGTTTTCTTCATTTCTTTAATTTTCTTAACACATAACTCTGCTTCCGCATTTCTCAATCCTTCAAAGTCACATTTCTCAACGTATTCTTTCAAAGTTTCAACTTCTTCGTCAGCAAATCCATTAGTTTTAATATCATTCTCAAAATAAGCGTTGATTTCAACTGTTTTAGCTTCTAATTCAGACGCTTCTTTCTCAGTTTCAATTCCTGCTTTTAAAGTTTTTAATTCGTTAGATTCTACCTCTAACACTTCAACTTTTGCGGTAGATTCTTCTAAAGCTTTATTTGCATTTACTACAGCTTCATTCGAGTCATTCAACTTAGTTTGTAACTCAACTAATTGTTTCCCTAAATCAGTAATTGTGTTTGAATTTTCTTCAATTTTTTGATTAAGCTCTAAAATTTTTTCTTCCATCTTCTTCTTGACCTCCTTATTAGTATCGTTGGTATTATCGGCGGAATTTACAATATATTCTTTTATAAGTTCCGCATTTATTTCTACTTCTGTTTCACCTTCTATAGCAACCCATTCTTCTTCAACTTTTACAATCTCGCCTAACGTGAGTATGTTGTTTTCTAAAGTGTAGGTAGTCATATGATATTCAGCTAAATCACAGCAACTCCATTCTCTCATAATTACTCTACCACTAGCGGGATAAAATCTGTGTATATAGTATTCATAACAACCTTCATAATCAGATTTTGCTCTATTGAATGCTTTTGTTATTAACATAGCTATATCATCGTGTGAAAGTTCATTTAACTCAATAGTCTGTGCTTGTTTTGTCTTACTCTTCGCCAAATCATTGTCCTCCTTTTCTGAAATATTTAAGTCTAAATCCTTCTCTAATTCTTTATATTCAACGTCTTCTTTTAAAGTGTTCAACTCAAAAATTTGACTAGAATTATCCGATGGGGTTGCTATATATAATATAGCTAACCCACTAAAAGAAAACTCAACTGGAACCCTGTCCATTTTTAAAGTCCCATCCGAATTCTTATTGCCGTCTAAGTATTTGATGGTTTTACCGCCGTTTTTACCATTGATTTCAACACTACCAAAAATTGTATTTCCTTCTTCCTTTTGAGATTTTAAAAAATCAATTAAAGGTTGATTTCTCTGTGTGAATAAATATCCTTCTGTCATTAATACTTTTTTAGAAACACCATCTATATCAATATCAGTAACATATGCTTCCATTATTGTTCCAACAGTTTCGCCCGTAAAAACAACATTTCCGTCTTCCGTATAAGATTGTGTCCCATGTCCAGAAGGAATTCCTTCTTCTTTAGTATATAACCAATCCACCACATAAGGGGCACCAATAATGGTATCTTTATTCTTCTCCACATACTCCTCTAACCAACAAATCCCATTGCTGTTTGCGGTTTCTAAGCTTTGGTATCCGACAACTTTATTGCTAGACATCTTTATTTTTACTCGCCCAGCCATTTTATCTTCGGGCATTTCACAAATTTCAACCATCCCATCCGAAGATTTAAAAAGTATATTATCCATAATTTCCCCCTCCCATTTTATGTAATAAGTTAATTATTCCTTAGTTACTTTTTTCTCATTACTTTTTAAATTCCTTGCTGTTGCTCCTGCTGGCTTTAAATCAGCTTCTTTAATAGGTTTTCTTCCACCTAGATTACTCTCAGGGTTTGATTTATCAGCACTATCAGAACTTGTATAAGAAGTAATATGAGGAGGATATTTTTCATCTAAACCGTCTTCAATTTCTTCATCAAGACAACTTAAATAATCGTCTACATCGAATCCTGCTGACGCTATCATAAACTTTCTACTTCCACCAGCTAAAGTAAATAATTCTTTAGCCTTGTCATATACGCTATCTTTGTTCAACCAAGAAACAGGCAAATATTTTAATACGATATAATCTTTTGGTTGTATAGATATTGCTTGATTTAATACTCTTGTCATTTCAACCGCGGTTTCATTGACACATTCAAATATTTGAGAAGAAATTAAATCTATATTTACTTGTAAAGATGAATAAGAAGCCCCACCTTCACTAGAAGCATTCAAAGCACTTACCGCAAAACCTAAGTCGGTAGATATTTTTTTCATATTTTCGTCACTTAAACTATCTTTAAGCAAAGAAGAATCTTTAGAAAGTCTTTCAATTTTAGTAGATGGGGGTAAAGACAATGTTGAAATTTTAGCCCCCCCTACCGTATTTACCCTAACCGCATTTCTGAAAGCGTCTATTAACTCTCCTTGTTGGTCTTTATTTAAGCTACACGAACCTTTAGTCAGACCCTCTGGTAGTAATAACATATATATACTACTTGCCAACTCACTAATAAGCTTGTATTGTCCGTCCCCATATTCGGAATTCGCTTTCATATTTGCAAAAGCGGATAACCCTAAAGGTCTTCCATAAGGCTCATCTTCTTTTGCTTTAAATTTTAAAGCTATTGTTTTTTTAGGGTCTAATATAAACCATCTTTTACTAGCGTCTTTCTTATAGCTGTTATAAGCTTTCACAAATTCTTTAGGAAAGTTTTTTATTTCATTTAGTAACCCACTTGATTTGAATTGGTCAAAGTACATCATATCAAAAGCTGATACGGATATATTATTTTGAAAACCAACAATTTTACAATAATCTAAATCTAAAGGTTGAATCATGAAGTTATCCTCTAACGATAATCCCTCTATCCTATCTAAAAACTCATAACTTATAGCGGTAATATCTATGTTTTTATTAGAGGCAACTGTATCTCTTAATATACCAACATAAGTCCCATCAATAAATAGAGTTCTTAAAATGTCTCTTGTTGTTCTATCGTGATTTAACAACTCTAACATCAAGTTAAATTTTTTCTTTTTTTCCCTAAAAATCTTATCGTTATTTCTTAAAGTTGTTATTTTTGAAAGCAAAGGGATAGATACCATATAATCTATTGCATTTGCATAAATCCCTTGTTCATTATAAGCAAGTTCCGATATTTCTCTAAGAACTTCATTATAAACCATTGGATATTTTATGTAACTTTTTAAAGTTTCCATAGAAATTTCATTGCTGTATCCACTAGAAAAGAATGATATTGGTACTGTTGAATTTACCTCAACTTGATAACTTCCAACTTCTTGTTCTTGAATATCTTTTAAGTTTTCATTCAAAGCTTAATCCTCCTTTCTAAGAATACGAAAATATATAGTCATAATCCCCACCTGTATTTCCTTTTCTGTTTACTTCTTCTAGGTTATATATGTACGATAACCCATAAGCTAAACTTGTTGCTCTATCTCGTTTTTGTTTTGGGACTATTCTCTCATATACTATATTTAAATGTTCTGTTGATATTTGTTTTATATTGCTTAATTCTTGTAATAATAAATCGGTTTGAGCAAACATTGAATACTCTTCGACACTTAATATGTCTTTTTTATAGTCATCGTCAACTTCGGTTGATGGTAACAATAATCTTATATCAGCATGTTCAAAAGCTGATTTCATATAAGTATACATAGTGTTATTGCTTGCGTTTGTTGCTGTAATACCTCTTATCATTGGAATGGCATTCTTAATTATCAAAGCTTCTTCGTCAGTATCCAATACTAATGGTGGGTATTCAACTACTTGCCCATTAGTTTTATACTCCCAGCTTTCGTAAAAGAGAGATGGCACACTTTTGTTACGAGGAAAATCGTTACTTTTCCCCTTCTTGTAATTACTTACAAGGTCAGACTATATCATATTCTTGTGACTTAAAGTAATCACAAGAACCCTCGCACTTCCATTGCCAATAACTTGCAATGTACTCTACTCTCTTATTAATTAACACTTTAACTCTTTCTATTAATTAACGATTTCGATAGTCGTTGAACCTTCCTCTTTTAGAGGCTTGGATTCTGATTGTCCTTATATTTCCATAAATACCCTTTATGTTGCTTCAACTTTCCTTTGCAACATTTAGAAACAGACGAGGGGTCAAATCCTAACTCTTTTGTTTTAGATACACTTATAAAAGCATTAATAAAATTACCGTCTTTATCATATTGTAAAACTTGTTTACTATATTTTAAAATGGTTTCTTCACTAACAATTTTACCATATCTAGGATTTTTCTCACCTTTCATTCGATTGCTTCTTTTTAATTTTTCTTCTTCTGATATTGGGTTGTTTTTTAAATATTCAATTCTTGCAATACTCATTTTATCTTTTGACTCTTTAGAAAAAACCTTACCTTTATTAGCAATGCTAAGTTTTTCTCTAGTAGCCTCAGACTTAATGTGTTTCTTACCAGTATTTGCTATAGAGAGTTTTTGTCTTGTTTCTTCGCTAACCTCTCTGTTTTTGTTTGCAATAGAACATTTATTTTTAGACCCTTCTGACATTGTTAAGAATACATTACTTTCGGCTTTTATTCTAATATTATATCCCATTTCTTTAACATTACTCTCATAAAAGTCCATCCAATATTGCTCTTTTTCAACTAGTAAAGTTAAGTCATATACTAAATCTAAAATAGTAAACTCGAAGTTTTCTTCCTCATATTTATTAAATGAGTTCTGCAAATAAGCATTATAATGTGTGTTTTTTCTTAATTTAGTTAAGTGCTCATTTTTCCTTCTGTATAAGTTTACCGTACTTCCGATATAATTTTTATTATTAATTTTATTGGATATTTTGTATATGCCGACTTTACACGTATCATTAGCGTCTATTATCTTTCCAATATCGCTTTCTAAGTAAAATACCTCTTTATTTTTCTTACAAGTTTTACAAATTCCCGTAAAACCGTCTTTTTTAGATTTATCAGAAAAGAAATATTCATTTGTTATAGGGTATTCATTATTACATTTATTACATTTTTTACATTCCATATTTTATCACTTCTCTTTTTATTTAATATGGCACTATAAAAATATAAGGAGTTTCCAGAAGTTCACGAGGTTTTCATTAAATCATCACTGATTTACGCCACTATTTTTAATGGTTCTCCGTTCCCTCTCACATCTATTATAATTTTTATTGCATTTGGAAATTTCAAATGGTAAAGCTCTCTTAAGAAATCCTTTTGTCTTGGTAAAGACATCCCATTGTGAGTTTTTGTATAAACAACCTCTTTTATATATGTCCCATTTGACTTTAGTTTTAATTTTATAACGTGCGTACATGCATTATCAGAATCTTTTTTACCACTAATAGCTACGTCATGTACTATTATATATTCACTCTTTGAGTTTTTAGGTTGCTCTAATTCACAGCTCTCTAATACTCTACAAGGCTCGGTTAAATTATAAGGATAATAGCTTTCACCGTTTGACCCAACAAAAACCGCTCCGTATTCATAATCGAATTTTTCTTGTGTCATTGTAGGCTTCTCTAACTCACCTAAAATATCGTCTTCATTAAACAACTTAGCTTGAACCCCTACTTGATAAGGGAGCGCACAAGCATAATATTTATTTGAACCTTTTTTCATCTCATCGTAATGAGTTTTAAATCTTTTATATAAGTCAGAAGTTTTTAAGTATGCGGACGAAATATAAATTACTTTTCCCGCTTCCCACTGTTTATGATACAACGCCCATTGTCTAGGTGTTTTTGTCATAGGAATTAAAATTTCTTCTATTATATCGTCCTTAACTAATCTTGCTTCGTCTAGCATTAAACAATTAAAACGCCATGAACGAGCTGAGTCACCGCCCCTATCTTGACCTAATACTATCGCTCTAATTTCAGCGCCATTCTTAAACTCAACATAGCAATCGTCAGAACCCGTTCTTATAGGAAATACAATCTCTCTTGCTATATTTTCATTTTTAACTAATTCGCCTTTTATTTTTTGAATAATAACATTTCTAGCTTGTTGACCCTTCCCACTTGCGATTCCTAATTTAATTCCTGGATATAATATTGCCATACATATAAAGAATACCCCTGTCAAATATGACTTACCGATACCCCGACAAGCAATAAAAATCGAAAACTGATATCTTCCCATTGCTCTTAAAATGACTCTTTGGAAAGTATACAACTTCAATCCTAAAATGTCCACAGCAAACTCGTCTATATAATATCTATAATAAGCCATAAAATTAGACCACTCGTCCACATTAAAATTTTCGTCTCTTTGAGGATTGTTACTAAATTCATTATCAAAATCGTCATAACTTCCTTCTTTTATTCTTCTACTTTCAAAACTAAAATTCTCAGCCAAAATTACCCCTCCTAAACCGACTTTTCTATTACAGAAAAATATTCTATTATTTTATCATAGTCGTCTTTTTCTATAGGGGTATGTTGAGGAACCCATCTTTTAGCCTCTACCTTATCAAAAATTACACCATAAGACCCTAAGCCAACATCATTCAATCCTCTTTTATCTTCACTAAATTTAGCTGATTTTGATAAAGTATCAAAAATTTCTTTAATGTCTTTATATTGTTTTTCTGAACATTGTCTATTTAAATAATCTTCACTTGTTTTGTCCATAGCTAAACTTGCTTTTGCTATTTTCCTTGCATAGTCCATATGACTTTTAGTAATAATCTTGAAGTCCGCGTTTAAGTCTATAAGATAATTATCTAAATAATCTAAGTCTTCTTTTGTATAAGTACCTTTCCAAACTTCACTATATTCTTTTTCCAAAGCTCTTTTATTTTCTTCTTCTTTTACAGTTTTTTCTTTATGTGAAATTAATTCGTCACTAAATTCGTAAGTAGTCCCAAATTGAATATTGTTTTTTTCATTATTCTTTGCAACTGAACTTAATTTACTTTTATAAATTCCCATTATCATATTTGTTTTTCTGCCACTAATTTTACCTGACTCAATATGACTTTTTAAGCTAGTATATGATTTATAACTAAAACATAAATCTAAATACCTACATGTTTCTTTCATAATTTCCTCAGTTACGTCGTCGAATACGATTGTATCGCCATTTACTTCAAAATCTTCGCCAAAATATCTACGTACTCTATATATTTCGTCAAAAAGAACATTTGCACAATCATTGCAAATGTGCATATAACCGTTAAAATTTATTCTACTTTCACTTTTCCAAAACTTACCTAACGTTTTTACTGTTCCACATTTTACACATGGAAGTTCCAAAACCTCCACCTTAATCTCTATATCATTACCCTTTTTTACCGCCAATTAAAAAACACCTCCACTTAATTTACCTTGTAAAACAAAAACTTCCCTCGAAACATTCGTAATGAATGTTTTCAATACGATAAATAATAGTACAATATAATTATTTATTCTATTCAAAATATTCCATTAAAAAAGAAAAAGATAGTTTTTTCTTGTGTCTTGAACTACAAAATAAAACTACCTTTTTATTAGATTATTAACTATTTTACATACTCATTTTCTTATATCCTATCACATTTCCGTCTACAATATCTACATACAAAACACTTATAGTGTTAATATATTCTAATAACTCCCCACTAGGCTCAAACCATTCTCTATTATGTTTATATTTCGTAAATTTTATGTGTAGTTCTTTTTCTCTATTTAGACCACCAATTTCGGTTGCTAAAACAGTCAATTTACTTGAGTTTCCTGTTGCTAAACTATGTTTTCTTTTACTTAGGTCTTGTGTGTAGCCTATCTTTATATAACTACCGTCACTTACGAAGTATATCAAGCGACCCCAAGAATTGTTTTATTGTCTCAAAATCTCTTTTACCTACACATTTTTCACAGTTACAATCTTCTATATAATCTTCGTCCTCTTCATCTTCTAATTCATGAAAATCAGTCCAATCACAATTTTTGTAATCGTCTTCACAATTACTACATTCACAATCTTCACCCCAATCGTCTTCGTCTTCGTCTTCTAGGTTTAACTCGTCTTCAACGCAATCGTCAACATATGAAGCCAACAACCATCTCGCTTTCCCTAAGTCGTCATTTGAAACCGCTTCGTAAATTTCCATACATACTACATTTAACTCACTAATCATACTTTCCATAAACTCTTGAGATTCTAAATCTTTCATAAGTTATTTCCCCTTAATATTTTAATTTTTAAATTTTACTTCGTTTACATATTTCTTACCACAGTCTTTATGAACTGTAAACATTAATGCACCCGCATCAGACGATTTTTTTATTCTAGTGGAATAATCATTACCGCCCATCATTGACCTTACTTGAACCACTTCTTTCCCTCTAGCAACTTCGATTTCATTTTTACTATGTAAATGCCCAACAAGGAAATAATTAATTTTTATACCATAAGTCTCTTCATACTCTTGAATGCTATTTTTAATATTTTTCTCATCTTGACCATGTGCTGTTAAGAAATCATATCCCATTATATTGAAATAGTTTAATCCAGAAACACTATCATGAACTTCAACGTTAGTATTATTCTTGAAAGCTTTCTTAATAACTCTAGCATATATCTTTTCTAAGTTCTCATTTGGAAAATCACCTTTCTTGCCTGTTAGTAATCTCAAATTAGAATGATTTCCTTCGGAAGTATAAAAATCTATAGCTATCTTATCCTCTTCCGATAAAGCATATATCCAATCACTTACAAAATCAGCATAATCCATAATTGCATCAACTATATTTCCTTTTAATGCCGATAATCCGCTGAGATGTAAAATACCCTCGATACTATCACCCATATCAACTATATTAATATGATTGTGATTATGCATTTTACAAAAAGTTACAATTTCTTCTCTAAGCCTTCGCATTCTATCCTCGAAAATTTTTGTGCTGTATTCGTTGATTATCTCACCATTGAATCCTAGTATCTTAAACTCACAATCGTAATGTGCGTCCGCAAAAGCACAAATAACATCAAAATCACCATTTACTAACTCAATCTTTTGAGGGACAACCCTATTCTTTTTAGCAACTAACTTATCAGTAGCTTCGTCAATCCTGTCATAAAACATTTCCATTCTTGATTGCTCTCTTAAAAAAGCTGAATATTCGTTTTTTTCATCTCTCATTTTTTGTCTAGCAATATAGACTTCTCTTTTTGTTTTTTCAAGTTGTTTTATTAAATCTTTAATATCGCTATCATTATCACTAGAGACAACATTTCCAACCGCCACTTTCTCTTTAATCCACATATATATGGAATACGCCCCATAATATGAAGGTTGCATAGCCTTTCTTAATGAGTCAGGATGACAATCTAAAGAACAATACTCAACAATGTCTACCCATTCTAAATCGTCTGTTTTTTCCTCTAATTTAATCCCAACTAGTCTTAAAAGATACTCTATATCGTCTTCACCCTCTTGTTTTAAATATCTATTCAAATTTTCACACCTTCATAATTTATTTTTTATAATATTGGAATATTGGGAACTTCCCCCTCAGCGCCTTCTACTTCTTCTTCCTCTATTTCGTCTTCTTCTTCAATACAATCGTCTAAACCGTCTTCAATAACGTCAACACCATCTGTGTCTTGCTTAATTGTAATAGTTAAATTTTCATATCTTGAAAATTCTTTCAGCACAGCCATAATATCACTAACCACCACATCATCCTTAATTTGTTCTGTAATTTGCATTGTCGATAAATCTATTGTTGCCTTTTTGAAACTAATACTATTATTTCTTTTTGCCATTTTTAACGACCCCTTTTCATATTTTGTTTTTTGCGAACTCTACTACAGTCTTATCTTTGTAGACTTATTTACCGCCAAAACTTTAGCACTATTACATTTACTTTCTAGTTTTTCTTCTAGCTCTTTTTTAAAGATAATTTTACTTTCGAGGTTACTGTGGTGCAATGCTATTTTTCCACACCTTATGTCGCTCAAATACTCTATTAACTCATTATATTGAATATGACTCGAAAAAGACTTAAGCTTTGCAACACCAATATTATTTTTTACTGTATTTCCATTTACCGTTACCGTTTTTTGCTTCTTTAATTTTAATTTGTGACCTAATGTGTTTTCCCCACAATATCCGCAAAACAATATTAAATTCTTAGTCGATGGTGCAAGTTTTTCTAGCCACCTTACAGACGCTCCACCTTGCAACATACCCCCTGCCGATAAAATAATACAAGGCTCGCTACTTTCCATTACCGCAAATCTCTCTTTTCTATCTTCAATCATTCTCATATTTTTCCACTTCAATACTTTACTGAACTCTTCAAACTCATCCGCAAAGATTAAATTTAACTCTCTTAATAAAACGCTATCATAGTAAATTGGAATTTTAAAACTTTCGTCGTCATGAAACATTTCATATAATAACATTCCCATTTGCTGTGCTCTGTGAAATGCAAATACTGGAATTAAAATTTTACCCCTCTTTTCCACACAGTATTGATTAATTACATTTTTTATAGTTTCAATGTCTTTAACTCTTTGATTTGGATATGAACAACTTTTTTCTTTATTTGAATAAGTACATTCAGAAATCGTCAAGTCCGCATTCTTTACCTTATCTAAATTATGCACATAGTAATTCTTATATAAAGGATTTCCTAAATCGCTTGTGTAATAAACGGTTTTCCAAATTTCATTTTTCTTAATTTTCAGAATACCCGACGTTCCAAACGCAACATGACCACTACTTAAATATTTTAACACTACACCATCTAATATCTCATGCTCGGCATAAATAGGCAATTCTTCTACGTGTCCTAAAGCATTAGCTACATCGTCGTCAGTAAATAAGGGGTCAACTATTCTTCCTAATTTTTTAGAAAGTATCTTAGCTTCACCATTTAAAATCATTGAGCAATTTACCCACATTTTTTCTATTATTTTCTTGCTTCCGTTCGGAACAATAATCCTAGAATTACACCCTCTGCTATATAATAGTGGAACTCTTCCAATATGGTCAATATGATTATGAAATAATATTATCACATCTAATTCTTTTACTTTAAAACTAAATTTTCTTTTATTTATTTCATATCCTTCCTTAATTCCTTTGCCTTGATGTAGTCCACATTCTAACAATATGTTCTTGTCTAAATATTCTATAGATATACAGCTACCTGTAACATCTTCACTACTCATGGAATCTGAAAAAGAAACAATGATATCTTTTTCTTTTATTTTCTGTGCTTTGGTCATAAATCTTTTATACCACCAGTCTTATTTTATAGTATTATAAACTTTTCAATCTTAGGTATTTCTTGTAAAGTTTTTCTTCAATATTATATTTTTTATCGCTTTTGTTTTTACCTTTATTCAGAACTACGTAGTTTTTTTCGTTTACAGTACTAGTTCTTCCACTAGCGCTTTTATATACTAATTTAAACTCTAATTCATTAATAGGTATATATTTCCTTAAATCTTTCATTACACTTGACGTAATATTTATCAAAATTATCCTTCTTTCATAATATTTTATTTTTTGTTTTGCTTTGCTTTTTAGTAAATTGTTACATTTTTAATAATTAATATAAATTTCTGTTCTAGGTCTTAATTTATCATACCCGCATTTCAATGTTAAACTTGTTAGATGTAAAGAGTCATCATCAATTATTAATCTCGCTTCTGGGAAACCATCTAACACAAATTTTGGCGATGTATTATCAACATCTTTTCTAATTTTAGTTTTAAAATAGCTAATAAAAGTCATTTCACATTCTTCAATCATTTTATTTTCTAAACCGTTTTTTTTAACTATCCAAACTGTAAATTCTTTCCATTTTTGTTTTGTATCGTTCATTTGTGGTCGTTTCATTATCATCCATTTATTCATTGAAGGGTGGGTTGGTCTATCAATCGGAGCGACCCTTCTATTTGGATATTTTTTGAAGTAATATATTAAATATTCCTTAACATCTTCATCATCTATTGTAATTAATATTTGATTTTTATACTTTCCAATTAAGTTTTCAGTCATTTAGTCACCTTCCATTATTCTTCAAACTCCTCTTCTTCACTATCTTCTTCATCGTAATATTCTTCGTCGCCACTCATATCAAACCCTATAGCGAACATTTGTCCTTGAGGGTCTTCTTCTTCATCTTGTGTTTCCTTAGTATATTCTTTTGGAAGCGATTTCCCAATTTCATAAATTTGAGCTTGTATTTTTACTGTTCCTCTTTCTTTTATATTGCTTAAATGCATTGTATATAAATCTAACCATTCTACTATATATCTAAATACAATCCCACCTAACAAAAATAAAACTATGCTTTTTATTTTATCCATTTTTAGTCCTTTGTGTTTTTATAGTAAAATAGACAATTTTAATTAATAAATTGTCCATTAGGAATATTGTATTTAGTTTTGATTGATTGATTGATTGACTTATACTAACCCTTCTTATTAACTACTGTTTATTATTCACTGATTCTTTTAATGTCTTTTGGGGTTCAAACTTAACAACTTTTTTAGAGGTAATTACAATCGCTTCCCCTGTGCCTGGATTCCTTCCATTTCTTCCAGCTCTCTCTACAATCCCAAATGCACCAAATCCCTGAAGCGTTACTTTTTCGTCTAGCGACAAAGAATTCACCAAGCCAATTAAAAAATCTGTCATTTGTGCCAATTCTTCCACAGACTCTTCTTGCGTAACACCATAAAACTTTGCATAATACTTAACCAATTCTAATTTGTTCATAATCTATAACCCCTTTTCATATTTGAAGCTTTTAACTTCTATTTTTATTTTTTACCGCAATTTCTATGTGCTTATTTACATTTAATTATAATATAAAATGTAACTCCTTCGAAAAGATTTGAACTTTTATTAATCGGGTAACAACCGAACGTCCTACCATTGAACGACAAAGGAAAATATTTTAAGCTTCTATACAGAATCGAACTGTAATTTACTGCTTACAAGACAGTAGCTCTGCCATTGAGCTATAAAAGCATAAAGTATAATGGAATCTATATAAGAAGTGGGGTATAATCTAGAAGCTGTCTTCTTTTGCTTAATTTGCATTTGTCGCTCTGTTATACCCCACTAGTCTTTTTTATTGGAAATAGCAATATTACAGTGTCTATTACTATTCCTCTAATACCTATGGTCTGAAAAGACGAAAAGTCAATCGTTTCCACACGTTCTTTGTCTAGGGTACTTAAATCGCTATGAACACTAGGATTTAAGAGGGTGTGACGATGGGTCTGTTGTGTAAATAATATTTCTACTATTTCCCCTTTCTTCTTTTTCACAGTTTTTACACCAAGACCTTTTACCGTCCTTCTTTCTAATATCACTACCAAATAAATCTAAAATTTTATTCTTGCCACATTTTGTGCAAAACTTACGTTCTGAGTCCTTTTTCTGTTGACAAATTTTACATATCTTATTATACTTATCTTTCATAT
>JGI1221J13441_10000181_pt1 | contig 31066 bp, 25 predicted proteins | sample LakVidmifraction_4_FD_13441 | JGI IMG/M metagenome (IMG submission 13441) | reverse complement strand
ATTCGTGGGTTGAGGCTGACCTAAATTGGCAACTAGAACCAACAGAATAAATCTTACCCCTGAGTATGGGTCATAACTGCTTAATAATTAAATAAAAAATAACCCCCAAGGACTAAAATCCAAGGGGGTATTTTTATTATTAAATTTTATGCTTTACATGGATATTTGTTGTACCATTCCTGATACCGTTTCCCATTGAGGGATGACCATGATGACCAATCTGTTCCGCTTTTTGTCATGTGAAGCGCCACCTGTGCATTTGTAACTGGGTTAAATAACTCAGCGTTTGAACTTAAATCAAACTTATCTCTGCGATCTGGACCTAGATTACCGATCATGTTTATTTGAAACATCCCGTATGAACTATCTCCAGTTTTTAGATTACCATTAAAAGCAAGCGGTCTTCCATTAGTCTCAGCCTTAGTGATTGCACAAGCAGATCGTAAAGCCTTACTTTTAAACCCCACAGCCTTTAATAGTTCAATTAATTGCCCATCGTTTAAATTATGGGCGTTTTCATACTTATCTAATATTTGTTCTTTAGAAACCAAAAAAGCCCCTTTAAGGGCTGCTTCTGACTCTATGGGAGTTTTAATTAGAGTTTTAGTTTCAAGAGCCTTAGCGGCATTGCAAAAAGGTGCAATTAAACCAACTATCGCTATCAAGCCAAACCAAGCCTTTTTACTGTTGTCTCTTTTCATAGTAAAAACCTTCTTTCTAGAAACAAATGCTACCCTTCGGCAGCATTGTATTAATTGTAGCATGAATTTGGAATAAAAAGCAAGTTTATGTGATAAAATCAATATATGAGTTCAAACTTTAGAAAAGTATGGACTAATATGTTATTTGTGTAATTTAACCAAAAAGCCAAGAGAAATGGTATAATAATAGAATGGCTACTGGCGCTACCGCAATTTATGATCTCCCCTTTCCGTTATTAACTGACACGGTAAACGTGCACGGCGATATACAATCGTTAGCAGAACAGATTGAACTTGTACTTCCAGGTTTGGGATTACCTTATTTTACATATGAAGTTAAAAACTCTAGCGGTGTAACAATTAATAAAGGAGATCCAGTATATGCTACTGGGTATTCAACTAAAACTACCGTCGCAAAATCTGACTCAGATAATCTTGCAACATTTCCAGTAATTGGATTAGCACAATCAAATATTTCTAATGGCTCTGATGGAGTTATTATTGTTTCTGGTATTTTTTCTGGTAACGCAGATATTCCACTTAACACATCCTCATACACAGCAGGAGACGTACTTTATGTAGCAAATGGTGGAGGACTAACAGATACCCAGCCAGAAGGCGGCTCAGGGGCTGTAGCGGTTGTTTTAAAGGCAAATGCATCAACTGGTGCAATTGTTGTTGGGCAGCCTAAAGGCAACGGTACATGGGGATCAATGAAAGCAGGGTTGGCATAATGGCAACATATAGAGGTCAAGGAACAGATTCATTTTCAATTGGTGCTGCTCCTCCAACAGTTTTATGGACATTAGTTCGTGGAGATACAGCAGCATTTAGAGTTTATGTAACAGATGAAACTCGCAATCCTTTAACAATCTCTGAATGGACAATTTCAATGGATGTTGTTAGACCATCAACAAGTGCTTTAGTTGTTTCTCTTTATCCAGAAGTAACATTTGCTGATGATGACGGAGAGTTTACAGTTTCACTTTCTTCTGGACAATCTGAAGATCTTGAAACAGGAGATATTTTTGATATTCAATTATCTGATGAAACACGTACCTCGACAATTTGCAAGGGTACAATAACAGTAATTGAAGACGTAACTGCCGCTGAGAGTTAAAATGCCAGTAGAACAAGTTACCACTTTAGAAGTTGCAAAGATATTTGTAACACCACTTGAATATACTAAAATTAATGTAACTAGAATTGGTACAACTCTTGCAGAGGTTCAAGGAATTTACCCATTTAAGGTTAGATTTAAAGATATTGGATATCCAGGTTTTTCACAAAGCAATACTCCAAGAATTGGTATAGCCATCATTGGTAGTACCTTCTACATTTTATGATATAATCACATATATGGCTATAGTACCAATTTCAACATTAAAAACCAAATTTGAGTCTGGTGATAAACCTACTGGACAAGATTTTATTGATTTAATTGATACCGTTTCATACCGTGCAGAATCTCTGGGTGGAGATGGAAACAACTCTTCAACTATCAACGGTATTGAAACTGCAACAGTATTTGACACAATAGACACTGCTACATGGAGAACTATAAAGTATATGATTCAGATGTCTCACACTGCAACAAGTGTCTATAAAAGCACAGAGATTAACATACTTTTTGACGGAACAAATCAAAATATAACAGAGTTTGGCACGTTATCTAATACAACAAATCCTATTGGAAATATCACTGCTAATTTAAATTCTGGTATAATCAGTATGACGGTTACACCAACACTTAGTCCGATAACCTTGCGATATTATCGCACAGGTTTGAAGACCTGACCTAAAGGAGAAATAAATGGCAACAGTAGATAAAGCCTTTAGGATTAAGAATGGTTTAGTTGTTGAGGGATCAACAGCAACCGTAGCAGGAAATACAATACTTACAGAAACAACAGGCGATGCATACATTCTTGACCTTATTGGTGGAGAGACGCTTATAAGTTCTGTAGACGCAGCAACATTTACAGTAGATGTAAATGGAAACCTTACAGTAAATGAGGAAGTATTTGATGAATACGGTGCAGCATCTGCTGCCGGCAATAACGCCAACTCTCATACAAACACTGTACTAGAACTGTATACACAAACAGAATTTCTTGATCAACCAATTAGTGACTTAGGATACATTAAGTTAGGAGATCTAGATACACACACAGAAGCATCTTCTGGAGTTCACGGTGTAAACGGAGATGTTGTTGGAACAAGCGATACACAGGATATTTCAAACAAGAGAGTCATTGATACGCTTTACTTTACAGATGGCGTAACAGTTGCAAATGAGGGTGAAATTGCAGTCAAGCCAACAACTCACCAATTTGAAATCAAGGCTAACTATGGAAACCTTGATCTTAAGACAGTAGCAGCAGGGGCTAATGTTGCTATTTCAGCATCAGATGGAGATATTGTTCTTGATGCTGGTAGTGTTTCTATATCCGCTACTGAGCCTTCAGTGGAAATTATAGCCTTAGCAAGGGCTGGTTCTACTCAAGACATTCTTGTATTTGCATATGTACCTTCATATCCTGAAGTGTTTTTTGACACCGTAAACACTGGGACGGGCTTAGTTGAGATTGGTATTATTTCGTCTGAAGTAGTCGGAGATGAGTATATCGTTACGGCTGGTGCTACTGGAGTACTTTTTGTTGTAGGACAGTCATATATCATAAATACATACTCACCCAATAGTAGTTGGTCTTTTGATAGTAATGGCACTCTCTACGGTCCTGCTATGGGTGGCGTAAAAGTTACTACTCTATTCACTGATTCCATAGCCTCCATTGAGGATAACAACCTATACTTTGCTAGTAATTCAAACATTATTCTTAATGCTGACGTAGATTCATATCTTGGTTCTGTCTCTACAGGAAATCAAATTGCAACACAGGGTTATGTAGATTCTGCAATTAGCACAGAAGTTACAGATCGTAATAATGCAATTACAACTGCAGTTGACAATCTTGTTGACGGAGCCCCAGGACTTCTTGACACATTAAATGAAATTGCAGCAGCAATTGCTGATGATGAAAACTATTCAACAACAATGACAACCGCTCTTGCAGCAAAAGCACCACTTGCTTCACCAGTGCTTACTGGAGTACCAGAGGCACCAACAGCAGCAGCAGATACAAACACAAACCAGATTGCAACAACCGCTTTTGCTAAAGCAGAAGCAGATGCTGCAGAACTATCAGCAAGTAATTACACAAATCTTGAAATTATAGATGCTTTAAACACTGCACAAGGTTATGCTAATACAGCAGAGTCAGAGGCTAACTCTTACACAGATGGCAGAGAAACAGCAATCACAACTGCTTATCAAACATATGCAGATGGATTAGTTGATGATATTAAAGATGGCACAACAACATTTACGCAAATAACATTAACAGATGCCCTTATCGGAACTGCCACAACAAGTCTTTCTACAACAAGTGCAACAGTAGTTGACTCTTGGTCAGCAACAAACTACAGTTCAGCAAAATATCTTGTTCAAATGAAAAACGGTACAGACATTGAAGTACTAGAAGTACTAGTAACTGTAGATGGAAACAACAATGTTTATATTACAGAGTATGCTGATGTAATTAGCAATGCTCAAATTGGTACAACAGATGCTGACCTGTTTAGCGGAAACGTTAGACTACTTGTAACATCAACAAGCGGAACAACAATAAAGGTTCACAAGACGCTCATTGAAGCGTAATGTGGACTGAAGGGATATGTGAACTTTAGTGGCAACTAACAATAAAGACTTTGTTGTAAAACAAGGACTCAAGGTTGCTACTGGAGTTACCTTCCCAGATAATTCTGTACAAACCACAGCATTTAGTGGAAGTGCAATAACTGTTGGAAGTACTTTCCCAGTTAGCCCTTCAAATGGTGCAATGCATTTAGATACAACAACTTTAAAAGTGTATTACTATTATGGTGATAACTGGGTTCCATTAGCAAATTATGATGATACCGTTTCTATTGTAGATCACAATCATGATAGCGCAGGGTTTGTAGATGGTACATATCAGTACAATGGCAATGGAGTTATGCTCCCATCTTTTATATGGCAAAGTCTTGATGGTGGATCACCAGCAACAACATCTTTTGCAATGACAATTGATGGCGGGTCAGCAGCATGACAAATTCTGCTATAATTAAACATAATCTGGAGGTAAATTGTGGCAACTAGAATTCAAATGCGTAGAGGTACAACCTCTGAATGGAATGCCGCAGACCCAACCCTAAATGAAGGTGAGTTTGGATATAACAGCACCCTTTATCAAATTAAAATTGGTGACGGTGAAACAGTTTGGTCTGAGTTAGAATATCTTGTAAGTGCAGGATCTTTAGATACCAGCCTTGGCGCATACATTGAGGATAGTCAAAAAAGTGCTATTAATGGTGTTGCAGAACTAGATGGATCTAAAAATATACTTGCTCCAGCAGCCATTATTTTTGAAGGCACTGTAAATGAGCATCAAACAACTTTAGAAGTTGCAGATCCTTCTGCTGATCGTACAATTACTTTTCCAAATGTTAGCGGTACAGTTATTACAACTGGAAACCTTTCAGATATTACTAACATTGGGGTATTTACTTCAACCATCATAATGGAAGGTTCTACTGAAGATTCTAATGAATTAACAATTTCTGCAGGAGACCCAACAGCAGATAGAACAGTAACTTTCCCAGATGCTACAGGAACAGTTGCACTTACAAGCAACTTAGATTCATACGCAACACTTTCAGGAGCAATTTTTACAGGAGCGGTAACTGGAACAAGTCTTACTCTTTCTGGTAATCTAACAGTTAATGGAACAACAACAAATATTAATTCAACTAACCTTGTTGTTGAAGATAAAAATATTGTTTTAGGAGATACAGCAACTCCAACAGATACTACTGCTGATGGTGGTGGACTTACTCTTAAAGGTGATACAGATAAAACCTTTGCATGGATAGATGCAACAGATGCTTGGACATCTTCAGAGCATATGAATCTTTTTACAGGTAAATCTTATAAAATTAACAACATTGCAATTTCTACTGCTCTTCCTGCTCTAACATGGGGAGAAGTTAAAAATGGTAAGTCTGGACTTGTAATTAGTTAAACTACTTTACAAAACATAAAGTGCTTAACCTTTACTTTATGCTTAATGTTTTAAAGCAAGCGTAAAAAATATTATAACAATGTGCTATACTTAGAGTACTTTACGAGATGTAAAGTTCTATTGTTAATTTTATTGAGAGGTTTACAAATCCAATGTCAGATGTCTTTTCTTTTCGTTTACTAGATGATTTTATTGCAAAATATAAAGAGGCTCCAGCACCTTTTGGCTTTTCAGATGCTGGATCTAACTCTTTAGGTGAGATCACATTTATCCGCACCTATTCTCGTGTTAAAGAGGATGGAACAAAAGAAAGATGGTATGAGGTTTGTAAGCGTGTAATCGAGGGTATGTACTCAGTTCAAAAAAACCATGCTAAAGAAAATAGACTACCTTGGAATGATAACAAGGCTCAAAAGTCTGCACAAGAAGCCTTCCAAAGAATGTTTGAATTAAAGTGGACACCTCCAGGTCGTGGAATGTGGACATTTGGAACATCTATGACTATGGAGAAGCGCAACTCTGCTGCTCTTCAAAACTGCGCTATGGTATCTACTCGTGACCTTGATCGCAATGACCCAGGAACCCTATTTGCATGGGTTATGGATGCCCTTATGCTGGGTATTGGAGTAGGCTTCGACACTATTGGTCAAGATAAAGACATGCCTATCTATAGCCCTACAGAGCCTGTAAATACCTATGTTATTCCTGATACCCGTGAAGGATGGGTTGAGTCAGTTCGGATGATTTTGAATTCATTCCTTCGTCAAAATCAAAGTATTCAAGAGTTTGATTATTCTGAGATTCGTCCACTGGGAGCACCCATTAAGGGGTTTGGTGGAGTTGCTTCAGGACCTAAGCCATTAATTGAATTACATAAAAGACTTCGTAAAGTAATTGGCGGCAGAGCAGGAGAAACATTAGACTCTCGTGCTATTACAGATATTATAAATCTTATTGGTACATGTGTTGTTTCTGGTAATGTTCGTCGTTCTGCTACCCTTGCACTTGGCACACCAGAAGATAAAGATTTTATTAATCTAAAAAATGCAGAAGTATTTCCAGAAAGAAACTCGTTTGATTCAGAAAATCCAGGGTGGGCATGGATGAGTAATAACTCTATTGCAGCAACCGTTGGAACTAAATATGAGGACTATGTAGATTTAATTGCAGATAATGGAGAGCCAGGTTTTATTTGGCTTGATGTTGCTCGTAATTATGGAAGACTTGCAGATCCAGCAGATGGAAAAGACTATCGTGTGATGGGAATGAACCCATGTGCAGAGATGGGTCTTGAAAGTTATGAACTTTGTACACTTGTAGAAGTGCACTTAAATCGTCATGATTCCAAGGAGGACTTCCTCAAGACATTGAAGTTTGCTTATCTTTATGGAAAGACTGTAACACTTCTTCCCACACACTGGCAACAAACAAACGGCATTATGCAACGTAATCGCCGTATCGGAACATCACTTACAGGCATTGCATCATTTGCTGATCAAAATGGTTTACCAGTAACTCGTGAGTGGATGGATGAAGGATACAAAAAGATTCGTAGTTATGACAAGCAGTATTCAGAATGGCTATGTGTTCGTGAATCAATTCGTGTAACAACAGTCAAGCCATCAGGATCTGTATCACTTCTTTCTGGTGCTACACCTGGAGTTCACTGGGGTCCTGGAGGAGCATTCTATCTTCGTGCTATTCGTTTTGGAAATACTGATCCAATGCTTCATTTGTTTAGAGCGGCAGGGTATAAGATTGAGAAAGACCTTGTATCAGCAAATACTCGAGTAGTCTATTTCCCAGTAGCATCAGGTCATCCTCGTGCTGAAAAAGATGTTAGCATGTTTGAGAAGATTGGTCTTGCAGCAACTGCTCAGAAGTACTGGTCAGATAATGGTGTTTCTGTAACTTTATCATTTGATAAAGAGACTGAGACAAAGTTTATTGCCCCAGCACTTCACATGTACGAGGGTCAACTAAAGGCAGTTTCATTTTTGCCAATGGGTAACAAAGTATACCCTCAACAACCTTATCAAGAAATTACAGAAGAAGAATATAACTCTTATATTGGCAAAATAGCAACTATTGACTGGTCTGCTATTTATGACGGTGTAGAAAATCTTGATGCCCTTGGAGAAAAATATTGCAACAATGATAACTGTCTTATTTAATACATAAAGTATGGTACAATTATCAAATGATTGATAATGTACAAGATTCAAATGATTTATGTATCTTTGCAGATTGTAATAAAACGGTTCATGCCAAAAGACTTTGCCATAATCATTATAGAGAAAAAAAAAGAAGAGATCTTGGTGCAAAAAAACAAGAAAAACGTCCTCAGTTTTGTATTGTTAAAAAATGTACAAAAAAACATTATTCTTTAAACTATTGCTCTAGCCATTACTATAGATTTTTAAATACTGGAAATATTAGCGCAGAGGTTCCAATTAAAAAACTAATTTATAATAAAGTTGATTGTGATGTTCCATATTGTTCAAATAAACACAAAGCAGTTAGGCTATGCGGAACGCACGATGCCACAAAAAGAACATATAATCTAACATCAGAGCAATTAATAACAATGTTATCTAATCCATGTGAAGTGTGCGGATCGTTAGAAAACCTAACAATTGATCACGATCACGAATGTTGCAATAAAAGAATATCTTGTGGAAAATGTGTTCGTGGAACCTTATGCCAAAACTGCAATAGATCTATGGGACAAGCAAAAGATAACCCCACAATTCTTAGGCTCCTTGCTGACTATATTGATAGACATAAAAATAAATGACAACTGCTATAATAAGGGTATAGGAGAATCATGTCTAACCCGTCAAACTTATATGCAGAAAAGATATACTCAGAACATCCACTTGTTCTTTGGGCGCTAGACGATACCGCTAACTATGTAAGCCTTATATCTGAAGCCAATCGTAATATTGAAAACGAATGGTCAGTTACTGGCGGTACAGCGACAGAGGCAGTAATTGAAAATGAACCATTTCCATATAGTACAACAACATCAGTATTAGGCACCATTCCAGGTGGAGCAACAAATGAGATTTCTTGTATTAGCCCTAATCTTGTTAACTTTACAGATTTGAACTCAAACCTTGGAACTTTTTCTGTAGGTGGATACTTCTATTCAAATAGTGCTTACTTGTCTTCTGTATCAATAGGATATGAATATACAGATACAACAACATCTTTTGTTGTGCAAAAACTTAAAACATTTGAAACTACTTTATTTAATAACTGGGGATTTGTTTCTGAAACATTTGAAATCCCAGATGAAAACACAGAGTTAAGGGCTGTCTTTAAGATAAACACTAATTCTGGCGGAGCAAATACAGCAGATTATCAATTTTATATAAACGGAATAACAGTTGGTCAATGGTCAGAAGAATATAATTCTAAGTCACTTGGTATTGAACCTGAACCATTTCCAGAAACAATAGCATTAACAACATCTAATCAAGTCTTGCCAGCACTACCATATGGAATATCAGTTGAAGAAGGATATTATCTTATTGATAATAATGCCTTAGTAGCAAAAAATTCTAGCGTACCTATGGTATTTGGAGCATCTGGAGTAACAGTTCTATCAACTAACTCTGGAGGAGATCCATCGTTAATCTTGCCAGGAAAAGGGTTTTTAAATGAACTTGGCAGATACAAAGAATATACAGTAGAGTTTTGGGCAAGAATCTCTTGTGATTCACCAACACCAAAAAGAATATTTGGTCCTATATCTGGAACAGACGGACTCTATGTTGAAGGTGGTTTTTTAACTTTTGTTCTTGGGACAGAGTTTGCTTCGCACTTTGTCGGCGAGTGGTTTAGACCAATGTTAATTCATATTCGTGTTATTAGAAACTCAGCAAGCGTTTTATTAAATGGTGAAGAGATTATTTCTTTTGCTGTTGATACAGAAACCTTAAATTTGCCAACACCACTAGACTTAGGAAAATCACAAGACTGGCTTGGATTTTATTCATACGAAGATGTAACGCCAATAGAAATTGACTGTGTTGCTATTTATCCATATCAAGTGCCAGTAACTATTGCAAAGCGTAGATGGGTATATGGTCAAGGTGTTCTTTCTCCAGAAGGGATTAACTCAGCATATGGAGGAACGTCTGCTTTTATTGATTATCCTTTTGCAGACTATGCTTCAAATTATAACTACCCCGATTTTGCCTCTTGGCAGCAGGGTACATTTGATAATCTAGTAACAACAAATACAGCATTAACAACACCAGAATATTCTCTTCCAGAGATATTCCTAGACTCAAAAACTATTAATGAGTTCTATAGCGATAACCAAGAGATTCAAGATGTTCCGTCTGGATTGGAAATACCAAACAAGTTTATTACCTTTAGACCAAACAATACTTGGAACTCAGTAAACCCTTATATTAATTTTACAAGGTTTAATATTTTAGCAGATGAAATTCACTCTATATATGGTGTTTTTCAAATTAATGAAGATGATGCCTCAGATCAAGTTTTGTTTAAAATCTATAATAGTTTAAATGGCAACTCTTTTACCGTAATAAAAAACGGTCCAGATATTGACTACTACCTAACATATAACGGAATTCAAGAAGAGTTTTATTCTCTTCAAGATTTTCCAATAGGACAGCCAATTGCCGTTGGAGTAAACCTACAAACCATGATTAACTCTTTTGGTGGAAACATTGCCTCATTCTTTGGTGAAAGAAATGGCTTAAAGGTGTATGTTGGTGGGGATGATTCAGGTTTATACACCTTTACTGGAAACATCTATACTGTAGGTCTATCAACGAGTTTTAATGCATCAGAGTTAGAAAATTATTTTAATGAAGACGGATTCTGTTTATTTGAATCAGATCAAGAACTTATAGATCACACAGCAAGTTATACCTTGCTACCAACAGAGTCATACGGAAAGTTCTTTCTTGATATTGGAGTATCTGGATACTGGCAAGATTACCTGCCTCTTTCATACTTTGCAAAGTTTGTTACCAATGATGTTGGAAATCAGTTCTATGATCTTGATTTCTTGCAATTTAATATTGGATATCCAGGACCTTCATCTTCATCTCAATTAGAAGAGGTTGCAGAGTCTTGGACCTATGCAGATTTAAAATCTCAATTTGAGCACCCAGAGCAAAAAACATATTATCAGTTTGATAACTTTTTATTTACTGGATGGTCAAACTATGAAGATGTTAAACAAAAATCTGTAAAGTTTTATCAATATGATACAGAAAGTGCATCTGTTAGAAGTTACATAACCTTTCAATATGTGTCTGAAGGTGCCAATGCTCCACAAACAAGTTTTGATAGATTAGAGGCAGCAAAGTCTACAAGAATTATTGACATTGATGACCACCCCCTATGGGCAACAACAAGGTTTGAGGTTGTAGATAATACTCTTATTTATCCAACAAAGACTATTGATTTTAACAAACTTGCAATTGTGTACCACCTTGAGTTTAACATTAGAAATATCTTGACAAAACCAATTGCTTTGCGTAGACTAGAGTTTGCTTCTCAAGCATTAAATGATAACTCATTTAATCCAATTGGAACTAGATTTAGTCTTAATATGTTCCCATATAAGAGGGCGGGATTATATTATGATTATAAATCTAAGAACCCATTCAGTATTTATAAAGGAAGTACCCCATACCTATATCTAAATAGAAAGACTGGTATAGAGGTTCGTGGTCAATTTGATCCACAGGTAAGCCGTGGAATTGCCATTCCAATTAACCAAACATCTGCTGTTAATTATCGCGTTAGCGCAGCCCAGGTTTGGATGAGATATGATGATGATTTTTTCCCAGGAACTCCAACAGAACTTTTTGAAATTGAATATAAAGGCGACACTATTAAGTTCTATATGGTTGCTAACAGTTATCAAGGTAATCGTGCTAAGATTTTTGCACGCAGTCAAAACACTGGATTAGAGTTCAATGGTCTTGCTTACTTCTGGAATGGAGTCCTTGTTCGTGAACCAGTCATTACAAAAAAAGAGTGGGGAGTGCTTGGAATTGCATTCTCTACAGCCTTAAACTTTGATGGATACCTTGGCGGTATTAATTTAACTGGTCCAATGGTATTTAATAACATAGCCTATTATCAAGCAAATAACCTTCAGCAGGTTCAGAGTACTCTTACCAGACCTTGGCTAAGGGTTGAGTCAGATGGTTTTACTAACTTTGACTGGGAATTCTGGTTAAATAACTTTACATGGCAAGGCGTTCTTGTTATTTCAGCATCAGATCTTTATGGGGTAAGCCCAGAAAGCGTATATAAGACTTACACTGGAACTAATAAGATTATTATTGATGATGATGAAGGCATGATATTTGATGCAGAAAAACTCAAGATCTATTCAAATACAAATTGGCAGAGCACGGTACAGATTCCAGTCTAGTATGCTATACTTGTGGTTATGGAATCACTTATTAACCCAAAAACTGGTAAGCCCTATGTTAAAAATGTACGTCGCAAGGTCATTGAGAAGCATTATGAGTGGGGATTGTATGTATACAAAAAAACAAATGGTAGTTGGTTTACTGACGGACAAGGATCTGTCTTAAACATTCCCGCTGAGCGTGGAGATATAAGTAAAATTTCAGAACTTAAGAAGTCTGCAATAAGTCATGGTGACGATGGTTTGGGAGAGGCTGTTTTTGTTCCAGGTCTGCATAGAGTTAGTGAAGAAGAATACTCTGAACAAAAGCAAAGACTTTCAGAAGGACTAATCCCATCAATGAATGATCATGGTGCTTGGGTAGCAGCACGACAAACATATGATAAGTATGGAGCAAGCGATGACTGATGATTATTTAAGAGTTGGCTTAAACACCCAAGAACAAGAAGACAACCCATTTAAAGCACAAGATATTTTCAATAAATCCTGGGAAAACTTAAAAGATTACAATGGACTAAATCAAAACTTTCGTAGAAAAACTTCTCGCAATGTTGCAAAAGCAGTTATAGTTCCAACAGATGCATACCTAGACTCAGCAAATGCAACCCCATCAGGAGTTGATGCAAGTTCAAAGGCTATCAATCCTGGAACGGTATACAGAAATGGCTACGGTCTATTTGATGTAATTACTCCACCATATAATATGTATGAACTAGCAAACTTCTACGACACATCCTTTGCCAATCATGCTGCAATTGACGCTAAGGTAGAAAACGTTGTAGGTCTTGGATACCGCTTTGATATTGCGGATAGAACAATGCTAAGGTTTGAGATGAATACAGATCAATCTGCTGTAGAGCGTGCTCGCAATAGAATTGAAAGAATGCGGTTTGAATTAAAAGATTGGCTTGAAAATCTTAACGATGATGATTCTTTTACAAAAACCATGGAAAAGTTTTACACAGACGTACAAGCAATTGGCAATGGTTTTCTTGAAATTGGGAGAACAGTAACTGGAGATATCGGATATGTTGGACACATTCCAGCAACTACTATTCGTGTACGCAGACTTCGTGATGGCTATGTTCAGATTATTGGAAACTCTGTAGTTTACTTCCGTAACTTTGGTGCTAAAAATGTAAACCCTATGACTGCTGATGCACGTCCAAATGAAATTATTCATTATAAAGAATACTCACCTCTAAACACTTATTATGGGGTTCCAGATATTATTGCTGCATTGCCTTCTCTCATTGGAGATCAATTAGCATCACAATACAACATTGATTATTTTGAGAACAAGGCTGTTCCTAGATACGTAGTAACTCTTAAAGGTGCCAAACTTTCTTCTGATGGAGAAGACAAGATGTTTAGATTCCTTCAAACTGGACTTAAGTCTCAATCCCATAGAACACTTTATATCCCGCTTCCTGGAGACACAGACCAGAACAAGGTTGAGTTTAAAATGGAAGCAGTTGAGAATGGTATTCAAGAGGGATCATTTAAAGAGTATCGTAAGCAAAATCGTGATGATATTCTGATTGCTCATCAAGTTCCAATATCTAAACTGGGTGGCTCTGATTCTGGAATTGCAGCAGCCTTATCACAAGATCGTACATTTAAAGAGCAGGTTTCTCGTCCAGCCCAGAAACATTTAGAGAAGGTTGTTAATAAGATAATTAGAGAAAAAACAGACATTCTAGAACTTAAGTTTAATGAGTTAACCCTTACAGATGAAATTGCTCAGTCTCAAATTATTGAAAGATATGTTAAAACTCAAGTTATGACTCCAAATGAGGCTCGTGAAAAGTTAGACTTACCACAAAGAGCAGATGGAGATGAGCCATTTGTAATGTCACCACGTCAAGCAACTGATGCTGTAGCAAATTTGGCAGGGAATCGCCAAAGAGATTCTGAGAGAACAAATAACAATTCAGACTCTACAACAACCATCTCTGGACGTAATGCACAAGGAGAAGGTAGAGCATCTCAATAGTTGAGATAAACTTAAAAATGTTTGGTATAATGGATAATACTATGAACATAAATAACTGTGACGTTGAAAAATGCTACAAGCCAAAACGAAGAAATGGTGAAAAAACCATGTATTGTGATATGCATTATGCCAGGGTCCTAAGAGAAGGCATTAGAGTATGGAAATAATTAATAAAGCCAAAGTTAATGTGCTAAACGACGTTGTTCATGTGTCAATGCTCTTTTCTAAAATAGATCAAGAACGCAGAATTGTATCTGGCTTTGCTTCATTGGATAACCTTGACAAGCAGGGGGACATAGTAACTTCAGAAGCATCAATGCAAGCATTCAAAGGTTTTAAAAACAATTTAAGAGAGATGCACCAGCCATCAGCAGTAGGTAAAGTTGTATCTTTTAAAGAAGAAAAATATTTTGATCCAGAAACAAAAACATTTTACAAGGGCGTTTATGTATCTGCATATGTTTCAAAAGGTGCCCAGAATGCTTGGGAAAAGGTTCTTGATAAAACATACACGGGGTTTTCAATTGGTGGAAGAATAAACAAGTGGGACGATGCCTTTGATGAAAAAACCAATGAAATAATTAGAGTTATCACGAACTACGACCTTATTGAACTATCACTAGTTGATAGCCCCGCAAATCAGTTTGCAAATATTATGTCAGTTGAAAAAGTTGACGGGATAAACATATTTAAAGGATCAGCAATTGACACACAAGTAGAAAACGTATTTTGGGACAAAGATTCTGGAATAGTTTTAGTCTCTGAAGAAGAGACAAAAGAAAGTCCAACTACGGGCAATCAAATGAAAAACATAGGTTTTGTTGAAAAGAATGATAATGAAAAAGCAAATATGATAAAGTTCTTAGTTGATAGTGCTAAAGGCATTAGTACAATTAAGATTACAAAGGAGGTTAGTCCTATGACTGAAACAACAGAAACAGCAGTTGATGCTGCAGTTGAAGAAGTTCAGGTCGCTCCAGAGGCACAACCAGCAGAAGTTGTAGAAACTCCTGCAGTCGTTGATGAGGCACCAGCCGCAAATGCACCAGTTGCAGATGCAGCAGATGCAGAAAAGTCAATTGATGGTAGTGCAGATTCTTCTATTGAAAAATCAGAAGAGGGAGAAGTTGTTGCAACAGAAACTGTTGTAGCGAAGTCTGATGAGGCAATTGTTGAGGCAGTTGTTGAAATCAAAAATTCTCTTACAAATGCCTTTGGCGATCTTGCAACAACTATTAAGTCTCTTAATGATCAAATTGTTGCACTAAGCAAGTCTCTTGACGCAGTATCAGGTGAAGTAAAGTCCGTGTCTGATGATGTAAATAATGTTAAGGGAGTTTTTAATGAGTTTGGCAAGCGAGTAGATGCCGTAGAGCAAGATACCGCTTTCCGCAAGTCTGGCGATCTAGGCGAGATCGTGCAGTTTGAGCCTACCAAGGTTCAGAAATCCCTATGGGGCGGTCGTTTCCTCACGAATACCGACCTATTCAATTAAGGTAAAAATCACTAGGAGGTGAACAATATGTCGGAACAAAATAACAATCTAGAAAAAAACTATCCAGGATCAGCGGGTGCAGGCAACGAGATTAACTCTCAGGGCTCATTCGTTTCTGGTGGTGAAGGTGGTGCAACTGGTCTAGACTCTGCAGGTACATCTGTAGGATCTCAACTCGGCAACACTGCAACTGCAGGCTTCGGTTCAACAACAGGAGCCAATGCTGTCAACCCAACGGGTGTAGCAGGTGGTATTCTAGCACCAGAGCAGGCTCGTCGATTCATCGACTATGTGTGGGATGCAACAGTTCTCGCCAAAGATGGACGTAAAGTCACAATGCGTGCTAACACAATGGAGATCGAAAAGGTCAACGTTGGAGAGCGTGTTATCCGTGCAGCAGCACAGGGTGCACCAACATACACAAACGCAGGCGCAACATTTTCAAAAGTAGAACTTACAACCAAAAAGATTCGTCTGGACTGGGAAGTATCTACAGAAGCACTTGAAGACAATATTGAAGGCGGAGCACTTGAGGATCATCTAGTTCGTTTAATGACCAATGCATTTGCTAACGATATTGAAGATCTTGCTATTAACGGTGATGGTGCAACAGGAGAGTTCCTGTCAATCATGCCTGGCTTTATCAAGCAAACTCGTGGAACAGTTGGAAATGCTGCTCACGAATATGCTGCTACAGTTGCAGATAACAACTTCACAACAACAGTAATGCAGGGCTTGCTTCTAGCAATGCCACGCAAGTATCGTGCACTTAAGGCAAACCTTAAGTTCTACGCAGGTACAGATGCTTTCGCAGGAATCGTTCGTAATAACGGTACACTTGCAGATGCTATCTCATCAGCGTTCTCAGATCGTATTGGTAGCACAGCAGCAAACCGTCAAGAATTTCTTGATGGAACTGCACAAACACTTGGTAACTCACGTACAACTCGTGTACTAGGTGTAGATGTTCTTGAAGTTCCTTACTACCCTGCAGGTTATGTCGACTTGACATTCCCTCAGAACCGTGTATGGGGTTTCCAGCGTGATATCACAGTAAATCGTGAGTACGTTGCAAAGAAGGACACAATCGAATACACAGTATTCGTACGTTTTGGTCTTGCATGGGAAGAACTAGATGCAGTCGCTTATGTCGACTCAGATAGTGCTGATTCCTAATCTTTAACCAATAAGTTATAGGGAGGGTAGCGTAAAAACTACCCTCCTTATTCTTATTCTGGTATAATTACAAATGAGCATAGGAGAAATATGAAACTAACAATGGAGCAGTTGTCAAAAAAAACTGTAATGGAGTTAAAATCCTATGGTAAAAAAAATGGCATTGATTTATTTGGAGCCAATACAAAACTTGAAATTTTAGAAACTATTGCAAGTTTCTTTCCACCAACATTAGTTGAACCTGAAATTAAAAAGGAAGATCCAAAAGAAACAGTAGCCATCTACTCTCAAAAGAACCTACATATGGATAATCTAAAGCCAATTGCTGTAGGATATAATATTGTTACAAAGGAGGCATCGGAAAAGTGGCTTACCCACAGGTTAGTTAGAACTGTAACTCCTGAAGAATTAGCCTCACACTACGGGAAATAAACATGAATATTTTAAGACTACCCCCATATCCATTATCAGTTACCTATACGGTTCCAGATGCTGAAGCAGACTACATCCTAGTTATAGAAGATGTTGCAGACCTTACAGAGATAGAAGAATTTGTTACATCAAGCGTTAACTCAATAATCACCTACTCTCTTACAGGAGAATTTGTTAAATATGATAAATCTTATTCAGTAAGCGTGTACGAAGATATTGATGGAGAGCGTGGAGATATTGTTGTTGAAGACAATATGGAAATTGCTAGACCATACGTAAACCCAACATTGTTAGCAACTTCTGGTACAGCAACAGACATTGCAGCCTACATAGGGTATGAAAGGTTAGCCAGACTTATTATTGATTCAATTACTGGTGGTTTTTATTACAACAGAACTTATTTAGAAGTTGTTGGACAGGGAACAGATTATGTCCCGCTTTGGAAAAAAACACACAAGATTTTAAAAGCATACGAAAATGCAGAGTTAGTATATGACTTAAGCGATACAGTCAATGGACCAGCCTTAAAATCCTATACTTATATTATTACAAAAGATAAATCAGCAATTACAAAAGATCCTGTAGAAACAATAGATGCTTTAAATCGTGCTGAAAGACGTTATCCAAATATTCCAGTTGCACCATCAGACTCTATTAGTATTTTTGATACAGAAGATAGTGGTAACGTAGCAACCATCGTCCCAGCAGCAGGATTTCCAGAAGGAATAGACTGTATATTTTTATTAGAGACGGGACATAAGGTAGTTCCAATTGATATTCAAGATGCTACTAAAATGCTAATTGAAGATATTAGGTGTGGAAAATTAGACTATTACAAGAGATACATAAAGAACTACAGCACAGATCAATTTAAAATTGAGTATGATAAGCGCATTGTAGACGGTACTGGTAACCTGCTTGTTGATAAAATATTAGATAAATATGTAGAAACGATTATCCGTCCAGGGGTATTATAGTGGAATGCTGTCCAGAAACAGATTTCATCTACCCAATGAAGGCTGATATTTACTATCCAATTATTAAACAAACTCAATATGGTCAGGCTACAAAAGACTGGGTATTTGATAGAACCATTATATGCAATGCTACAAGCGTTGGTGGAGCGGGTACAGAAAACATTAAGCCAGAAACATTCTTACAATATGAAAATAAACTTATTGCAAGAACCAAGAGTGATCCAAGAGTATCCTCTAACAGTGCTGAGAACGCTATAACAAATATTCTAGTAACCAATATTCGTAATGCTTATGATGAGCCTATATACAAAGAAACAGCAGGTCCAAGATCTGGCAGAGGAACAATCTACGAGATGGCAACAGTAGAACCATTTACTGGACCATTTGGCAATACTGAATACTTTAAGATGCTCTGGCGCAGGACAGAAAATCAAACAGTAGGTGACTAATGAGAGTAACCACTAATTTAAAAAAGTTTGAATCACAGATGAACAATATTGTTCAATATTCTGTAGGATTTTTAGATGGAATTCAAGGTGGAAAATCTGCATTCTTAAAAAACCTAGGCGCTGGAACAGTTCAAGCATTAGCAATGTACATTGATGTATCTGCTAAAGGTAACCCAAGAGCCCTACACCATGTATATGAGTGGTATCAGACTGGAAGTCCATCAGCAAGACTTTTTGATTTAAATTATACTGTTAGCAATCTAGGGCTAAGCATTAACTCAACATTTAAACAGTCAAGAACTTTGAAGGAAGACTCAAGCCAACCCTTTTACAATAAAGCAAATATCATGGAGCGTGGCATTCCAGTTACAATTTCTCCAAAAAAATCTTCTGTCTTGGTATTTCAAGAAGGTGGAGAGACAATCTTTACCAAGAACCCAATAACAATTAGAAGTCCTGGAGGAGATGAGGTTAAGGGGTCTTTTGAAAAAACCATGGATGAGTTTATTCTTAGATACTTTAAACAGTCTTTCTTACGTGCTTCTGGAATATACGACTATATAAAAAAACCAGAAGTTTTTAAAAAAAATATTAAAGCAGGATCAAGACTTGGAAGATCAAAAGGTTTGGATGTTGGATTTAAGTGGATTGTTAATGCAAAGATTGGTGTAGAATAGAACTATGGCTTTAGATATTAATACTCAGACTGGGTTTCCCCCAACATTTCTTAACGCTTATATCAATAGCGAACTTAAAGAGTTTGGATTAATTCCTGATGGACCCAACCCATTCCAACCATTTTTTCCAGCCAATAGCCCAATCAACATAGAAGATATTTATAATGACAGCGTATACATTAAAAATAATCCTGAAGCAATAGTAGTAATGTTTGATAGGCTTATTAGGTTTAGACCAAACGCTTTTTATAGAAATAAGCGTGAGCAATTGGTATATTTTATTTATGCACCAAATCTAAGTAACCTATTTGATTCAACTAGGGTGATAATTGAGTGTCTTGACAGAGAAGATGCCGCAGCCCAAGATCTAAACTCTTGGATAGCCACAAATGACGTATTAGGTGAAGACGGAAATGCAATTACTAGAAATGTTATGTTTCATAATCTAAAGGTATATCAGGCTGATGAGGCACGGGATATAGCAGAGTTAGCCTCAGCAAGAACTTTATTTTTAAATAAACTGGTAATAGAGTATGATTATCACACCACAGATACCCTGGGAATATCACAAAGATACACATAAAAAGACTGTTATAATTATCATGAGGAAACACAAACGCCGTACAACTTAATATCTATTCTTAAGGAAGAGGTGAATAAATGGCATACAGTCGTGGAACGTCTACCAACATTATCGTTGGAGCAGCAGCACTTTTTGTTGCAGACACAACCCTAACTCCAGGAACACTGGAAAACTTTGATACAGAAGTATCATTCAGAGAAACACTCTCAGATGATGCAGCATATACAAACGTAGGTTACACCATGAACGGTCTAGAAATGCAGTTCCAACCAGACTTCGGTGAAGTCCAGGTAGACCAAATTCTTGACGTTGCAAAACTTTACAAGCAAGGCATGCAGGTTAACCTTGCAACTGCTTTTGCAGAAGCAACACTAGAGAATCTTCTCTTGTCACTTGCATTCAAATCAGAAGAACTAACTGGCACAAAGGCATCTAACTCAGGACAGGTTTTGAACCTTTCTGCAGGAGATATCGGTGAGTGTCCAGTAGAGCGTGGAATTGTTGCAGTAGGACCTGGTACAGGTGATTGCGTAGATTCTCCATTCGTGGAGCGTGTCTACACAGCATACCGTGCTTTGTCTATTGAAAACGTAACAGTTTCTGCAAAGCGTGATGAGGCTTCAATGTTTGAAGTTTCATTCCGTTTACTACCAGAAGATACTTCAGGCTCATACGGTAAGATCGTTGATCGTACTTTCGGAGACCTACTATCTTAATAGTTTAACTATTCATCAGAGCCCATGTCTTCGGATATGGGCTTTGTTGTTTTGTGGTAGAATAGAATTTCTATGGCAACTACAATATATAAAAGTGAAATAATACATTTATTTGACGGAACAGAACTAGAAATAACACCTCTTAAGATTAGATATCTTCGTGAGTTTATGCATGCTTTTGAAAATGTCAAGGGTACAAAAGATGATGACGAAGCAATTGAAAAACTAGTAGAGTGTGTAAGAATATGCATGAAGCAATATTATCCATCAATATCTGGCAGCGTTGAAGATATAGAAGACAGCATAGATATGCCTACAGTTTATAAGGTTTTAGATGTTTCTGCTGGAATTAAGATTAACAAAAAATCTGAAGAGCCAGTCAAGAATCAGGCAGTAGAAAGTGGCTCTAGTTGGGATGATCTTGATTTAGCAAAATTAGAGTCTGAAGTATTTTTGCTGGGAATTTGGAAAGATTATCAAGAATTAGAAACATCACTATCTATGCCAGAACTCATGGCAACATTAGAGGTTAGCAGAGAATTAGATTATGCTGAAAAAAAGTTTATGGCTGCAATCCAAGGTGTGGACTTAGATAAAGAGTCTGGAAAAGGCAAGGGACAGCAAGAGTGGGAAGACATGAAAGCAAGAGTATTTAGTAAAGGTCAGACGGGTGATTCAAACGATGTTCTATCACTACAAGGACCCAAAGCGGCTAAACTAGGATTTGGTATAAATATGGGTCTCGATTATTCTGATGAAAGAGACCCGTCGGTAATAAAAAAATAACACTGAGACTGGTATTGTAAGAGGAATGTTATGCCAAAAATGCAATATCGGGCTTGGAAACTTTAATGACGACCCCAACCTTTTGATAAAAGCAATATGGTATCTAAAAAAATCTTTAAAATAAACAAACCCCCTATGCTATAATTGAGTTAACCTATACAGGAGGAAATACATGGCAACAACGGTACATGAGGGCACAGAACTAACTCTTATGGATGGCTCAAAGATTAAGGTTAGACCCCTTAAAATCTCTTTGCTTCGTCCCTTTATGAAGAAGTTCGAACAGGTAGCAGGGGTGGCAGAAGATAACGAGAAGTCAATGACTCTTCTTATTGAATGTGTACAGATCGCAATGGAGCAGTACAACCCAGACTTGTCTACAGATATTAATAAACTGGAAGAAATCTTAGATCTTCCAACAGTCTATAAAGTTATTGAAGCCGCTTCTGGAGTTAAGTTAACAGATGCAAATACTCTTTTAAATACAGTACTTGCAAATAACTAATTAATAAAGAGGTGTAAATGAATGGCTGATGTAAATGCTAATATTGGCGTACATATTGATACGTCGGCGGCACTGGCAGAACTCAAAAATCTCCAACGTCAATTAGCAACCTTCCATTCATCTGTAGCAAGAAATAGTGCAGCATCATCTGCAGCACAAAAAAACCTACAGACTAACCTTTTAAACTCTATCAATGCCACTGGCAAATTCTCTGCTCAGATGGGATTGGTAAGAACCTCAACGGAGTCGTTTACTCACGCACTTGAAGGCAATAAACTTTCTATGCGTGAGTATTTCCGTTATGCAGGCGGATCTACCAAAAGTTTTGGTAAATTATTTAAACAAGAATTTGACACAATTGGCAAGGTAGCCGAAGAACGTGTAAAGAAGATGCAGACCCAATATATTAAGATGGGTCGTGATTCATCTGGCGCAATGAGAGCAATGGCAATTACTCCAAGAACATTGGATATGAGTGACTACAACACTAAGATGGCAATGTCATCGCAGAAGCAAGCCTTGTTTAATCAGTTAATACGTCAAGGTTCTACAAACCTTTTAAACTTTGGTAAGAATACCCAATGGGCAGGTCGCCAGTTAATGGTTGGTTTTACTGTTCCACTTGCATATTTTGGTACAGCAGCAGCAAAAACATTTATGGATCTTGAGGTTCAGGCTGTTAAGTTTAAACGTGTTTATGGCGACATGTTTACAACAACAGAGCAAACAAATAAAGCACTTGATGATATTAAACAGTTAGCAGAAGAATTTACTAAATATGGAGTTGCTGCAGTTAAAACTATGGAACTTGCAGCCCAGGCTGCCGCTATGGGTAAAACTGGGGCAGATCTTACAGCCCAAGTTGCAGAAGCCAATAGACTTGCAGTTCTTGGTGGCGTAGAGCAAAGCCAAGCACTTGAAACTACAATATCACTTACTAATGCATTTGGTATTGCTTCAGAGGATTTAGCAAAAAAGATTGATTTTCTTAACGCAGTAGAAAACCAAACAGTTGTTTCTATTGAAGATTTAACAATTGCTGTTCCTAAAGCAGGACCAGTAGTTAAACAACTTGGTGGAGATGTAGAAGATCTAGCATTCTTCCTTACAGCAATGAAAGAAGGTGGAATCAATGCTTCAGAAGGTGCTAACGCACTTAAATCTGGTCTTGCAGCATTAATTAATCCAACTAAAAAGGCTAGCGAGATGTTTGCTGAATTTGGTATTAATATTAACGGAATCGTTGAAGGAAATCAAGGAAATATTAGACAAACAGTTATTGATTTTTCAAAAGCCTTAGATACAATGGATCCATTAAATCGTGCCCGTGCAATTGAACAATTATTTGGTAAGTTTCAATTTTCACGTTTATCAACTTTATTTCAAAACGTAATTAAAGATGGAACACAAGCAAGCAGGGTTTTAGACCTTGCAGGCTCATCCATTGAACAACTTGCAATTTTATCTGAACGAGAATTAAAAACTGTAGAAGACTCAGTTGGAGTTCAGTTTAAGTCAGCGGTAGAAGAACTTAAACTAGCGATTGCTCCAATAGGTAAAACATTCTTAGAGGCAGTAACTCCAATCGTAAAAGTTATTGGAAACGTACTTGACAAGTTTAACAATCTAGGAGAAGGTACTAAAAAGTTTATTGTTATAGCATCTACTCTTGTTGGTATTATTGGTCCAACACTGCTTATGGCTTTTGGTCTTCTTGCTAACGGAACAGCCAACATTATTAAAATGTTTTTAGCCTTACGTGTTGGTTTCTTAAAACTTGGCGGAAATTCAAAAATTCTTGCACAACAAACAGACTATTTAAATACAGAGCAGATGGAAGCAGCCACCGTTGCAGCATCTTTAAACCAAGCACACACAAGACTAACTCAATCTTTTACAGCAGAAAGTTCAGCAGTTAGACTATTGCGTCAAGCCTATATTGACGCTACAGTGGCTGCAGCAAACTTTGCTAGAGCAAATCCAGGAATGATGATGCCTGGTCGTAAAGGTGCAGTACCAAAGAAGTTTGCAAAGGGTACACCATATGTTCCAGGATCTGGAAACAAAGACACAGTTGCTTCAATGCTTACTCCAGGTGAAGCAGTTATTCCTAGAGATATTGCACAAAATCCTCAGTTCCAACCATTAATTGAAGCACTTGTTTCTGGAAGCATTCAAAAATTTGAACAAGGTACTGTAAATGTTGGAGGAAGATCATTTACAACAAAAAGTCAGGATACTGGATTAAGGCTTCAAAATAAAATTGCTGAATTAACATCTAAGGGATACTCAGAAGACAAACTTCTTAAGGCTTTAGAAAAAAATGTTGAGCAAGGCAGACCAATGACTGCTTCACAACTTGAAAGAAGATTGTCAATTGGTCGCGGTGCTGGTTCTGGAACATCAGCCCCATCAGCAATTAGATCTCTTGCAAAACAATCACAATCAGGATTTATGCAAGAAACTAATGCAATTAAAGAAGTTCTTAAAAGACAAGGGGTAGTTTTAACTCCAGCACAAGAAAAGAATTTATTTAATGTTCAGGCTTCACATATTGAGGAAGTAAGAAATGCTGGAGTAAAAGAGTGGAAATCTAAGAACCTTGTAGCAGATCTGGGATATGTAAATAATTATTTAAATACTGTTAAGGGTAAACTTGGTAGTTCATTATCGGGCATGTCTGACGATCAACTTAAATCAATGGGTATTGATAGAAATGAACTTAAAAAACTTCAGTCTGGAACACATCCAACAAATGCAAGAGCAGCAGAAACACTACGTTCTGTTGCTAGATATGATGCACGGATTAACCCTAATTCCTATCAAGCAAAGGCTGTACTTGCTGGATTAGAATATAGATCAAAAAGTAATTTTTATTCTCAACCAATGAAAACTTTGGCTGATGTAACTCCACTTAAAAAAACAAAGTCTGAAGTTGTTACTGGTCAAACAGGAAGGGCAAAGCCTGCATCAGTTGGTGTTGCTGGAGGTGCACCTAGTGATCGACGCCAAGTCGGTGTTGGCATAGGAGAAGCAATCCTTAACAAAAAAACAACTAAAGCATTAAGATCTGGACGTTCAGCATTTGTTCCAGGGTTTGGAAAATTTAGAATTGCAGGAGCAGAAGATGGAATTCCAACAGGTCAAAAGACTGGAAGCACTACAGTTGGAACGGTATCACAATCAGCACAACTATCAAGAGCACAGTTAATTGCCGCTACAGAAAAGATAAGTTTAAAAGAAGCAAAACGTAGGATTGCTGCAGAGGGTAAATTAACAAGTGCCATGAATGATTCTACCAAGGCTCAAATAACTACAAAACAACAATTAACTGAGTTTAGCAGTAAGGCTAGTAAAGGAATAGGCGCTGTTAGTGGTTTAACAATTGCTGCTTCTTTTGCTGGAGGAAAAGTTGGAGAAATGGCACAACAGATTATGCCGTTTGTATTTGGACTACAAGGAATAGCAATGCTTCTTCCACTATTGGCTAACCCTTGGGTTGCTGCTGTTGCTGGAATAGCAGTATTAGGTGGGCTAGTTATGAAATTTAACAAAGATATAGAAACAGCAAGACAAGAAGGAATTAATCTTGCTAAAGCAATGTCAATGACTTCTAAAAAATTAGTTGATTTATCTGTAATTAGTGGAACAGTTAGTGCAAGTGAAGCAGCACAAAGAAAAAGATCTAACTTGCTTTCTGGTACAGTTGATGCCCAAAGACAATATGGACAAAATGTTCTTGAAAGTGATTTTGGCAAAGGTCTTCTTGCAGATATTGGAACTCAAGCAAAAGTAGGAAAAACACCAAAAGAAATTGCACAAAATATGGCTAATCAATTAGCAATGGCTGTATCTCAAGGAGTAGTAACAACAGCACAAGCACAGAGCATTTCATCAGCACTTGGAGAAAAACTAGGAAGTTATGAAATACCAGCAATGATAAGTGGTAAACTTGTAACTCTTTTAGGTCCAAATGGAGAAAATATTCTGAAAGATCCACTTGAAATTTCTTTAAAAATTAAAGAAGAATCTGTTAAAAATTTAAAAACAGCATTTGATCAAGCACAAAATAATAGAAAATCTTTAGTTCCTAGTTCAGGAATTGCTCAAGTTGGTGGAGGAGCCGCACTTTTTGCAGCCGCAGGTGGTGCTGCGGCAACTGGTGTAGGTGCACCAGTAGCAATAGGATTAGCCGTTGCTGGTACTGCTGCAATTCTTAAAGCAGTCTATGATCAAAATAAAGCAAAAGCACACAACGCTAAACTTGATTCAGCAACGCTACAATTAGGTCTTGAAACAATTACTCAAAATCAACAACTTGTAGATGGATTAAATCAACAATATGATTCTAAAATTAAAAATGCAAAAACTGAACAAGAAATTTTAGATATTGAAAAACAAAGAAAAATAAGTTTGGATCAATTAAATGTTGCAAACAAAACAACACTAAATGATGTTATTTCTCTTTCAAGTAAAATATCTCCAGAAAACTTTAATAAAGCGATCAACTCATCAGTTGATAGTTTATATGAAAATGCTTCAGATGCAGTTAAAGTATTTAAAGACATTGCTGAACAAGAATTAAACAATTTTGCAAATTCAGATCTTAAAAAGGTTATACAAATTGGTTTTGCTTCTGGAGATTTAGATCCTAATACTGTAATTCAGATGTTAGACTTATCTAAGAAAAATCCAGAAATTGAACAAAAAATAAAGTTTATAGTTGATAAATCAGGATTTGCCGATGCTGCTACAGTTTTTCAATTATTATTTCAAACTGGGGCAGATGCAAATACAATTAATATTATGTTAAAATATATCAATACCAATAAAGTTGATTTAAAAACAGACATAGAAGCATTAAATATTCTTGCAAAGTTTCAACCAACGTATGGAGTTACTTTAGATTTAAAAACAAACGGAGCAGAACAACTTGTACTAGCAAATTCAGCACTGTCAAAAATTGCAACATTGCCAAAAACAATAAATAAAACAGTAGTTCAACAACTTGCTGGAGCAAATCCAGAATTATTTAAAGATGCATTGCTTAATTTTACCTTACTTTCAGAAGGAAAAGATTTAATAAGTAAGACACTTCTTGTTAATTATTTAGTTGGAAAAGAAGATCCCGCACTCATAGCAGCAGCAAAAACTGCAGGGTTATCAGTTCCAGAATATATTGCAAAAGGATTTAATGCAGCATCTACAGCATTCACAACAGATACTAAAGTAAAAAACCCAAAAGCAAGAGACACCACACTTGACGATATTTTAAATAGACTTAAGATGGTTCGTAAAGCATCCATTAATGCTACTGGCGGTATAAATGAATTATTAAAGGTAACTAAAGGTAAAGGTTTAACTCAGTTTGGCGGGGTAATGCAAAACCTTATGAACCAAGCCCCAGGAGCAATGAATACTCAGTTCTTAGATTTTATTAGTCAGATGGATGATAAAACACGCAAAACATACATGACAATTAAAAATGGTAAGGCTACATTAACTTCACAAGGTAAAGCCCTTAAAGAAGCATTTGATGAAGCGGTAATTGGAGAGTATCAAATAACACAAGCAAAAACTATAGATACTACCAAGGCTCAAGGAAAGGCATTTAAAAAGTTAACGGCTGCTGGAGTTTCTGCTGCACAAGCAATTGAGATGGTTGCAGATGCTGAACTTGCTGTAGCCATAAATGGAAAAGATATTAGTTCTGAAGAACTTTTAAAGATGGCAAGAAATGCTAAAACTGCTGCTCAAGCAGTAAAAGATTTGCAACAAAATTTAAATATGCAAACTAGGGAAGGTCAGTTCTCAATCTTTAAAGAATCATTTTCCCAAGCAACAGATTATTTTGATGCACAAGGCGCACTTGTTCAACAAGAAAGAGAAGCATCTCCAGTATTTAAGGATTTGAATACACAGATTGATGCACAGACCGCTGCAATAGATGCAGCAGAAAAAGTAATATCTGATTATCAAAGTAAAATTGGTGAATTACAACATGATTTAGAATACAATACTATTTACGGAAGTCGTATAATTGATAATCTTAATTCACAGGTTGATATTTTAACAAGAAGTGCTGAGATTAATTTTGATAGACCTCTTGCCAATCTAAATGATGAGTCTTCAATTCTTTCTAATACCCTTGGTCTTATTGATAAAGCAGAAGAAGGAATTAATGCTAAGTTTGATGCACAAGAAGAAGCACTTACTAAGATTTCTCAACTTAATTCTGAAATTGCAGCACAAGAAAAACAAAGACTTACCCTTGCTGATGCACTAAGCCAAGGAGATATATCAGCCGCTGCCGCTGCTGCACAAGAAATGAGAGCAACTTCTGCTGAGGCTGCATCACGCAGATCTTCTGGAACACTTGCCGCTGCTCGTCAATCAGAAATTGGTGCGGCAACAGTTAGTGGAATGACAAGAGTTCAAATTGAAGAACGTCAGTTCCAGATAGGTCAACAAACATTTGCACTAGAACAACAGCGTCAAGTTGTTGAAGCACAAATTCTTGCTATACAAGATCAAGTTTATGCTAAAGAACTTCTTCGTGAGCCAATTAATAAAAAAATTAGAGATTATCAATTTGAGATTGATAAGGTTCAACGTGATTCTTTAGTTCCTTCACAACAACTTCTTGAAAAAGCAACCCTTGCTAGAGATCAATATGAAAAACAAACAACTGCACTCACCAGTAGCCTTACTTATCAGGGTCAAACAAAGGATCAATGGATAGTTATAAATACAGAGTTAACTGCAGTAGAGTCTAAGTATAAGTCAATTGAAGCAGAAACAAGCAAGTCTGCTAAAAATACAGCGGCAATTCTTGCTTCATGGCAAGCATTAAAAAATAAAACAATTACGCTTACTGAAAATGTAAATAGAATTATAACAACTACAAATATAGTAAACACTTCCTACACAAGTTCTGGAACCCCTCCTAAACCTACTGGCAAAATGTATGGTGGAAAAATTATGCCAATGAACTATGGTGGAATGGTTCCTAACTATATGGCTGTTGGTGGTCGTGTAGGTTCTGATAGCGTTCCCTCAATGCTAACACCTGGAGAGTTTGTAATGAATAAGGCTGCGACTAAGAGGTTTGGTCCAATGCTTGAAAATATGAATAACTCTAAGTTCCCTTCAATGATTAAAGATATGACTCCAGCAGTCTATTCATCTAATAACTCATCTGTTGTAGCACCAACAATTACATCTGTAGCAACAACGGTATCAGATAACTCCAGCACCATGTATAATTATAATATTGGAATTACAGTTCCACAATCAAGTGCAAGTTCTAATGATATTGCTAGAGCAGTAATCGGTCAGATTAAGTATATTGATTCACAAAGAATTAGAGGACAAAAGTAATGGCTACCGCAGCATATTTAACAGGTCGTCGTAGGTATCAAAGACCACAGGCTATACTTTGGTCTGAAAACGCAGGAACTCTGCAAGGTGGGGTTTATGTACCAACAGGCTTTGAAATAGGCTCAGAACCCCCAGAGGGGGCTGATGAAGCCCTTCTAGATCAGTTCTTAATACTCTCTGACCATAATCGAGGGGAACTGCAATTTAAACCAAACAGAATTGAGCAACGTCAAAGAACTATCAATGGAAGAATGAGATCCTACCATATTGCTGATAAATTAAATATGTCGTTGTCTTGGAATAATCTTCCATCTAGAGGTTTTTATCTTCCCCCAGACTTTAGCAATACTACTGGCAAATCAGCCTATACAGGTTCTCAAAATCTAGAGCACACAGCAGACGGTGGTGCTGGAGGAGTTGAACTACTTGATTGGTATGAAAACCACAAGGGACCTTTTTGGATGTATCTAGCATATGACAAATACAATAATTTTGGAAGTGATGCAAATGCCTATACGCATCTACAGCAATATAATCAAATCATTGAAGTTTATTTTGATGATTTTAATTACACAGTTATAAAGCGTGGTGGAAATAACTTCGACCTTTGGAATATTTCGGTAATTCTGGAAGAGGTCTAAATGTTTGTAAATGAAGCATTAAAGACGCACCTTCAAACATCTGCAACAGTAAGGCTGCAATCTCTTATTCTTGCTGAATGGAATATGAATATGCCAGATAACTTTTATAAGTTAGGCAACTATAGATACAGACCAGCAGACAATACTTCTCAATATTTTACACTTCCTAATGATTTTGATCAACTAGATTCTGGTAATTATTTTACAGGAGCAACAGATGCTGACGTTGTAATTGATGGTGGATTTACAGATAGTGATATCCCACAACTATTTAAATCTATAAAAGACAAAATGAAAATGATTTATTCTTTAGAAGATTGTTTGAAACCATTTAGACCACGCTCTGGGATTAATAAACCTTTATATTTTAATAATCGATTCTTAGCAAATTCTGGTGCTTCAATGGCTCAAAGACCAAGATACTACATGCCATCGAGATATGATGAATTTAAATACTGGACTTCTTATAGAACAGAAAATAATGTTGAGCGAGGCATTGCTAAAAATATTTCAAATGGTTTGTATTATATAGATGACGCTGTTCCATTTGTGGTATATAAAGAAAATGTTCCAGCAAATAGAATTGTAATTAAAGTGCAGACAAATGTCGGAGATGTTGATCTTGGACCATTTGCAACGGCAACAGCATCAGTAGCAGATCCCTTATTTGGACCTTTAAATAAAACAACACCAAGTAGGTGGAAGGTTCAATACTTACAAGAAAATAGTTGGGTTGATGCATACTCATTTAGAGAAACTGACACAAGAATCTCTGGAGAACCAATTATAAATACAGATGGATATTTAGAACTTGAGTATGGACTTGTAATACCAGAAGAATATAAGTCTTCATTTATTTTTGCAGAAAGACTTTCATCAGATACCTTGCTTCCTGAAATATCTATAAATGGCTATGCATATCTTGTAATTGAAAATGAAGGTGATCGTGGAACATTTTATATTTGGATAAATGGTGGGTATGTAACATTTACTCCA
>JGI1221J13441_10000179_pt1 | contig 31143 bp, 28 predicted proteins | sample LakVidmifraction_4_FD_13441 | JGI IMG/M metagenome (IMG submission 13441) | reverse complement strand
ATATTTGAGACAACAGAATAAGTAGTATTTAATATACTATCCTGGAAATCATAAACAGTAGTAATAGGAGTAGTTCCTGATGGCGATAATGTAATGCTCTGTACGTCGATAAACTCTTTATTAAAGTTAACAATAGTTCCTAAAGTATCTCCAGCTACGCCAGCTACACTACCTGCATCGTTCTTTAGTTTAGAGTCAGCTCTAACAGAAAGCTCTGCAATTTCATATAGATCTTTATCTGTTGGTGCAGTTACAGTCAACCTTACCTTAACGTATCTGAAGTTTGTTCCATATACATCGGTAACTCCATTATACTCTACGAAGGTAGAGTTGTCAAGAGATAAACTTATCTTAGGTATTACTACAGGGTTACCTGCAATAATAGCACCACGAGAGTTTAATATTACCCTGCTAGAAGATAAAACTACACCGAAGTCAAAAGTCTCTTCATAGAATGCACTTCCATTTGTAGGTTGTACATAGATAGGATAGCCTGCAGTAACTTGTGCTTGAGGGCTTGCCCAGCTTCTTGTAGTAAAGTGCTGTTCAAAAGTCTCTACAGTATTTACTGGTAGCGCTAAAACATTTCCATCAAAAGAAGCAGAGGACTTAGTGCCAGTAAAACTACTAAAGTATTCGCCATTGAAAGTAAAATCCGGTGGTTCATTTACTAGTGTAGTAATAGCAACTGGTTCGCTTTCAATAGCGTCAGTATCTACAGCAGCTAACCAATAAGTGTACTCTGCTCCTACAATCTCTGTAATAGTAGTGAAAGCTCCTTTTTTATCTCCAATAACTGTAGCAGTTTCCCACACTGCACCTCTCTTGATTAGCACATGGTCAATTGGAAGAGAAGTCCTTTGAGGAAGAGTCCAGAAAAGCATAACTGTATTATCAATTACTTGTGCTCTTGCATCAGACACAGGATCTGGCGCTGACTTAGTAACTAACTGAGAAAAACCTGCAGATTTATTCCCATGAATATCTACTGTTTTAATAGTAAATAATCTACCACCTACCCAATCAGCTGCAATAGTAATAGTATTACCTTTTACAGTTTTTACACTACCGTTATAAGTTAACTCATAGTAGGATATATCAAACTCAGAGGCTGTTACATCGTTCCAATTTAGATTGACTGTAGCACTTGTTAGAGCAGTATCTTCATAGTCAAATGAAAAGGAGTCGATATTTGAAGGCGTAGGAAGAGAGTAAGAAACACTTGTAGGATTTAAGCTGTAGTTTCCAGCTGAATCCACTGCTTTAACATAGAATGTAAAAGCTGTATTATACCGTATAAATGCACGGTTAGCATCTCCATAGAAAAGCCTAGTTATATCGTTAGAACCCCAACCACTGTCTGCATCTCGGACTTCATATGTATATACATCTAGTTCTGGATTATTATCCCATGTAAGAAGTAATTGACCACTTGACTTATCCGAGAATACTTTGAAATTTGTTACATCTGAAGGTGGGTTAGTCTTTCCTACTACTGTATGATTAGAATAAGAACTCCAGTTCCCAACAATACCGTTACGACCCACATACCTCATCCTAATCTTGTAAGTACTACCCTCTTGAACGTCACCAATAGATGCAGCACCTTTTTGATACGGCACAAAGATAGACCTAAAGTTTAATCCTGCAGTAGATTCTAGTAGGTCATACTGCACTTCTACAGACTCTACAGTAGCAGGTAGTTGAGATGCGTTTACATATGCAGATGCAATTCTATACTGAAATACACCCTTAGATATTCTCTCCATTACTGATTCATCACTTACAAATCCAGTAATCTGTGGAACCTTATTCCCGAAATTGTCAACTTGTAATCTAGGTGGCAATGTTATCTGAGATTCAAATACAACAGCTGCAGTTAGGTTTAAATACTGAGTGTATATATTATATTCAGATGTTACTCCATAATCTACTAAAGTAAGTCTAGCTGAGTTATTTGCAGAAGGTTCAATGCCTATTACAATACAGTCTTGAGCTTCTTGTTGTAATTCTCCGAATAAGAATAGATCCAGTACATCGGCTTCTGTTGTAGTTACTGCAGTAGTTAAATCAACTTCGTTATAGTAACCATCTATAGTTTTAGCTACAAGAGTTCTTACTGTAGAAGCACCCAGTTTACTTCTAATTCGTAGAGTATAATTAACGCCAGCTTGCATAGGAAGATCTTCATCTAACAGTAGCTTAGTGCTTGATAGCCTAGTTTTAATTCTACCGGAACCTAAACCCCACATTGGGACATCGTGCATTACTTTTACACGGTCTCCTCTATTACACACTAAGTATTCTATATCGCTATTTAGTGTATAGACTTCAGGTCTGAGTTTAATCTGCGCCATATGCCAACGAGCATGATCAATAACTAGGCTGCGCTTAGTTACACCTGGAAGAGTAATGCTTTCAAATAATGTAGCATTTGTAGCTGTCTTACCTATATCATAAACAATAGTCTCTGACTCTTGGTAATCTCTATCTTCATCGTAGAATGTTACACGTAAACCTTCGGGACGTTTAGGCAGTACTTTTGTAGCTTCAAAACCCCAAGAATTATGCGGTGTAAAATGCTGAATTACATTTGGTTTAACTTCGTCTATAACTACTGTCCATTTACCATCAACAAGTGCAGGACTGGCTCTACCAGCAGCACAAATATCTCTAATAACTTCTAGTATGCTTCTAGCTTCTCCCAATATACCGTTGTACTCAAAACCCATGCTTTGGCAGTAATTGTAGAAGTACTGCAACTGCGCTAGATTGATTTGAGTATTTGCGTTAGTAACCTTACGCGGGTTAGCTGGGTGCTCTAGTACGTAGCGCACCAAAGCTGCTGGGTTATTTGTATTACCATCTACCCATGCAGTTCCATTCCAATCTTTACACCAAGTTTGGACTACTGCACTAATACCTTGAATGCTTCCATTTAGTTGCTCAGTAGCCTTAATTTTGAAAGCTGTCTTTGCAATCTTAGTTCCAACAGGATCAACTGCAGGTGTAACATTACGTAAGAAGGTTATATCTTGTAGAACTGAAACAAAGTAGTAACGAATATCTGGATTGTCTTCTGTGTTATCACCAGTTTCTCTTCTAGCCCTAACTAGCATCTGTGCATTATTTAAACCTAAGTATGTACGTGTAGTAGTAAATGCATCTTTCTTAGCTGTATCTCCGCCTATAGTTAATACCTCAAGTAAAGTAAAGGTAATACCTGCATCATTCGAAGACTCAAGTCTAATCTTCACTGAAGTAGCTGCAGAGTTACCTGCGTTATCTCCTTTAGTAAATATCTTACGTAAACCCTGTGGGAAATGCAAAGCTACGGTAACTGAAGTAACAGGTACAATCTCTTCATTTGTGTTGAACTCTGTTCCCGTAGCTGCCTCGAACCAAGGGCCAGGAGCTACTGTTACTTCTGGGTTGCCATCACATACTAATTCAACTTGTGTATTAATCTGTGTTATGTCGTTGCCATAGATAGAATCAAAGTCTCTCTTAGTAGTTGCAGAAGGTTCAGTTTTTCTATCGAGTGTAATATAATTGTAATCTGTAAAGTTAGTTAAAGGTATTGCACCTATTCTTAAAGTAGCAGCATCAATAGTTAAAGGGCCATAGCCCCAGACTAATAGCATAGATAAATAACTATCGCGTTCATTTTCGTATGTTAAGAAGTTTACGGAACCTAGAGGAGGTGTTACACGTACTTTTCCTAGAACAACAGGTATTGCAGCATAAGGTGTAATAGGATTAGAACCTCCGTTAACAAGCAACTGACGTTCTGCACTACCTGGATCATTTCTATTTGCACTTGTAGGAGATCTAATCGGTGCTATGGCATTTACCAGTGCAGAACCCACCATCATAACACCTGCAGTTACTGCAATATTTAATGCAGTTAGACCTAAAGTTACACTTGTACCCATAACACCTGCAGCGGCTGCTGCAGATGTATAACCAGTAATGGAACCTGCAAGCATGGGAGCATAGTATGCAATAGCTAAAACAGCTATTAATCTTATTGCATCTCCTGTAGGAACTGCGCGGTATTCGATTACGTCGTTCTTATTGATAACAGTAGTATACCAAGCCTCTTGTGCAATAACTCTACCATTGATCATTACACTGATTCTGCTTTTAAGCTCTGCAGCTACATTATACTGCAAGCTAATATTCTGTATAAGCTCTGTTACAGTAGTACCTGGAATAACTGCTACTGTGTAGCGTTCAGTTTTTAATGGATGCGGTACTGTGTTTAGAATAGCATTTTTATTTTCAGAGTACCTGAAGAAACCTACCGTGCGTTTATTCCACTTGGTTGCGCTTAGGGATTCAATGGCAGTATCTTGCTTTTCTCTTACATGGATAAAGTGCGTAGGGCTAATAACTAAACCTACGTGAGACTCTATGCCTAGAATTCTAAATAGAACAATATCGCCTACTTGAGGTTCATCTGCAGGTTCCCATCCTTCTTTATATTGTGCAATTAGCTCTTCGATTCTTTTGTTATCCTGCACAGCGTAATCTGCAGTAAAACTTGGTAGAGTAATGTTCTTTTCTTCTTTGTAGATCAGACGGACTAAACCATAGCAATCTAACCCTGAAATATCCCTACCTTTTTCAGCATAAGGAATACCTACATATTTATCAAAATTCATTTATATTCCTCTTGTCGGTTTAGAACATTCCACTGAAATATCTTGGCGTAAAAGAATGCACCGGAAACGGCTCGCGTTCATAATCAATCATAGATAACTCAGCTGTAACAGTATCTGCACTATAAGTAAAACCAGTGATATAGAAGTCTGAGAAAGATACTTCAACTACATCAGGAGACTTACTGAGTACCAGTTCTAATTTAATTCTAGGCGGTGCTGTTAAAGTTCTAATAATAGGCGTAAGAAATCTAGTAACATCATACATTACAATAGAGCATCTGGGAGCCTGTGCTTCATCTTCAGATGGTAGCGAAATCTGCATAGGCAGGAAGGTAAAGTCCTGGGCGTTACTAGTAACACCGTATGTAACTTCCGCTGCATTCTCAGATAAGCGCTTAGTATATCCGTCTGCTAATCTATATACAACTTGATCTTCATTAAAAGGATCATATATAGTAAGTAGGATAAGTAAGTCATCATCTGCATCAGGAGAGAAAACTGCTCTTAACGCAGCAGGTGATAGTGAAGTTAATCTACTCAAGGTAACACCTCAAATTGTAAAGAGACTTGCCAATACTCCGGTAGAAGATAAGCTAAGGTAAATAGTTGTCCGTCCCCTTGAGGTACTATTCTTACTTCGACTACCGCTAGTGTTCTAGGATGTGTAAAGTCGAACCTAGCCGTAGCCATTAGTGTATCCTGAGTAAATACTCTGAGAGTCTCACACTGTGCCGTAGACATGTCAAACTGAACGTTAAGGGTATCTGGACGTTTACCTCTTCTACGCATCTTTGCAGGCCCGGAATCAGTTTGAGTTCTGAGAACTATTGCACCAGAAGTCTCTGAGTAACTAGACAAAGGTCTTTGTGGTAAAGATCCAGGCCATACATAAGCTGCCATATATTATCTCCTAATTAATTGTGGTTGAATACCAAATGTAGACTTAATAGATTTCTGTGAAGAACTGCCGCTGCGTGATATTTCACCTGCTTGCATTTCACCGATTACTACTTCAATCTTGCGGTTACCTTTAGAGTCCGTAGTTTCATTTGTAGTTGCTTGTGAGCTGCTATTATTAATAACTTGTACAGAAACATTACTAGAGTTACCACCGGCAGCTACTACACCCAGAGAGCCATCAGATCCTCTACGGAGTGGCATAATAGCTTCAGGCCCAGCTTCACCCATCATGCCAGTGCCTTTAGCGAACTTAAACATAGTAGGAGAATCTACGATTGAATTTGTGAATGAACCACCGTTAGCGAACTTCTGTACACCTGCATTAAATGAACCACCATTAGCAAAACCAAGTGAAGAAGATATAGCAGCTACTATACTAGATCCACCACCTGCAGCTTTAAACATGTTAGTCATAGCCATCTGCATTTCAAGTTTAATCAGACCTATTAGCATGGATTTAACCATATCCCCAAAGGATGTTTTACCAGTTAAAGCAAAGTCTACAATTGCATCACTCATACCTTTAAACAGGTCTTCAAAGGCAGTAGCATAAGCTTGATTGCGTTTAAAACCGTCGTCTAACAAGTACTGCTCTCTATCGTAGACTTCCTGTGCTTTAGCTTTCTTGACCTCAGCTAGATTTGCGTATAGAACTTCAGCTTTAGCATATTCCGCTTGATTCATTGTGCGGGAAGCTTCTGCTAGATTTTTCGCATGCTCATTGTCAGCTTTCAAACTAGCTTCTTTAAATTTAGACAGTGAAGTAATAGATGCCTTTTCAGCTTCTGTTTTAAAGTCCATACCGAAGCTAGAACTAAGGGTTTGACGTTCTGCATTAATATCTGTAATATTTCTATCTACGGTTATCTTAACACCCTCTAAAGCTTTAAACGAATTTGAAGTCTTATAGACAATATTTAGTAGCCTACCGTACTCCTCAAGTGATACATTTCCAACTAGGAGTGCTTCATCTAGTTTTCTAATTGTACTATAGTATTGATCACCCATCTTATCGCTCTTACCATATAGATCTGTAATAAGTTCAATATCTCTTTTTCTTTCGTCTTCTGTTCTCTTTAGTATTTCATTGGCATTAGCTTCTGCATAAATTGCACTGATTTCATCTTGACGTCGTTTAGACTGGCCCTTGAAAGCATCGGTAGATCTTATATTAGCTAGCGCTATTTCTGCTTTTGTTAGATTCTCTACTGCACCAATTTGAGCTAGCAGGAAACTAGTAGCCTGTTGTAGCATCTGCTGATAAGACTGCTCTATTTTAGTAGCTTCACTTTTAACTTTATTTGCAGCTTCATCGCGCTTCTTTTTGTCGTCTTCAAACTTAGAGGCATCAGCAGAGTCTTTAGCTCTTTGCTCAGCTATTTGTTGCTCTAAGGTATATCCTTTTAGTAAACTGCGTAACTTACTCTCAGCTGCTTCCAGTTGTTGACCTTCAAAACTATTTACATCTGAACCATCGGGTAAATTTTTAGTTAGTTTTAATACTTCGGCTGCTACAGCCTGGATATCAGCTATAGCATCTCTTCGCCCAATACCCATGATTGAATTCCAAGTATTATCCCAAATCTTACCAATTGAAATACCTAGATTTGTAATCGTACCAAAATTGGCTACTGTTCTATCTGCTGCAATCTTGCCTGCATCTGCATAAGCTGCAGTAGCTATCTCTGCAGCTTTAATAGCATTACCTGCACGCTCATAAGCATCTACTTGTTTTAATATCTCTACTGGTATAGTGCCAAGTTTAATAGCTAATTTAGTCAGAGCTTCTGTAGGTTTTTCTTGGAGTTCTTTGAACTGCTTTACTGTATCTGCAATTGGAATATCAAAGGCTGTCTTTAGAGCTTGAGCAGTTGTTGCAATCATTTTTAAACTGTCACCAGACATGCCACCAATCTTTGCCATTTCTGTTAGGACTTTAAGCGCATCTCCAGTGCTTACACCAAATGCATTCATAGCCTTAGCTGCATCATATGCCATATCTAGACTCGTGCCCATAGCAGCGCCTGTTAGGTTTAGCGCTCTGTTTAATTCATTCTCTTCTTTTATTAGTGAACGTACAGAAAAAGCTAAAGCAATAAGCGCAGCTATCGCAACAGCTGCCCCTAAACCTACAACAACCGTTAAAGCTTTTCCTATTAGATCAAATGCTTTTACTAGCCCAGATCCCTCTCCAGATATTGCGATAAGTTTAACACGAAATATATCTAATAAAGCAGAAGTGCCTGTTATTTGCATACCGAACTTTACGATAGCATTACCAGAACCAGTAACTGCATTTACTATCAACTGACCTACAGCTAGACCAATATCTTTCACGCTGCTAACCATTGCCTTACTAGCTTGCACAAGCATGGCACCCATCTGAGAACCTGCTACACCCGCTAATGCGAACTGATCTCGCAACTGACCACCCTGTTGCAATAACACAGTAAGTGGAGCTTGACCAGAGTATAAACCAACAGCAATGTCGGTAATCTGAGGCCCAAGGGCACGAGATAGGTAATCTACCTGACGATTGCCACCTGCTTTTTCAATAGAACCTAAAGCTGTTTTATACTTTGTTAAAGCAGCTGCTTGCTCTGATGCAGTTTTACCTGAGCGCTTTAATGCCTGTTCAAACTTTATTAGTTTATTGTTTGTTGTACTGGTTATTTCTCCGTTAGCTGCAGTTAGCCGTGTAGCTCTCTCCATTTCAGTAGCTACATACTCGCTAGCCTTGGCTGTTGCGTTTGTTGCTTGAACCTGATCTCGCATACTTTTAGTTCTAGCATCATTAGCCTGGTTAAGCCTTAAACTCTTCTGTACTAGTTGTTCGTACTCTGTACCAAGACCAGTTAGACTTTTACCTTCAATACCGTATAGTGCAATCAAACGCTCTTTTTCACGAGCTAAGTCGATCATTTGCTTTTCAGTTAAACCTAGATTTCTGTTAAATAAGCTAGTGACTTCATTGGTTGTTTTATATTCATTTTGCAGCTTCTGGAGTAAACCGATACTTTTATCAAAAGGATCGCCACCAATTAAACTACGCTGAGTTTTCAACGTATTATTTAGAGCCAGCATATCTTCATCTAAAGCGCCAGCAGCTCTAGCTGTAGCTAATATGGAAGCCTGACCTTTGGAATTACCTTGTGCCATGTACTCTAGGATAAGATTCTGGCGCTCTAGCATAGACGTAGATTTACCTACAGCAGTTGCAGATTTCTCTTCTGCTTGCTGTAATTTAACCTTAGCAAGTGCAGCCTTAGAAGCAGAGTCCTCTGTCTTAGACAATTCTTTATTACTCTTTGCAGTTTCTTTGATAAGGTTCTGCATCGGTTTATCTAACTTAGATACTTCAACAGCTAACTTAGCAATTTCAGATGCTGCGTCTTGTAGTTGCTTTGTATCGACGACAAATTTTAACTCTGCTAATTCCATTTTTATTTCCTACGTAATGAATAGTATAATTCTATGTATATGCTAGTATTAATATATACATAGAAGCCCTCATCAGAAGGCTCCTACTTTATTTCTTAGATGCTTTTTTTCGTTCAGCTTCAGATTCTTTTGCATATGATATCATTGCTTCGTTATCTATGCGTTTAATTAAGTTCAGTTCCCAGTCTTCAATCTCTATGCCTATGAGATCTAGATAAGCTTTAAGGTCAGAGTAAGCGATAGGGTTAACACCATAACCATTAGATGATCTTGCATTATTAAGATCTATAAACCAACGCCAGACTTGATTGCAACTCTCTGGTAATTCTTTAATATCTTCTAGCTCTTTAGGTTTTACACCTGTTTGCCGCCATATGGAGTTTAACTGATCCCGCAAGGAACCAGAGTTACCAGATTTTCTACTTAGCTCAAACTCTTGCTTTACAAATCCAATAGCATCGTCAATTTCACTCTGAGCGAAAGTTCAGGAGTTGACCTGCTTCCTCCATCACTGCATCTTTAATCCAAGAATACTCGCTAAAAACTCGCTCTGCATTTTCTTTTGTGAATGCAACCTCTTTGCCGTTCTCTGTGATATTTTCCCATCCGATTACACGGACTACGGCAGACTCTACACTCAGCTCTTCAGCTTCTTCTAGTGTCATATCTTCAGGCTCTTTGCCTCTTCGTTTTGCCTGTTGTTCACGCAGTTTAAATTCTGCGTATTTCTTGCGACCAAAAGCTTTTACTGTTTTAGATTGATCGCCACGTACATTAATAAATACACCAGTAGCTTCACCAGTTCCGGGAAGTTTTAATTCAAACTTATAGCCAACTTCTGCAATCTCTGTGTAATTATGCTTTGCTAGGTCAAATTTCATAATACCCTTTCTATTATTTATAAACAAGAAATGATTATAACATAAATTTCCAGATAAATCAAGATGTACAAATAAAGAAAAACCCCTTGGCTTTTGACCAAAGGGTTTATTCATAAGTTATCTGTGCAAGTATTAAGCAGCAGAATCTTGGATTTGAATCGTAGTAGCAACTAAACCTGCACTAGTTACATCATTAAGTAGAGCTTGGAAACTGGTAGATGCGATAATACCGAGTTCGCCGTCATCTTTTGTGAAGCTACTTAGTTTGACTTTAGGCAGTGTAAAAGTAACGAAGTCGGCAGAAGGGCTACTATCTACAGTTACGCTAAGTACAATAGCAACAGGTGTTTCACTGTTGAAGTAACTACGGAAAGTTGCATCTTGGAAGTAAACACTTAGATTGCCAGTAACACGGATACGACCAGTGAAAATCTCAGCAATTGAGTTAGAACCTACTGCTGTTGCATTCTCTGTTGCACGTTCGATTGAAAAGTCAGCAGAAGTTACCAAAGCAACAGGAGCGCCATCTACAAGCATGATACCGTTAACAGCAGCAAAAATACCATTGGAATTCTGTGCAGTTGGTGAAGTAAAGTACTGAGTTGAACCTGTTTGTGCTAGGTCTTTACCTGCAAAGCCGAAGTCTAGTGTAGTTAAGCCGGTAGCAGGTAGTTGAACAGCCATGCTATTTATTTTCATACCTGTATAAACTTCAGATTGAGCAATATCAGAGTAGAACTCTTCTACTGTGTATGAATCGTCTGTATGGCCGGTAGCAGGTACGAAGGTTTGCTTTCCTGGTGCAACTAGTGTCACAGCAGATGCAGCAACCTGTGCCGTCATTGTAGAGCTATTTAGAGGCACTACAGTTAAGTTTGTAGCTGTAATTGAAGCGACTAGCAAGTTCTTTGCATTATCTGAGGTAGCTGTTAAACCACTAGCACGGACAATCATACCTACACGAACACCGTCAGTTAACCATGAACCTGCTCCACGAACAAGTTCGTAAATACCAGTAGTAGACGTAACTGTTACTTGAGCAGAAGCGCCTAGACTAACAGAAGTAAAATCACGGCCACTGATAGAACCCATGAAATCAGAGTAAGTTAAAGCAGATAACTCACCATTCAGAGAACCTTCAGCAGAACGCACGCCATGACGAAAGTCAGAGACTTGCCGATCTGTACGAATCTCACTAGACTCATAAGCCTCTTTTACTAGGTTAAAACTGGCAGTTACACGGCGAAGTAATTTAGCAGATGTTGCACCAGCTACAGTACCCCAAGTACTCTCTTTCTTGTACGCAACAACTTTTGATGTACCTTTTGAAATTGGCATATTATTTTCCTTAATTTAAATTTTCAACATTTGCAAATGTACTGATTTAGGTTCAGCAACCTCGATTAGTATGAGTATACTTCTGCAACTAATTGAATTAGTACAGGGCAGATTACCCTCTCAGATACAACAGTGTTACCAGCAATTTGTGGTGTTTTTAGTACATGTATCTTTACATTATCTTCTTCTAGTACTAAACCTTTTGCAAAGTGATTGCGAACAAGTTCAGCCCGTGTAATAACTTCAGAAGTACCTTTGTTAGCAGAACCTACAATAAACACCTGTAGAGTTACTCTTTCACGGTGGAAGCCTACACCTAGCACAGGATCTTCTGGGGCTTGAATTGTAAATTGAACTCTTTGGTATATTGAAGCAGTAGGCTCAAAACTAACTCCCTCCCATGCTGTAGCTAAAGTAGGGGTCAAAGCAAGTAGCCTACGTTCAGCTGCTCTTTTAATTTGTATAATTGCCATTAACTTTCCTTATAATAATCGTCAAGATGTAATTGATATGTTCTCATGACGGAATCAATTGTAGGCTGCATTATTGGTTGATTTTTATTATACCTATCAAAATTCTTTTCAAGTTCTAGTATATAAGGCCCAAAGTTACTGATCATGATAGTTTCACCTAGCTTATAATCATTTAAGTCTGATTTAATAAGTGAAGATGCCATATCGTCAGAACTGTCTCCGTATAGTGCTTGCATCTCAAGAGTACCATCTGTAGATACTCTCCAAGAACCCTTAGCAAAACCTTCTATAGGTTCTAGTCCGATTAATTTTTGTCTCCTCAAGTAAAGGTCTTCCCACTTAACTGCATCACCGATAGGAGTATTATCTATTGCGGTTACAGCTACAATGTATGAGAATTTTTCCACCATACCTTGCATCTTTCTAGTAGCTTCTTCGTGGAAGTCTTTCAAGCTCTTCTCTAGTGCAGAGGTATTTACTGATATTTGCATTACTAACTCTTTACGGCTAATATCTTATATAGAATTATCAGACCATCTGCAGCGTGTTCAGTTATCGAGTCTATAGTATAAGTAGTAGAATCAACTGTTATCTTATCTTTAACAGCAGGTGTAAACGCTAGATTATTATTCGCTAGATGAAAAAGAGCAGAATCTCTTCCTATCATATTCGGAAAGTTATACTGATTAGCTCTTACGTGCTTCTTGTACATTCTAAGTTGATAGCTAGTTTCTGTGTTGCTTGTAGAACTTGTCTCAACATCATAATAACCCTCTTGAACTACAGTATAAGTACAAATTTTACCGTGTTGATTTAATGCCTTAACTGTAAGAGCTAAATATCTATCCATATACTTCCTTCAGTTAAATGCCAAACGAACCAAACCGTGATGGGTAAGAAGGATTAGTCCTTGAGGTATAATAAGTATCAGATGGTTGTTTAATTATATTGTTATCTAAGTTAGCATCATTAGCTATCATATCATCCTTAGATATACCGCCTGCATAACCTTGAATCTTATCGTACATAGAATTAAGACCTGGACTCTTAATATATAACTGCAATGCCTGCATATAGTTCTTTGCAGCTGAGGAGCCTTTAATACTAAAAATATCTACAGTTTCATCGGTACGCATAGAAAGCTTTAGAAGAATACTCTTAGCTGAATCCATAGAAGCTCGTTGGATATTCCAATCATGCTTACCCAAGAAATATGTATACTCGTCATCTGACATAATTGGAAATTCTGCAGATGTATCACCAAGCTCTATACGAAGTGCATGAATTGTCATAATATATGTCCTTTAGTGTATCTAACATAAAAACTGAAATAGTAGTATCTAAGTATTTAAGTACTATAGCGTAATCTAAGTATTTAAAAAGACTATAGCGTAGTCTGTAAACTTAATAGCACTATAATATAACAATACTAATGCTATATTTCAATTCTTATGTTAGAAACCCGCCGAAGCGGGGATCTAAATTAACTAGCTATTAGTTGCTTGAAAACAAACGAACTAGAGCTTGTGGGCGGCGAACTAGGTTCACAAAGTTAGATTCTGTTTGAATCTCAATCTGGCTACCTTTAGGATCGCGGAAAGTGAAAGCATAAGCCTCTTCACCAATGGTGTTAACAAAGTCAAACTTGTTAGCAGGTGAGAAGTAGCTGATGAACATGTCGCTAGTACCTAGTGGCATTGCGTAAGCATCACCAGCAGGGATCAGAACAGCACCGTTGTAAGAGCCACGGTATTCAATGTACTCGACACCGCCATGAGTAAAACGACGGTATAGACCAGAGCCTAGACGCTGACGTAGTGGCTCTTGAGTGCTAGAGTAGTACTTGTAAGCCTCTTTGACGCCAGCTTGAGTAATTAGCTTGCCGAAGAAACCAGGTGAGCAAAGTACAGTTACATTACTTACGTTCTCACCAGAGAGAATGTTATCCTGAATGTGAGCGATAGCCTCTTCAGATTTAGCTAGAACATCAGTACTTGAAGTACCTAGTACAAAGTCAACCTCTTTACGAGTAACACCGAAATCGGTGTAGTAGTTTCCAGCAACAGTACCATTAGGAGCATAGATAGAACCAGTGGTAATGGCAAAGCAACGAGCAGCTTCTAGTGTAGCAGCGTGGCTACGGCGAATACGCTCTAGCTTACGTGCAATAACAGCAGCTTCAGTTTCAGACTGATCTGGAGAGCCGTAAGCGCGCTTGCCTTGGACATCTTCAGGCTTGATTGCGTCATCAAGTGGAAAGTGCGGGATAGCGAATGAACGTAGAGCACGAGTGTCATCTCTGTTTACGTTGTTACGCTCACCACGGACTTTATCGGTAACTAGACCGAGAGTGCCTTGGCTGGATTCAACGGTAATGCTGTGCTGGGCTACACCTTCATTACGGAAAATTCCGAGTTCGTTAACTAGACCCCATGTGTTTGGAACTAGGAGTAGTTCTTCGGTATAGTCAACGAGTTCAAATGGTTTTTCAAAACTGCGAGTTTGCATTATAATTTCCTTGTTTTATTATTAATATACGTTAGCTATTAAACTGTATCGTTGCTGAGAATACCCTTAGCATCGAAAGCAGCATATACAGCATCTTTTTCGGCGTCTAGGTTATAACTTGTATCTAGAATTAGACCAGCTTTAGATACGATAGCAGCACCGCGAACTAAGCATAGAACTCCGGTGGCAGTAGCAGAAGCTACAGTTTTCTCGACCATTACGATTGCATCGGCTACTTGTGAGCCATCGGTAGCAGTTTGAACTGCAATTTTATATGTACCGTCTGCGGTGACTTTACCTAAGACAGTACCAGGAACTAGGGAAGCGGCAGTACCATTGTAGGTAACTACGAGGCGGCAATAACCGGCTTCTGGAAAGATCTCTTGTTTGACTACGTTTGAAAGACGAGCGGCTTCTGTTGCGATTAGTGGCATTATATTTTCCTTTTAATTTACTTAGCTTGCTTTGCTTGCTTGGCTTTTAACAGTCTAGCTACAGCAGATTCTTTACTGGAGGCTTCTTCAGTAGAAGCGCCTTTTTCTACAAACATATCAGAAGATTCTACAACTTTCATGATTGCTTCAATAGCGACAACAAATGCAGTAAAATCATCTTCAGATTCTAGTGTCAAACCTGCCTTAGCGATTGCTTGAACGTTGCTTTCGTCTTTGACGATAGCTTTAATTTTTTCAGTTTTTGCCTTGTTGATAGCTTCTTTTTTATCAGCTTCAAATTCAGCAATAGTGTCCAAAGCTTTTTGTAGTTGTACTTTTTGCTCTTCTAGAGCTTTTTGCACAAGTTCAAACTGAGCTTTTTCTACAGTTTCGACTTTCAATTCGTCATCCATCTTAGATTTCTCCAATTCTTCTTTGTTAACAGAGGTAGACACCCCTTGGCTTGTCTCAACGCTAGCGTTTGTTGAGGTATCATTATCTTCTGCAAAAGCAGTAGGTTTAGATTCTGTATCTAGAGACTTCTGTACTTCAGTAAGTGTAGAAGATTTGTGACCTACACGAACATCCGTAGGTTCATCATCTCTATAAAGTCTAATCAGCGTAGCAGGATTATCTTTACTCCCTTTTACGCTGAAACTTGTATTGGGTACTTTGATTGTTCCATCTTGTAAAATCTTCTCAATCTTACCAGTAGCTCTACCACCGCTGGAGTTCCATGAAACCATATCACCAACTTTTGGTTTATATGCTTTTTCTAATTTGTCAAATGCTTTCTCGATCAAAGCTTGATCATTTAATAGTGCTAAGTATTCGTTTTCATCTAACTCAGATAGAACTTGTGAAAGACTCTCAGCACCGTAAGCAGACTTCATTACCTCGTAAGATTCTAACCTAGACATAATGTAATCTTCATGATCATCTTTAGCCATACTTGTACCATCAGGCATCGTGTGCATTGGTTCGTAACCCATCATAAGAGCTAATACTTCTGCATCATCTCCATATAAGGAGAAAAACTTACGAAGAAAATCTGGTAGCTCCATTGTAACACGAACCTGTTGCATCTTTTGCACAAACTCTTCGCTAAAGTTACTAGCTTTCAGTACTAACTTATAATCAGCACCTGATGCAGGGCCACCTTGATCTTTAGATACAAGAGCAATATGCGAGCCTTCTGCACTAAAATCAATATTACTTAGTTTGCGCTTAGTCTTAATTGTCTTTTGCGTTGTTTGCATTGTATTCCTTTATGTTATTCATCTGCGTCTTCGACATTAGCCAAAGCACCGATAGATATACCTGTAATTTCATCATCTTTAATCATCTGCCAAAGAAAGTCATCGTGTATTTGCAAGGTAATTAGCCATGTGCTTTTCTTCACGAACTGTCCGTTTAGTGTCATGTCACAAGCAGCTAAGTAAGATTCAATAATATCAAAAGTATCTGTCATAACTAAATGAAACAAGTTAGCTCTCATCATGGATTTATTGAAGGACTCTTTAGCCTTACGAACTTCTTCTTCTGATGTATAATCTCCGTGAAGATCCGTATGATCTGGGAGCATTGCTACATAAGTAACCTGCTTCAATTCTTCCTCTAAAGCCTTAACGATAGTTAATCTGCTGCTGTCATGCACAGAAGCACTACTGGAGCTTTTTGTCAACTCTTCTTGCTTTAATATTCTTCTAGACCACGCTACACCTGCAGAGCCACCCCAAAGTAGCCAAGCAATTGTGCCTGCTGTAGGGCCACCATCTGGCATTTTCTTTTCAGGTTTATAGTTTTTCTCGTGCCTGCTGAAGAAAGCTGACATTCTCTTAACAGTATCTAGGCTGAGATTACCATTAATTATATCTCTTGCTCTGGCTACGCCAGAACCTACACCTTCTTCTTTAGCCTGAGCTGCATCTAAACCACCGCGAGAGTATTTCTCTCTCAGGGTTAGTCCGCGCTTTGCATTATTCTTCATTGCATCGGTAGGAGAAAAGCTTTTAGCTTTATAAATTGTTTCCATATTATCCCTATTTAACGCAATATAAAAATTATTATATCACAATTCTACTAGAAAATCAAGTATAATAAATTAATCTGCAATTAGTTTGTTAACAAGTGCCTCAAGCTTTTCGATTCTGGCTTGTAGTTGTATGTTATATTTTGCAAGTTCTACTACAGAGACTAACGCTGCATTACCGTAAGCTAAAGACAGTGTTCTATCTTCGTCATTAGCCTCTTGAACCACTTCAGGTAATAGCTTTTGCCAATCTTGTGCAGAAGACCCAGCTTGTCGAGTATCAGAATCAATACGTGTATAAGTACCTGATTTGACTTTTGCAAGTTTAGCTATAAAATCTTCGGGTAGGTTTAACCAACCCTTCTTAAGCCTCTCGTCTGAGTTTGCCGTAACGTTACCAGACATCGTAAGATTACCACTCATATCCATTTGCAATCTGTTTACAGCGGCAGACCAGCCGCCTATCCTAAATACGTTATCGGAATCCAGACCCATGTTTATAGCATAGTAACCCCCTCGGTTAAAAGACATAAAAGCGCCAGTGTTATCATCAGAGTAAGCTTGAAGTGGGGGATTATTTGAGTTCCCTGTGTTTCCGGTAGATTTGAAGTAGTTATAACCTGTCCATGTGTTACCCGTATTAAGAATAGTAGCTCCAGATGCTCCTGTAGTACCCTGAGGGCCTGTATCGCCTGTTGTACCTGTAGTACCCTGAGGCCCTGTAGCGCCTGTTGTACCTTGAGGCCCTGTATCGCCTGTTGTACCTTGAGGCCCTGTAGCGCCTGTTGTACCTGTAGCACCTTGAGGCCCTGTAGCGCCTGTCGGGCCAGATACCCCAGCAGACCAGGTACCGTCTCCACGCCAGAATGTACTTGATGAAGCACTAGCACCACTATTGAGACGGGCTACAGGCAAATTTGCTGATAAGGCTGTAGCAGTGGCTGCATTTCCGCTTATATTTGTCTGATCACCTGTGTTAGTGCCGCTATTAATACCTGTATTAACTTGAGCACCAGCTGCAATACCGTTAAGCTTTACAGTCTCAGCAGCAGTAATTAATCCAGCTAAAGCTGTAGTTGAAGCAGGTATAACTACGTTAGCACCAGTACTACTTGTAACTGTAAGAGTAGTAGCTGCAGCAGTTACACCTAAGTCTGTTGGTACGTTAACTTGAGCACCAGCTGCAATACCGTTAAGCTTAGTTGCATAAGCAGCAGTCATAAAACCGTCAACAGAAGATGTAGCTGCAGGTATTGAAACAGTAGGTGTAGCTCCACCAGAAGATATAATAGGAGCTGTAGCAGATACTGAAGTAACAGTCCCTGTGTTAGAAGTGTAAGAACTTGGGTTGCTAGATAAGTAAAAAGAACTGGAGTTTAAACCGTCCAATGTGTCTGCATCTAACCCGCTACCAGCTCCGTCTACATTCTTAATTGAAGATAATAGTTGTGAATCAGTAACCGCTCCTGTATTACCACCAACCGAAGTAACCGCTACTGGTATAAAAGAATCAATAGTTCCATCTGACTTCTTAAAGTATAATTTACTGTCTGTATAGTTAATAGCTAACTCACCGAAATCCAAGTCTGAGGATAAAGGTACTTTTTCAGCGACAGATGATTTCTTTAATATAATTTTACTTGACATTTGCAATCCTTAATAAAGGTAAAAAGAAAAGGCGGTAAAAACCACCTGTTATTGATAATTATTTAGTATGTTCCACCATCTACTTGAGATATAGAAACCAAACCTGCTGTTACTAAAAAGTCAGTATTATCGAACTTGGAAAGACCTAGGACTGAAGTGCTTGCAGTTGGAATAGCAGTTGAGCCAGCTGCAGTTACTAAGCCTTTAGCATTTATTGTAAAGTTAGGAACTGTTACTGAATTACCAAAAGTGCCTGAGTTGGAGTTAACTGCAGCTAGGGTCAGAGCAGCCGACACAGAAGCACCACCGTTTACAGCAGAAAGAGTAGCAGTAGCATCACCAGTTAGACTCAGATTGCGTGCAGTTTGCCAAGTTGTTGCAGTACTAGCATTACCAGATAAAGCGCCGTGAACAGTACTTACATTTAGATTTTTATTTAAGTTCCAGCGATCGTCTGCATTTGAGTAGGTGAAAGTTGCAGGGACAGTTGGCCCTATTAATGTAAGACCTCCTCCATTAGCACCAGCTGCATCAACAGCATCTTTAGCTAACTCAATGTTTTTATCACCTACAGCCAAAGTAGTACTGTTTATAGTAGTCGTTGTGCCTTGTACAGTTAAGTTACCTGTAATTATTGCATTACCAGTTACGTTAATGTTCTCAGAAGTAATGTCATCACTTGTAAGAGTACCATTTATGTTTACGTTGTTAAATACTACGTTACTTGTTGGAGCAACTGCTTGTCCAATCGCTAATGTTACAGTATTATTGGTAACTGTAGTAGCGACACCAGTTCCTCCTGTAAAGGTTAGAGTATCTGTTAATAGGTTAACACCGTCTGTACCAGTACCTCCTGCAATGCTAAGGCTACTAGCTACGCTAGCTGTACTTACAGCAGTTACTAGACCTTTAGCGTTTACAGTAACAATTGGGATTGTAGAAGCACTACCGTATGTGCCTATACTTGAGTTAACAGTAGCTAGGGTCAAAGCAGTAGAAAGATTTGAAGTACCGTCTACAGCAGCAAAAGTTGCAATAGCATCTCCAGTTAAACCTATGCTACGTGCATTTAACCATCTTGTAGCTGTGCTTGAGTTACCAAGTAATGCTGCAGTAATTGCGTTAGCTGCAAAGTTGCCTGAAGCATCTCTCTTTACAATAGCACTCACTGTGTTAGCTGCAGTACCAGCGTCGACCATATCGGTATATCGCTTGCCACCGATGATCACGTGATTTACTGAATTACCTTCAGTCTCAGTACCCATGCCGATGTATAGACGGTCACCACCGTTTGAGCCGTTATCTGATAGAGCAGAATAAGCTAACTGGCCTTGACCAAGAATGCTTGGATTACCTGTTACTTCGGAGCGTTTGATTCTTACTGTAGAAGCCATAATTTTCCCTTAAATTAGTAAGTACCAGCATCGATATTCTGGTTTTCGAGCTGATTGGTAGCAATCCATTTCTCATTTGCAGTTGAGTATACTAATAAAGAACCCTGTAGTTTATTTAAAGTACTGACATCAAGTGCAGCGCTAATATTCTGAATACCGTCTGCTCCTGGTGGTCCTTGTTCAAACTCAGTAATAACTGTAGTAATACCAGGTGTTTCAATTATAATAGTTGTCATCTTGTTACCTCTGGCGATGCAATTAAACATCCTTGAATAACCCTAGTTACTGTACTATTAGAAAACACAATCTCAAGGTCATATACTGCACTTGAAAATGCATATGCTGTAGAAACATTAGCTGGAATTATAATTTTAAACTTACCTTCCAAAGGTTCGTGAATCTCTAGTCTTAAATTCTGCGTTGTTAGTATATCTAAAACTGCAGTATCATTTACTGCTCGTCTAATGTGCATTCTAGCAGTGCAACCAGTAAGATTAACTGCTACAGGTGTTGTGCCGGTTTTCCATTGGATAATTTTAACAAAAGTAGACCCCTTGTAAACCTCCAGATCAATATTTGCTGGTTGCATTTGTATCCCTATTTATGCTATTTATGCTATATATTTTATATCTTACGCTATCTGGCAGCTTGCCACCTGCGCTGATGTTCCAACCCATGTATTCAAAAGGTCTAAAGAGCTTCTCAATGCAATAAGCTTCACTCTCTGAGCAGATGCATAAACGAGTTATTATAAGAGAGTCTAAGTTGGATGTGGAAAGAGCTAAGTGCAGTGGATTATAGCTATTATAAGAACTTTTGAATTTACTTATATGCTCTTTAACTCTGATATCTATTGACCTAGTAGTAACACCGACATATCCTTCTAAGAATACATCGGTGTGCTCTTTTAAATGCAGCCAATAGACATAAGCTGTTTTCTGGTTAGCCTGCGATAGACTACCTTCCTTAGCCTGCATTTTCTAAGTTATTACTAGAAGTATCTGCACCAGTTGGCCCAAGAGAAGTACCTTCACCTGCTGTTTTAAAGCCGTCTCCACTTCGAGAAGTCATAGCAGGTAAGTACTCTTTGTTTGGCTCTTGCTCTACAGGGAGACTATCTACTCCAATAGCTTCACGAACTCTATTTAGAACAGAACGATCAACTTCAAGAACAGAAGTACTTGCAAAACGTTGGACTGCTTTAGAGAATGACTCAAGATCTTCAGACTCTAGGTTATCAAAGTCCATGTAACCCATTCTAGATATATCCCATGAATTTAGTTCATACGTCTGCTTGATCAAATCTTCGTTAATTACATCACGAATTTTTCTTAGCATTGCTTCGGCTGCAGTAGCTGAAAGTGAATTCTTAACTTGACCTAAAGCATTAGAGCCACCGCCAGACTGCCCTAATACAAGAATATCTGCAAATAGAGAAGTTAAGATTGAATTCTTGTAGTACTCTTTAATCTTAGAAGTATCCATTGCTTTACTACCATTTAACGATAGTAACTCTAATTCAAATAGAGGCTGTTTGGTATCTGGATCATGAGCTTGAGGTAAAATTAAAGCAGATTGTTGATTTAGCTGCATATTACGCATTACGTTTTCATAATACGATCTAATAGCCTTTTGATCCGTAGATGCATCTGCAGATAAATACTGCGGAGGTAGCTTTAGCACAGGAAGTCCAACTAAATCTTTAGCTACACCGTTAGCTTCAATCTCTTCGATTACACTTAGAAACCGCCAAGACAGATACGCATCTCTTAGCATGGACTTACCAAAAGGATCTCCTTTGTGCTTACCTGCTTTAAATAAGATAATCTTACTTCTACCTAAAATGACTTCGTTATTAGTACGTGTACTATAGCGATTATAGACGTCTGAAATAGCAGATAAATTCTGCTTGACACCTCTTACTTCATTACCATCTTCACTGAATATAAACTTCTCAATTGTCTCTTGACTTCTGATTGGTAGCTTTTTCCAGCCAATGATACCGTCATCGTATTTAGATCCATTGGATTTTAAACGCCTACGGTATACTTTTTCATGCACAGAGAAACCATACATATTTGCAGAGAGAGCTTCAGATATAAAGTCAGACCAGCTGTAGTCCTTCATATCTTGCATCATTTCATTTATAACCTCAGCTTCACGCAGCTCTTTAGCTGAAGCTCCAGCTACTGGTTTAAATATCCAATCAGCTTTTCCGATTAAGTTATCAAATAATGTTAAAGCTGAGTTAATTGTTCCGTGGTAAGACATTTGCTTATAAGTAGCAATACTGTGCGGAAAGTTCAACTCGCGTTTTAATTCATCGTTAGATACGCCATTAAAGACATTCAAACCAAGATAGCCAGTTTCACTTAATTTAAAACGCTCTGGATCTTCGCTAAATGATTTCTGTACTAAATTACTATTTGATTTACGTGCCATTAACGGCTCCTTTTATTATGATACTAATGAACTGCGATACTCAGGTATTACACCAGAAGCACCCGATCCAAAGGGGTTTGAACCTGTGAAGTCAGGCAGTGAAAACGTAGGAATAACTAGCTCTTTATTTAACAAAAGAAAGGCATCTGAACAAACGTCTGCAATGTCATCTTTCTTTTTAGGGTCACCATCGAAGACTTCAAGTTCGTCATAAAACGCTTTGTTCCAGTCTGCTTTTACTACATTAATAAAACCAGCTTGTGATACACTTGAGAATGGTGCAAATCGAGTAACCTTTGATTTAACTGGTTTAGACAACCTTACGTTGAATCCCATCTCTCCTAATTTGCGCTGTAAATCTCTCGCATACGCCCCAGCAGCAGCAGCAGGATCAAGAGGGATAGATACTGTTACATCTTGACCGTCATGCACTGCAGTCTCAAAGATCATTTTCTCTACATTGTGTACTCTATCTCGCATAGACCGTAGATCTTCTACAGTATAAACATTAGCACTATCCTTTGACATTAGCACGCCACGTGTCCAGTCTGGATTAGGGTACTGCTCCGAAGGCAAGCTAAAGGCAAGATCCCATGCTCTAATGCGCTTCTTAGCTCTTCCGTTAGGTAGATCTACCTCTTGCACCCACTCGCGTTTAAACAACCCAGAGGACTGCTGGCGAGCGTACCATGAGCCTAGAAGCAACCGTTCCATTTCTACTCTAGGCAATGCCTTGAGCTTAGATATATAGGTAGGGTCTGCTTTCATCAGCGGAGGGTTATCGTAGATTGTACCTGGTATGAACTTAAACGTAAGAATACCAGATTGATCTCCAGAACCATAAGTATCTTCTAGTTCTAGTTTACTATCCGACCATATAAGAGATCCACCTGCTACTTGCACCATGTAGCGCATAGGGTATACTTCTTTTCTAATTGGTATCCCACGTTCATCTAAGGCGAACTCTACCCACTCTCTAATAAAACTATCGTAGTCTGGATTGCCTGTAGCAAATGCTTGCTTCTTATAGTCCACAGAAGTAGAACGTAGACGTGAAAGCATGTAAACTACGTTATCTTGATTCAACTGCTGTATTTCATCAAAGCCTAGAAACGTTAGTTCTGCACCTTGATAGTTGTACTTGTCGGAAGCAGTATCTAAATATCCAAAACGTAAGGTAGCTCCAGAACTGAATATTAACTCCTGTTCACGAACTTTTACTCTTAGCTTAGGATCTACTTTTTTATACAGATTTACTGCTGAATCGAATAAGCCACCTGGATTAGAGATCTGTTTAGTGGTTCGTCTAAAGATTACACCACGAGTTCTAGGGTGATGACAGAACTTCAGAAATGCACCTAAAAGACAGTGCGAATTGTGAGTAACAATGTAATTACTGGTTAAGAATAATCTGTCTTCACCTGAAATACTTATGCATGTAGCGTAATCTGAAGCAACTTTTGTTATGCTGATTATGCGATTACCAGTAACCTTGAACTTAGTCCTTGTACTTTTTCTAGGTAAACTAAAGAGTTTGCTCTGATATTTACCTCTGATATATAAGTTGTATGAATCTAAGCATGCTACCTTAGCACCTAACTTGTTTCTGTAATACGTCTTTTTAACCTTAATCGAACAAGTAAACCCAAGTGAATGCAATACCTGTTTGATATCCGAAGCTAGTACTTCAGATGCAGTAGAATAATAACAAGCACCGCCTGCGTCTACATATCCATCTGTATCCATCAAACCCTGTATAAGATTAAAACGATCTTCTACTGTACTTCTTTTATATTCTTCTGGTATGAACTTAGTTTCAGACCTTTTACCGTATAAGTTTAATTTCTTTAGTGCAGGTACTAGTTTTTGAACACCGTACATAAATACATTATTAGGTTTCTCCGATGAGTACCTATTTACAGTATAACCTTCACTGCGAATTCTATCAATAATCTCTACATCTTGAGAGGTAATAGTAGCAATAGTTGATACTAAGCATCCATCACCAATAAGCGCACCAAGTGTATATGGGGCTATATCTAACTGCTCTTTATCAAAGCCTACAGGCTCTGTAAGAGGTAGTATAGGTCTGAAACCTTTACCTAGTCTACTCAAAAGATGAAGAGTTGTATCAACCTTAACCTTGCCTCTGCCTCTAGCTTCATGGTAAGACCAAAGGTGCTCACCGCAAACATCTACAGTAGAAGCATCTTGCATCTCAACCCTGTAAATATCTACTACACCCTGTGGGAATATACCTGTTACTTTTTCCTTTGTGTTCTTGTGTGTTATTACTGTTTCGCCAATATAGATATCTTCTACATTCTTGAAACCAACATCAGTAAGCACTTTCTCACCATGTCTAAGTGCCTTACCAGAACCAGCAGCTCCACCATAGAATGTAATATCTGCATCACTCATCAAGAATTGTTCCTGAGCACTAGATGCAGGTGAAAATACAATGTTACTTGACATTTACATCCTTAATCTGAGTTAATTACTTTTAAGCTAAAGACCGGAGCATTCTGCTGTTGAATCTCAAGCCCTGCTTCATCTTGTGCTTCTTCTGTGTCATACATATCTAAAGTTAATCTGCGATAGTTATCCAAAAGGATAGTTGCAGCTTTTAATTGATTTTGATGAGAAGCTTCTTGGTTCTTCATGATACTTGCAGCCTGTACAATAGCTTCAGCTATATGTGGCTTAATTCGCCTTAATAGCATAACCAACTCACGTTCTTTTAGTTCGCGGTTTGTTGGCTTATCTGCCTTAGTTTCTTGTTTAATTGGTCTTCCCTGCGGGTTACCTGATTTACCTTTTATAAACATTTAATATCTCCTATGTTAGCTCTGGTTACGATTCCAGAATAGCCCTGTCGTAGCTATCGCCGATTAATACGCTGTTACTTTGAATAAGTACTTGGCTTGCTCTGGCAGCAAGCTACCGTCGGCAATACTCAGCTGAAGTGCAAACTTCATGTTACCTCGCAACAGATTCGAGGGACGCCTAAAACCGCAGCGACAACGTACCCAAGGTAGAGTTCCTGGTGGATATTCTAGGAGTCGAACCTAGTTAGCAGAAGGCCACAGATTTACAGTCTGCTGCTCAACATCCTTTTATTTTTTGCTATTCTATAATAGCTTATATGGTAGCAGAGGAAGGACTCGAACCTTCTGCATCGAGCTTATGAGACTGACGGATACCCTGAATCCCTGCGTTAATTTGGTACTTACTAATCTTCTGTAATTGCGTTATCATAAAAGACAACTCGTGTCTTTCCGTTTGGGCGCTTCAATAATTCTAATTCAACTTGCATCTCAGAATCAATGTCGTCTACAGCATAAGCTTGACAGCTTTCGCACTCAGATCCTTGATCGAACACTACAAGTTTAAAATATTGGTTGCAACTTGTGCATCTCATAATTGTTATTATTCTTTCTTGTTGTATAGCTACGAAGATAAACCTCGTAGACTTTTGTAAGTCCCGGTTACTTATCCGGGTCACACTGAAGCATCTAGAACTGAAAGGAGTGAAAGGGTAGCTAGACTAACGTATGAAGATTGTCTTCTTTGTGGTGTTAAGCTTTATCTGTCTTAAACAGGTTTGCACCTCTTAATAGTGCAATTTATCTTAGATCTTGTACTTAATTCACAAAGAAGTCTCGATTATAGCACAAGATATGCTGTATTTCAAGAGCAATATCAATCAATATACAATATATCTCATCTTAATCAAATATGCAATATCTGTTTAAAATCTTAGCGTATTTAAGTTGTATACTAGAGTACAGTATTTTAGCTATCACTACATCTTGCACTACTCTTACTTTATCCTTTGAATTCTCTTTCCATATCAAAAGATATGAAAACATATCCTTTGAATGCGGCTGTAGTTTTAAAGCTCCGGATAAGTTTCTATGTGCTTCTTTGATAATATTATATATATTCTTAGGTAATAGTTTTAAGTTTATATACCTATAATCATCTTCATTTAAATTCCTATGCAATACTACTTTATCTTTTTGTATTATTATCTTTTGCACAAGTTGTATTGCTGTCTTATTAGCTTTAAACTTTAATCTCTTACCATTCTTATAGAATATAATATAACCGTCTTCATTTGGAAATATCCTACGGTATCTTATATTATTCTTTATTATAAAGAAAGCACCTTCAATCATGTCATAATCTAAAATTAAACTTATTTCTGTTATTGTCATATTGCACCTAATAAATAATAAAAGAATATATTTAGTATACTAATATAGTTAATATAGAATATTAATGTAGGTTATATTAATATTATAATTACAGTTAAATCTACATTGATATTCTATATTAACTATATTAATTGATCTGATTAACTAAAAATCACAGCTTTGATAGAATCCTCTACAAGCTCTTTGTTGATGTTCAGGCTACACACCCATCAACTTACGCTCTACGAACCGTCTGAGAGCGTTCTAGAGCACCTGGTGAGTCTTTCTGACGATCTGCACCAACTACAAGTTAAGTATTGCACTAAAATTCAGTTTATTAGCACTAATCTTACTTTATTACTTTATTACTTTATTACTTTATTACTTTATTACTTTATTAAATAATAATATCACGAGCTGAATATATATATATATATATTATAAATATATACTATTTTTAAATAACAACTGCAGTTATACTATGCATTAATAATCTATATTAAACTACAGTTATACTGCAGTTATACTAATAGTTATTTATATCTTAGTTATATATACAGTTTATTAATGTTACTATCTAATGTTAATATGTATAGTACTATCAGATGTTACTATTAATATATAACACATGATTAACCTATATATAACTGATATATAACTGCAGTTTAACGCACAGTATTAATATAGGTATTATTAACGTTAATAATACTATACGTATATAATATACATATATACCTATATATATACGTTAGTATATTCTTAGTGTAGCACAGGTTTTTACACTTGTCAAGCTATTTCTATAAATTGTTTTCTTGACTTGTGCAGAAGCTTATGTTACAATAATTTAACATTAAGAGATTAACCTACATAACCCACAAAGGAGTGCTATGAATATTAAGAAGATTGAAGCCTATAGTTTATTTGAATTCTGCCAAACAGTAGAACAAAATATCAAAGACGGATGGAAGTTTGACTTCGAAAGTAATGAAAACTTTCCCTCTGCTTACGGTAGTATGCTAGTTGCAGGTATGGTAAAAGATATTGCAATTAGTCCTAAAGATACTATCTCAAAAGATAATGCAGATACTATTCCAGATACTGCTGAAGATAATACTCAAGAGTATGAAACAGTAATTAAAAGAGGAAGAAAACCTAAACAATAGACAGAATGAATAGGAATAAATTTAAGTAAATATCAGTAAATAATAGTCTATATTAAATTACTGATACTACCTATATTATTAATATTATAAAGTATTTAAAGTAGTTAAAGGGAATATATGAAACGTAATCAGAAAGTTCAATCTCAGCGGGTACAGAAGGAGAAGTTTACTCGCAGTCAGTTCCCAATTCTTCATGCACTGAATGACAGGCAAAGTGAACTACTAGAGGCACTAAAATATAATACTCTTGTTGTTGCACGAGGTAGTGCAGGCACTGGTAAGACTCTACTAGCTGTGCATCATGCAGCTAAGAAACTGCACTTCGGTGACGTTAAGAAAGTAGTGCTAATCCGTGCATATCAAGCTCTAGCTGGTCGTAGTATTGGTTTCCTTCCAGGTACAGCAGAAGAGAAACTACTTCCTTTTTATCAGCAGATGATTGACTACTTCGAGGATTATCTTGGTAAAGCTACTACAGATATTCACTTAAAGACTAAAACTATTGAGATCTGTAGCCTAGAGACTATCCGAGGTAGAAGCTGGAATGAAAGCATTATTATTGTAGATGAGAGTCAAAATCTATATGTGCCAGAGATTCAAGCACTTACTACCAGAGTAGGTAAAGAATCTCAGATTATCTTTTGTGGTGATAACACAGGCCCACAAACTGACGTTAAGAAAGGAATGGATGGCTTAACCTACTTAGAGAAGATTTGCCATAAGTACAATATCAATGATTGTAGCTTTACTACATTCTCAAGAGAGCACGTAGTTCGCAGTGGTTTAACAAAAGAGTTCGTTATTGCATTTGAAGATGAGATTGAGTCTGAATTCACAAACAACAGTGTAATCGATGAATACACGAAATCTCTATCTACTAACTCTGCACCAAAGTATAATAACAGTAATGGCAGTAAGAAAGGCAGCACTAATGCAAAATAAGTTTAATAAGTTCAAGCAATTCAATCAATTTAATCAGCTACCTTCTAATTCTACTAACGATGACGATGATGACGATGAAATTGAAGCTATATCCCGAAGTTTACAATACCTACCTTATTTCGAGAGTAAGCGAATAAACCGCTGTATTAAAATAAGTTTAGATGAAAGTATTAAAGCACCTAAGTACTATCGTACAGTATTACAGGGTATTGATTCACTAGCTGAAGACGACATCGTATTATTGAATATTAATAGCTACGGTGGTCAACTAGATGGTGCTATTGCAATTATCAATGGTATTCAAAATACAGCAGCAGATGTATACGCTAATATCGAAGGTATAGCAGCCAGTGCAGCTTCCCTTATTGCACTAGCTGCTCCGAGCGTTAGCGTAGCACCTTACGCTAGCATGATGGTGCATTCAGCTACATTCGGAACTTTCGGTAAGCAGTCAGATGTTATTTCACATGCTTCATTCGTAGACAAGCAAGTGCGTGGTCTAATGTGCAGTATCTATAAAGATTTCCTAAGTGAAAGAGAACTTGAAGAAGTAATTATGGGTAAAGAGTTCTGGTTTGATGCAGATGAAATTATTTCTAGGTTAGAAGTAAGAAATGCATTATCAGAGAAGAGATTCAAAGCACAGCAAAAAGCAGATAAAGCTGCAGAGAAAGCTTCAGATAAGTCTAAAGTTATTATTCAAACACAGTAATATTTATTACGTCTTTGATAGTATAAATATATTATAAAAAAATTAAAATTTTAAACCCCTTGGTGTAATAACCTTGGGGTTTTTCTTTTGGAAAATATCTAAGGTAAAGATACTTTTACTACAGCTCACAGGTGCTGTTTTGCACTATGCAAGCTACCTGCACTACATGCCAGTAATACGGCAGCTTGTGGGTGGGTTTTAAAGCCTTGGCTGGCTACTGCTGTGGCTTATATCAGGTTTATAGCTGTTGATCAGTCCTTGATTTATACGGCGTAGTAGTTCTGATAGGCTTTCAGGTTATGTGTAGTTTAACCAGAGTAAGACCCAGGTGTCTGATGAGAACCTTACTACCTGCCCCAGTGATAACTACGATTCTAAAATATCTGTACTGTTATTCTTATAATTAATATGCGTTAGCATATCTAGAATTTATACCCGTATTAACCGATTTATTTTTACTATATAGTATATTTTATATATATTATACTAATTTTTATATATTATGTAGTTTATTGCTCTCTCTCTCCTTTATACGTCAATTGATTTACAATCAGACCATGCGCTTATTTCCATCTTTCATTTTCGTTTATTAATCCTATGCTTTACGGTAAAAAACCGAAGTTATATTGGAGCTATAACTTCGGTTTTTACTCCTGCTTTTTCCGTTCTATTTTAAACTTAGTCTAAGTAATTTATAATATTTGCTAACGTATGCTGCTGCGAATAATCCGGCAATAAGTACCCAACAAAATAGCCATGAATATAGTATTCCAAGCCCTACAATTTTGAGCATATAAATTACCCTTGAAAATGCTTTGCAGTTGTACCGTGCGCTACTATTGCAATAGATTTTGCCTTGATAGTCGAGCCACTACAAAGTTTGCACGTGTTGCATGTTGATTTATACCCGGCTTCCTTTGATGCTGGACAGAGAATTTCATTAGTCATTAATGTAGTTTTGCCGTGTTCGTGCCAGAGTTTAACGGGTATAACCCGGAAAGTACGGTAACCTTTTGAATGCGCCTGAGTTGCTTCATCCGGTGTGTCAGCGCTGTACATTGTGCGAGTGTAGGCGCTAGGTTGATTAGTACGGTGCTGGTGAGTGTAACCCGTATGGCCATCGCTATGCATCAATAGATTATCCCATACTGCCTGTGGTACTGCTGCAGGGTCGCCGTAGGTTCCAAGTCTGACCATTCTAGCGCGTCCTATGGCCTNCGTTTGNTCTGGTGTTGCCTGCGGGTAATTGCCCTTAATAAATGCCTTAAACACCTGATTTGGACCCTGGCCTAGGTTAACGTAGCAAGAACGACTCTCTGCCGTTTTCTTGGCCGGGTTATCGTGCGCGGTTCCCCTATGTTTGCAGTTCCCACAAATGGCAAAATCTGCTCCTGTTTTACTCGCCAGCATTGGGTCGATGTCAGACCGTATAATGTGCGTTTGTATCATGTTGCCAGTTTTAACATTCCCTGATTTAACTATAGCTATTACTACAATGGGAGAGCCGTCGATCACGGAAGGGCCTTGATAGATAACGCTGGATGTTGGTTTAATTTTTTTCATATTTATTTCACTTCATTTATTGACGGGGTAATATGGCCTTAAAAGTGTAAGTAAACAAAGCCGCCTGCAGTTTCACCTATTAATATTGTATTTTCATTTAAATATTCTCGTACTGCTTCAGATTCGTCGCCCTGAAAATCAATCGAATAAGCTTGTACTAATTCGCTTGCTGAGCTTTCGGAGTAGTCACAACAAATACCAATGACGTCCAGTTCTACGTCTTTTCCGGTGTCTTGCTCAAGCTGCTCGATGTTATTAAAAATCAATCTAAGTGCGTGACGGCTGAATTGATGGTCACGACCTGACCTATCGAATGCGGAATAAAATGCAGCTGGTGTAATTGTGGT
>JGI1221J13441_10000174_pt1 | contig 32152 bp, 29 predicted proteins | sample LakVidmifraction_4_FD_13441 | JGI IMG/M metagenome (IMG submission 13441) | reverse complement strand
CGTGCCGGAAGGCGCGCCCCGCCGTGCCTCAGGCATCTCGCCCTGCCATTCCCGCGCCACCGTGCCGGCCGGTGCGCGATACCAGCCCGGATCCCGGTAATCATCCCGCGCCAGGTTGCGCCGGACCTTCACGGTGCTGAACATGCCACCCATCTCGATGGGGCCATACGGTCCGCGTCCGGTCATCATGGGCAGGGTGTTGTCGGGCAGGGGCATCTCCATCTCGCCCATCGATCCCCCCTTGTCACCCATGGCCATGTAGTCGGGAATGAGACGGCTGATCTTGCTGACGACCTTGGACTGGTCCACTCCGATCATGGTCGGCAGGTCATGGCCCATGGCGTTCATGGTGTGATGCGCCTTGTGGCAATGCAGGGCCCAGTCGCCTTCTTCGGTGGCATCGAACTCGATGGCCCGCATCTGGCCCACCGCAATGTCGGTGGTGACCTCGGGCCAGCGTGCCGCCGGCGGCACCCAGCCGCCATCGGTGCCGGTCACGCTGAACTCGTGGCCGTGCAGGTGCAGCGGGTGATTGGTCATGGTGAGATTGCCCACGCGGATGCGCACGCGGTCGTTCTGCCGCACCACCAGCGGGTCGATGCCGGGGAAGGCCCGGCTGTTCCAGGTCCACAGGTTGAAGTCCAGCATGGTGCTGACCTTGGGCACCGAGGCCCCCGGCGCAATGTCGTAGGCATTCATCAGGAACACGAAATCCCGATCCACCCGCATGACGCCCGGATCCCTCGGGTGCGTCACCCAGAACCCCATCATGCCCATGGCCATCTGCACCATCTCGTCGGCATGCGGGTGATACATGAAGGTGCCGGCGCGCCTGGCAGTGAACTCATAAACGTAAGTCTTGCCCGGCGGGATGGCCGCTTGCGTCAGGCCCGAGACGCCATCCATGCCATTGGGCAGACGCTGTCCGTGCCAGTGCACCGAGGTCGCTTCGGGCAGCTTGTTGGTCACGAAGATGCGCACCCGGTCTCCTTCCACCACCTCGATGGTCGGGCCGGGGCTCTGGCCGTTGTAGCCCCACAGCCTGGCCTTCATGCCGGGCGCAATCTCGCGCTCCACGGCTTCGGCGATCAGGTGGAATTCCTTGACGCCGTTCTTCATGCGCCAGGGCAGGGTCCAGCCATTGAGCGTGACCACCGGCTGGTAAGGTCGGCCAGTGGCGGGTTGCAGCGGAGGCTGCGTGGCGGCGCTGGTTTGCAGCGGGGCTTCAGGCAGACCGGCGGCACCGGCGCGGCTGACGGCACCGGCTGTTACGGCCAGGGCCGCGCCTTGCAGGAAGTGGCGGCGCGCTTTGTCGTTCGGGTTCATGGTTGCTTTCCTGGTTGGGGACGGCCGCCCAGCGCTTGCTGCAGGCTGGCGTCGGCGAGCCAGAAATCACGCTGGGCATCGATGGCGGCATTGACCGTGGCCGCCTGTTCGCGCGCATCGGCCAGCAAGGCGAAGACGCTGATGAGCATGCCGTTGTAGCGCAGCAGGTTTTCTTCGGCGATGCGCTGGCGCAGCGGCACCAGTTCATCCTGGTAGCGCCGTGCCAGCGCAAAGGCATCCTGCCGCTCACGCCAGGCCAGGCGCGCTTGGGCGCGTGCATCGAGCAGGGCCGCAGCCAGCTTGTGCGCCCCCTGCAGGTAGATGGCCTCGGCCTTGGCGGTGCGCGCCTCGCCCCAGTCGAAGAGCGGAATCTCCAAAGAAATCTCGTAGCCGTTTTCATTGGGCTTGCCGCTCTCGGTGGTGCGCACCGCGCCCAGGTCCAGCACGTTGATGAAGCGGGTGGCGCGTGTCAGTCCCAGCGAAGCTTGCAGGCCTTCCAGTTCGGTGCGGGCGGTCTGGACGTCGAGGCGCTGCTGCAGGGCTTGCTGCTCGATGTCATCGGCCGCCTCCAGCTGCTTGGGCAGGGACGGCAATTGCGCCGGCAACGCGAAATCCGGTGCCAGCCCCAGCAGGCGGGCCAGCGTTTCCTTGTGCTGCGCCGCTTGTCGGCGCGCCTGCTGCAGGCTGGCTTGCGCCTGACCATAGAAGAACTGCTCGCGCGCACCATCGAGCTGGCTGATATTGCCCAGCCGCGCCATCTGCGCCGCCAGTTCATGCGCCGCCTCGGCCGCATCGGCCACCTGCTCCTGATACTGCAAGCCCTGCTGCGCGGCCACCGCCTGGTAGTAGGCCTGGCGCGTCTGCGCTGCGAGCGCCAGTACGCGCGCGGCCAGCGACAGGCGCACCTGCTCGAAGCGCCGCTGTTCAATGCGCGCAGTCGTCGGCATGGTGATGAGGCGCATCAGGCCCAGTGACAGGCTGCGCTCGATCTTGAGATCGTCGCCCGCATGGGTGCGCTTGAAGGAGAAACCGGGATTGAGCAGGCGGCCGGCTTGAACCAGGTCGGCCTCGGCCACGCCCAGCCCGGCGAAATCGGCTTGCAGGTCAGGATTGTGGAGGAGGGCGATCTGCACCGCATCGTCGGCACTGGTCAGTCGCGTTGCACCGCCCGCAGGGTCGTGCAGCAAGGCGCGCACGCGCTCGCTGCTGGCCTGGGCCTGTTGCGGGCTGCGGTTCCAGGCCGGGGCCTGGCCCAGGCGCTGCTGGCTGGTCTGTTCGACCTGGCCGAAACCGCCATCCGGCGACAGCTGCGCACAGCCGGCCAGCAAGGCGCAGGCGGCCACGGCAGCGGCCCGCCAGGGACGTGAAACTTGGGGAATCATGGAATCCTCGTCTGATGATGATCGTCATGCCGCGCGCGCACTGACGTCAGCGCGCACGAGGCTCAGGCGCACGCGAAGGTGCGCAGGGCGGGATCAGGCAAGGGCAGGGGGACGGTCGGGGTTTTCCGGCAGATAGCCGACGAAGCCGGATGCCGGCAGCGCAATGAATTCGCGCGAGGGAAGATCAGGCGCAGGCGGTGCGCTCAAGGCCAGCGGCAACAGGCCACCGACGGTGCAGGCGGCGCAGAAGCTGCAGGAGGAATGCGTGTGATGTTGCTGATGTTGTGTGTCGCTGGCATCAGCAGAGGTGATCTGTGTTGCCGCACCATGATCGGCATGATGGCCTTGATGGGCCTGCTGGTCATGGTGCTCATGCTGCATCTGATGCGCTTGCACTGCCGGCGCATGATGCTGTACCGCCTGCTGCTGCGACGGCGCGCAGGCCTGCAGCACGGCGGCGAAGCCCTGGACGGGAATCGCCAGCGCCAGCAGCCAGAGCAGGAGGAGTTTTGCGCGCAGCATCATGGGCGGCAGTATAGACCGGGGCCGTCCCTGCGATCAACCTGTACGGCCGGCCTCAGGCCGCGGCCTTGCGTTGGCGCAAGCCGCGCACCAGACGCAGGCCGTTGAAGACCACGATCAGGCTGGCCCCCATGTCGGCAAACACCGCCATCCACAGAGAACTCATGCCCACCAGCGCCAGCGTCAGGAACACCGCCTTGATGCCCAGCGCAATGCTGATGTTCTGTACCAGGACCGTATGGGCCTTGCGGCTTAGACGAATGAAGTCGGGGATCTTGCGCAGGTCGTCATCCATCAGGGCCACGTCGGCCGTCTCCAGCGCGGTGTCAGTGCCGGCCGCGCCCATGGCGAAGCCGATGTCGGCCCGTGCCAGCGCGGGGGCATCGTTGATGCCGTCGCCGACCATGCCCACACCGCGCACGCCGTGGCGCGCGCTGAGCGCTTCGATGGCCTTGAGCTTGTCTTCCGGCAGCTGGTCCCCGCGCGCATCGGCAATGCCGGTCTGGCTGGCAATGGCCTGTGCGGTATGGCTGTTGTCGCCGGTCAGCATGATGACCTCCACACCCAGCGCACGCAGGTCGGCCACCGCTTCCTTGCTGCTGGGACGCACGGTGTCGGCCACCGCCACCAGCAACTGCGGCTGGCCCTCGCGACACAACACGGTGGTGGTCTTGCCCTGCTTCTCGAAGGCTTGCAGGCGCGCCTCCAGTTCCGGGCTGCACTGGCCCAGCTGGTGCACCAGGCGGTGATTGCCCAGATGAAGCAGTTGTCCGGCGATGCGCCCCTGCACGCCGCGTCCGGCCAGGGCGGAAAAGTCGCTCACCTCCAGCGTGACGATGTCTTCCTGCTGCGCAATGGCGCGTGAGACCGGATGGTCCGAGCGTGCCGCCAGCGAGACCGCCAGTTGCAGCAGCGCCTGTTGATCCGCCCCGGCCTGCAGCGAGACCACATCGGTCACGGCGGGCTTGCCGAAGGTGATCGTGCCGGTCTTGTCCAATGCCAGCGCACGCAATTGGCGTCCCTGCTCCAGATAGACGCCGCCCTTGACCAGGATGCCATGCCGCGCCGCCGAGGCCAGTCCGCTGACGATGGTCACCGGCGTGGAGATCACCAGCGCGCAAGGGCAGGCGATCACCAGCAGGACCAGCGCCTTGTACAGCCACGGCTGGAAGGGTGCGCCCATCAGCAGCGGCGGCAGCACGGCCACCAGCACAGCCATCAGCACCACCGCCGGGATGTAGTAGCGCGCGAAGTTGTCCACGAAGCGCTGGGTCGGGGCGCGCTGGCCCTGCGCCTGCTGCACGCTCTTGACGATGCGCGCCAGGGTCGAGTCGCCTTGCACGGCCGTCACGCGCATCTCGAAAGCGCCCTGTTCATTGATGGTGCCGGCAAAGACCGGGTCACCGGGCTGCTTCTGTACCGGTATGCTTTCCCCGGTGATGGGGGCCTGGTTGATGCTGGTGCTGCCTGACAGTACCAGGCCATCCAGCGGTACACGTTCCCCGGGGGCTACCCGTACAGTTTCATCGACTGTCACGGTACGGGCCGGTACAGTTGACCAGACACCGTCCGCGCCGCGCCGGGTCGCCATGTCGGGCGTCATGGCCATCAGGCCGGCAATGGCGTTGCGGGCGCGGTCCAGCGACAGGGCTTCGATCATCTCGGCCAGGGTGAACAGCACGATCACCACCGCCGCCTCCGGCCACTGGCCGATGACCGCCGCGCCGATCACGGCCAGCGACATCAGGAAGTTCATGTTCAGCGAGAAGTTGCGCAGCGCGATCCAGCCCTTCTTGAGCGTGCCCAGGCCGCCCAGCAGGATGGCGGCGATCGCCAGCGCGATCACCGGCAGGGAGTGGTCATTGCCGCTGGTCCAGGCCAGCACCTCGGCCCCCAGCGCGGCTACGCCGGCCAAGCCCAGCAGCGCCCAGCGGCGCGCCGGGATGCGGTAGGCGGCGGCCTGGTCGGGGGCATCGCGGCCGGCCTCGGCATCCAGTGAATCGGACTTCACGGCCGGCAGCATGTCCAGTGCCTTCAAGGTGTCCACCAGCGGGGCGATGGAGGGCAACTGGTGCTGCACCGTCAGCTCGCGCTGGATCAGGTTGAATTCCAGCGTGCCTACGCCGGACATCTGCGACAGCCGTTCGCGGATCAGCTTTTCTTCGGTCGGGCAATCCATCTTCTGGATGAAGAAGACGGCTTCCTCGGTCTTGCCCTCCAGCTGCGCTGCGGGGATCGGGGCAGGGGCCGCTTCATTGCTGGCGCAGGCATGGCCGGAGCAGCAGCCCTGTGCTTGCTGTGCGTGAGAATGACCATGCTCGTGCTCATGTACGTGCTTATGTGCGTGACCATGCGAATGGTCGTGATCGTGCTTGTGGGAATGTCCAGCCATTTGGGGCTCCTTGTGCAGCCAACAGGTTTCAGGGGTATATTAAAAACCCTGAAGTAACTACAAGGTCAAGCGAGGATCCCATGGATACATTGAAGATCGGCGAACTGGCCGCCCAGGCAGATTGCCCGGTAGAAACTATTCGTTATTACGAAAAGGAAGAGTTGCTGCCGGAGCCCACACGGTCACAGTCAAATTACCGGCTCTATGGCGCGCGCCACGTGGAGCGGCTGCAATTCATCCGCCATTGCCGTTCGCTGGACATGACGCTCGATGAAGTGCGCGAACTGCTGCGCCTGCGCGACGCGCCCGAGCAGAATTGCGGCGAAGTCAACGCGCTGCTGGACAAGCACATCGGCCACGTGGCCCAGCGCATCCTGCAGTTGCAGGCCCTGCAGGAGCAATTGCACCAGCTGCGCGCCCAGTGCGAGGTGGAACAGCCGGCGCGCGACTGCGGCATCCTGCAAGGACTGGCCAGCCTGCCCGACGACATGAAGCCGGCCAATCTCGGCAGCCATGGGGGCGGCTGCCACTGAAGTCCATGTTCAGGCCGGGCGCGCCAGCCAGGCCAGCACTTCCTCGACGACTTCTTCCGGCTTTTCGCGCTGGGGGAAATGGCCGGCCCCCGGGATGAGCACGCGGCGATAGGCGGCCCCGAAGTAGGGCTCGCGGTCTTCCGAGGTCGACGGATGATTGGCGCCATCCTCAGTGCCATGCAGCACCAGCGTGGGCACCATGATGCGCGGTGTGTCCTGCAATCGGGCTTCCAGCGCCGCATAGGCGGGATCGCCCTCGGCAAAGCCCCAGCGATGCCGGTAGGAATGCACGCAGATCTCGGCCCAGTCGGGATTGTCGAAGGAGGCGGCGGTATTGGCGAATTCGCTCTCGGCAAATTTCCAGGAAGGTGACCAGGTATTCCACATGAAGCGAGCGAAACCACGGCGGTCCTCGCGCAGCTCGGTTTCGCCGCGCGGGGTGGCGAAGAACCAGTGGTACCAGTAATTGCGCGATTGCTGCAGCGACAGCCGCTGCCCCGGCGTATTGGTGCCCCAGCCCACCGAGAGGGCGATGCAATGGGCGATGCGTTCGGGTGTCTGCGAGGCGGCGATATAGGCGGCCCGGGCACCCCAGTCGTGGCCGATGACGGAGTAGCGCGCCAGGCCCAGGGCATCGGCAAAGGCCATCAGGTCGCTGCCCAGCGCGGCCAGCTGGCCGCTGCGGGGTGTCGATTCAGAAAGGAAGCGGGTCGGGCCGTAGCCGCGCAGGTAGGGCCGGATCACGCGGTAGCCGGCCGCCCGCAGCGGACGCAGGAAGGCGTCCCAGGTGCGCACGTCGTCCGGCCAGCCATGCAGCAGGATCACGGCGGGGGCCTCTGGCGGGCCACTGGTTTCAAAGCCGATGCGCAGTGTGTCGGTCTCGATGAAAGTCAGGTGATTGCTCTGTGGCATGTCGGACGGCCCCCCCGTGATTTTGATGTTGTTGGTACTAGCTGGATAACGTAATTTTTAGTGATATATGAAGGGTAATTATCATCTCAAGTCGGGATGCGTGCTGCGAGCCATGCATTTTTCATGGAGGTGAAGGATTTCACCGTTTTTCCAGGATCGCTTCCATCATCCACGCCGTCTGCGCAGCGCTCTCGCCACAGGATGGGTGAGGCGCACCTCCGCTCAAGTGCCGTTGCAGGTTGGCCACGTGGTATTGCTGGATGTGTTCCGGATTGGGGATGGTCAGCTCGATGCGTTCGGCCGGCGTAGTCAGCACCAGCGGCCGTTCCTCGAAGATGGAAAATTCCAGCTTGCCCGCACTGCCCGTAATCTCCACCCGGTCCGCTCGTTCAAAGCTGCCGAAGTGCCAGCTGCCGCTGCCGGTGATGCCACTGTGATAGCGCCAGCTGGCCGCCACGGCATCCCTGGCGCTGTAGATGCCTTGCTGGTTGGCGCTGGCTCCGGCTACCTGCACCACTTCGCCGAAGAAGTGCGAGAACAGGTTCAAGCCATGGCTGGCAAGATCATCGAAGTAGCCGCCCGGTGCGATGCCGGCATCGGTGCGCCAGCGGTAGCGCCCCTGCAGGTCATCCGGATGCGGGGTGCGCGCCAGTTGCCAGTGCACGTGGCGCGGCGTGCCGATGCGGCCCTCCTGCAGCCATTGGCGCAGCTGCTCGAAACGCGGCAGCGAGCGCCGGTAATAGGCCACGAACAGCGGTTGTCGCGCCGCCTCGAAGGCCTCGAGCATCTGCAGGCATTCGGCATGGCTGGGGGCCATCGGCTTTTCGACGCAGCAGGGTTTGCCGGCGGCGGCGACCTTCAAGGCATAGTGCAGGTGCGTATCGGGCGGGGTGGCGATGTAGACGGCATCGATGCCGGGATCGCCGATGAGCGCATCGGCATCGTCGAACCAGCGCGGCACGCCGTGGCGCTGCGCGTAGTCGGCAGCCAGGGCGGCGTCGCGGCGCATGACGGCGGCCAGTTCGAAACCGGGCGTGCTGCGATAGGCCGGGCCGCTTTTCTTTTCGGTGACGGCCCCGCAGCCGATGATGCCCCAGCGCAGCACGCTCATGCCTGCGACTCCGCGTGGGCGCAGCAGCCCGGCTGCGCGCCGAGGGCATCGAGGATGGGGCAGTCGGGGCGATGGTCGCCATGGCAGTCCTGCACCAGGCGTTCCAGCGTGCCCTTCATGGTCTGCAGTTCGCGGATGCGCTGCTCCAGTTCGCCGATGTGGGTCTGGGCCAGCTGCTTGACCTTGCGGCTGGAGCGCGACTGGTCCAGCCACAGCCCGATCAGGTCGCTCACCTGCGGCATGGAAAACCCCAGTTGCCGCGCCTGGCGGATGAAGCGCAGCAGGTGCACGTCGCGCTCGGCATAGACGCGGTAGCCGGCATCGGTGCGGCCGGCCTTGGGGATCAGGCCCGTTTCTTCATAATGGCGAATCATCTTGGCCGAGACACCCGAGGCAGTAGCGGCTTCTCCGATATTCATGTTCACTTCTCCATTTTTGCGGGGCCATGCGGACGCCAGCGGCGCAGCAGCAGGGCATTGCTGACCACACTCACGCTGGAAAACGCCATCGCTGCCCCGGCCAGCATCGGGTTGAGCAGGCCCAGCGCGGCCAGTGGAATCCCGACCAGGTTGTAGATGAACGCCCAGAACAGGTTCTGGCGAATCTTGCCGTAGGTGCGGCGCGAGATGTCGATGGCGTCTGCCGCCAGGCCGGGATCGCCATGCATCAGCGTGATGCCGGCGGCCTGCATGGCCACGTCGGTGCCGGTGGACATGGCGATGCCCACATCGGCAGCAGCCAGCGCAGGGGCATCGTTGACGCCATCGCCGACCATGGCCACGACATGCGCGCCGTTTTCGCGCAGGGCAGCGACGGCTTCGGCCTTGTCGCCGGGCAGCACTTCGGCGCGCACATCCTGGATGCCCAGTGTGGCGGCCACTTGTTGTGCGGCCCCCCGGTTATCGCCACTGAGCATGGCGGTGCGGATACCCAGGGCATGCAGGGTGGCGATGGCTTGCTGCGCACCGGGCTTGATCTCGTCGCCGAAGGCCAGCAGGCCCAGGATGCGCACATGGCCTGCCTCACGTTCGGCCAGCCAGGAGAGGGTGCGGCCCTGCGCCTGCAACTGGTCCGCACGCGCTTGCAGGGCCGGGGCGCTGGCCTGCAATTGCTGCATCCAGCGGCTGCTGCCCAGGCAGAGAGCGCGGCCATCGACATGGCCTTCGATGCCCAGCCCGGCGACGCTGCGCACCTGGGCAGCTTGGGAGATCGCCAGGCCCGGGCGTGCGGCTGCCGCCTCCAGCACGGCCCGCGCCAGCGGGTGTTCACTGCGGGCTTGCAGGGCGGCGGCCAGGGCCAGCAAGGCATCGTCCCGGTCCTCTGCGGCAGCATCAGCGGCTTGCAGTTCAGTCAGGCGCGGACGGCCCACGGTGAGCGTGCCGGTCTTGTCGAAGGCGATCACGTCGACCCGATGCGCGATCTCCAGCGCCTGCGCATCCTTGATAAGGATGCCGTGGCGTGCCGCCACCCCGGTGCCGGCCATGATGGCCGTGGGCGTGGCCAGGCCCAGTGCGCAAGGGCAGGCGATCACCATCACCGCCACCGCATTGAGCAGGGCCTGTTGCCAGTCGCCTGCCGCCAGGCCCCAGCCGAGGAAGGTCAGGGCCGACAGCAGCAGCACCGCAGGCACGAAGACCGCGCTGACCTTGTCCACCAGGCGCTGGATTGGCGCCTTGGCCGCCTGCGCCTGTTCCACCATGCGCACGATGCGCGCCAGCATGGTTTCAGCACCGATGGCGGTGGCTTCGAAGACCAGCACCCCTTCCGCATTGATGGCACCGGCGGCCAGCTGGTCGCCGGCTTGCCTGGCTTGCGGGCGGCTCTCGCCGGTCAGCAGGGCTTCATCCAGATGGCTGCGGCCCTCCTTGACGATGCCATCGACCGGCACCCGCTCGCCCGGACGCAGCACCACCAGGTCGCCCACGCGCACCTGGGCCAGCGGCACGTCGATGTCTTGTCCGTCACGGCGCACGCGGGCACGGTCGGGACGCAGCGCATTGAGGGCGGCGATGGCGTCGGCCGTCTGGCGCTTGGCGCGGCCTTCCAGCCATTTGCCCAATAGCACCAGGGTGATGACCACGGCCGAGCTTTCAAAGTAGAGATGCGGCATGGCCATGGCGTGCTCGCCCATGGCCGGCATGCTAAGCCATTGCCAGACCGATAGCCCGTAAGCCGCACTGGTCCCCAACGCCACCAGCAGATCCATGTTGCCGGAACGGGCGCGCAGCGCGCCCCATCCGGCGTGATAGAAACGCCAGCCCAGCCAAAACTGCACGGGCGTGGCCAGCAGCCATTGCCACAGCGGGGGCAGGCTCCAGCCGATGCCCAGCGGGGCCAGCAGCATGGGCAGCAAGAGCGGCAGCGACAGCGCGGCCGAGACGGCCACCGGCCACCAGCTTGGCAGCTGTTTCTTGGTGCTGGCCGGCGCGGCGGTTTCTTCAGGGATGTGCTGGTGGGCCTGGTAGCCGGCCTTCTCGATGGCGGCAATCAGGGCCGCCGGGGCCACGGGTTCGGCGGTGGCGATGCTGGCGCGTTCGGTGGCAAGGTTGACGCTGACTTCGGTTACACCGGGGATTTTCTTGAGCGCCTTCTCCACGCGCATCACACAGGAGGCACAGCTCATGCCTTCGATATCGAGGCTGATCTCGGCGGCAGCAGGGGAGGAAGAGGGCATGGCAACGACTCCGGAAGGATGGATCAAGGCCTGCATCATCATCCTTCCCATGATGGCAAGGTCAAGCCCGATTGTCGCATGGATGCACAAAGCTGCGCTTGACCTTGCCGTGGTGGGAAGGTTTAAGCTTCCGTCATTGACTTCACTTCATGAAAGGAAACGCCATGAGCACCACCTTCACCGTCAACGACATGACCTGCAACCACTGTGCAGGCGTCATCACCAAGGCTGTCAAGGACGTGGACGCCAATGCCAAGGTCGATATTGCGGTCGCCGACAAGCGCGTGGTCATCGACAGCAGCCTGCCCGCGCAACAGTTTGCCGAGGCCATCGAGGAAGCGGGCTATACCCCGGTCGCAGCCTGAGCCGTTACTTGCTGAGCAATCGCATCGCGCCTTCCAGCCCATCCATGGTCAGCGGGAACATGCGGTTGTTCATGAGCTGGCGGATCAGCGCGATCGATTGCCGGTATTGCCACAGGCCTTCCGGCTCGGGATTGAGCCAGACGAAATGCGGGAAGGTGCCAGTAAAACGCTGCAGCCACTCGGCACCCGCCTCCGCATTGTTGTATTCCACCGAGCCGCCCGGCTGCACGATTTCGTAAGGACTCATGGTGGCATCGCCCACGAAGATGAGCTTGGTGTCCGGCGTGTACTTGCGCAGCACATCCCAGGTCGGGAAACGCTCGGCGTGGCGGCGGCGGTTGTTCTTCCACAGGTAGTCATACACGCAATTGTGGAAGTAGAAGAATTCCATGTTCTTGAACTCGGTGCGGGCCGCCGAGAACAATTCTTCGGTGCGGGCGATGTGGTCATCCATCGAGCCGCCCACATCGAAAAGCATCAGCACCTTGATCTTGTTCTTGCGCTCGGGCTGCATGCGGATGTCGAGGTAGCCTGCGTTGCTGGCGGTGGCGCGGATGGTGTCGTCCAGCGCCAGCTCTTCGTCCAGTCCTTCACGCGCGAAGCGGCGCAGGCGGCGCAGCGCCACCTTGATGTTGCGCGTGCCCAGTTCGCGTTCGCCGTCGTAGTCCTTGTATTCGCGTTCTTCCCACACCTTCACCGCGCTGCGCTGGCCACCCTTGCCGCCGATGCGGATGCCCTCCGGGTTGAAGCCGCCGTGGCCGAAGGGAGAAACCCCGCCGGTACCGATCCACTTGCTGCCGCCTTCGTGGCGTTCCTTCTGCTCTTCCAGCAGTTGCTTGAGGCGATCCATGAGCTTGTCGTAACCGAACTTCTCGATGGCGGCCTTCTGCTCGGGCGTGAGGTCGCGCTGCAATTGCTTGACCAGCCATTCCAGCGGAATCTCCGGGCGCTTCTCGAAGATCGTTTCTATGCCCTTGAAGTAGGCTCCGAAGGCACGGTCGAACTTGTCGAAGTGCGCCTCGTCCTTCACCAGCGTGAGGCGCGAGAGAAAGTAGAACTCATCCAGCGAAGGGGAAATGACCTGCTTGTCCATCGCCTCCAGGAGGGTCAGGAATTCCTTGATCGAGGCCGGTACGCCAGCCTGTTTCACGGTGTAGAAGAAATCGATCAGCATGAATGCAATCCCGCAGCCGCCTCAGCGGCCCAGCTTGAACTGGAGATGGCGGCGCACCGTCGGCCATTCCGATTCGATGATGGAAAACACCACTGTATCGCGATAGGAGCCATCCGGCATGCGCTGGTGATTGCGCAGGATGCCGTCCTGCTTGGCCCCCAGCCGCGCAATGGCGGCACGCGACTGCTGGTTCATCCAGTGGGTGCGGAACTCCACGGCGATGCAGTGCATGTCCTCGAAGGCGTGGGTGAGCAGCATCAGCTTGCATTCGGTATTGATGCCGGTGCGCTGGGCACTGGCGGCATACCAGGTGGAGCCGATCTCCACGCGCCGGTTGGCCACGTCGGCATTCATGTAGGTGGTCATGCCGCACAGCGCACCGGTGTCATTGCGGCGGATCACGAAGGGCAGCATGCTGCCCTGCTGCTGCAGGTGCAGGCGGCGTTCGATCTCGGCCCGCATGTTTTCCGGCTTGGGGATGGCGGTGTACCAGAGCTTCCACAGCTTGCCATCCGACACGGCGGCAATGAGCGCATCGTGGTGCTCGGGATGCAGCGGCTCGATCGTGGCGAACTGGCCCTTCAAGGTGATCGGCGAGAGGAATTGCATGGCGGCTCCGGTGGATTGCGGCAGGTTCAGCGGTTGTTGCGCGACATGAAGACCAGCCGCTCGAACAGGTGCACATCCTGCTCGTTCTTGAGCAGCGCGCCATGCAGGGGCGGGACCACGCCCTTGTTGTCCTGGCTGTGCAGGGCTTCTGGCGGGATGTCTTCGGCCATGAGCAGCTTGAGCCAGTCGATCAGTTCCGAGGTCGAGGGCTTCTTCTTGATGCCCGGTACCTCCCGTACCTGGTAGAAAGCGTCCAGCGCGCGCGCCAGCAGGTCGCGCTTGATGTGCGGGAAGTGCACGTCAACGATCTGCTGCATGGTCTCCTTGTCGGGGAACTTGATGTAGTGGAAGAAGCAGCGGCGCAGGAAGGCGTCCGGCAATTCCTTCTCGTTGTTGGAGGTGATGACCACCAGCGGCCGGTGTTTGGCGCGCACCAGTTCGCGCGTCTCATAGACATAGAACTCCATGCGGTCGATTTCGCGCAGCAGGTCGTTGGGGAATTCGATGTCGGCCTTGTCCATCTCGTCGATCAGCAGCACCACCGGCTCCTCAGCCGTAAAGGCCTGCCACAGCACGCCCTTGACGATGTAGTTGTGGATGTCCTTGACACGCTCGTCGCCCAGCTGCGAATCGCGCAGGCGCGAAACCGCATCGTATTCGTAGAGGCCCTGCTGGGCCTTGGTGGTGGACTTGATGTGCCACTGCAGCAGCGGGCGGCCCAGGGCCGCGGCCACTTCCTCGGCCAGCATGGTCTTGCCGGTGCCGGGCTCGCCCTTGATCAGCAGCGGACGCTGCAGGGTGAGGGCGGCATTGACCGCCAGCTTGAGGTCGTCGGTGGCAACGTAGTTGTTGCTGCCGGTGAATTTGCCTGGATGGGATGAAGCGGCGGAATGATCTGGCATGGATGCTGTCCTTGTCAGGTTGCTGTGGTTGGATTGCCGGAAAGATGCGGCATTGCAGCAGCCGCGCCGGACATTTCTTCGAGTATAAGGGAAAAGCCGGCCAACACCGGCGCACCTGCGACGTCTTGAATTCTGCTCAATCGTTCCTATATCAAGGGCTACGCATGCAACAAACTGACAGCGCCCCAGGCGCTCACTGCCCATGAAATTTCTTTTCTTCAAGATGCTGGTGGTGTGGAGACGAATGCGTCACGGCATGCAGGCGCGTTACATGGACCGGCATGATGTCGGCCGGCAGCTGGAAGTCCTGATGCGCCGCATCGACCCGGCGGCCAGCTGGCACGAGCGGGCCAACTGGATGATCGACGTGGCTGAATGGCTGCGCCATCGCCCGGCGGTGTCGCTGCTGGACCGCCAGGCCTGGCACCAGGTGCGTCGCCAGCGGCTGGCCATCATGCTGGACTGGCTGGACCAGCACCGCGACGTGCGGCGCGCGGTCCAGAACGCGCTGCAGAAGACCTTGCGCGAAGCCAACGGCCCCGAACTTTTCTCCACCACTGGCCTGCCGCACGAACCCGGCTTCTTCGGCGAACTGAGCGAACGCCTGGCCCGGCTGATCCTGCCGCGCCACCTTTCGCCCACTGACCTCTCTTCGCTGTTTACGGCCATGTTCCCCGATCCGGACGATGCCGCCTGGCTGCTGGAGCTGGACAATGAACTGCTGCAGCGGCTGTGGAAGCTGATGGCCGATGACGGCATCTCCCACATGTACTGGCAGCAGATCGAGGAAGCCATCACCTATCTGACCACCACGGTGGTGGCCGATGGCATCAGCCCGGCCTTCCGCCAGCGGCTGGAACCCAAGATGCCCATGCGCGCCACGCCTTTCCTCGCGCTGCGGCGCGAGATGGAAGCCTGGCTGCGCGCCCAGCCGGGCGACCTCGGCGCCCTGCGCAGCGTGCGCATGCTGGTCGCGGTGTGCCATGCGCAGACCGACCGCATCTACGCGCACCTGGATGAATACGGCGTCTCGGTGAGCCTGGTGTATCGCGTCGAACGCATGCGCGCGCACTTGCAGCGCATCGGGCGGCTCATCGATGTGCGCTCCGGCGTGCCTGGTCCGGTCATCAGCCCGGCCGTGCCCGGCATGGTGGCGCGGCCAGCGGCGCTGGCCGGGGCCGGGCGCATGCAGTTGCTGCTGTGCGACCTGATCTCCGCCCACCATCACCGCGACTCGGTACGCGGCCTGATGCGGCGCAGTTTTGCCCTGCTGGCGCGCAAGATGGTCGAGCGCAATGCCGATCACCGGGAGCAGGCCATCGCCCGCGACGGTGCCGGTTATCGCCGGGTGATGCGGGCCGGTCTGGTGGGCGGTGCGGTCATCGCCGCCACGGCGCTGGTCAAGCAGAGCCTGTCAACGCTGGGCGTGGTGCACTTCGTCGATGGCGCGCTGGCTTCATTGAATTACGCCGCCAGTTTCCTGCTCATTGCCGCGCTGGGCGGCGTGCTGGCCACGCGCCAGCCGGCCGTGACCGCACCGGCCCTGGCCTCGCGCATGGGAGACCTGGATGCGGAGGGCATGCGTGACCTGATTGCCGAATCCGGTCAGCTGCTGCGTTCGCAGTCGGCGGGCATCTTTGGCAATCTGCTGGCGGTGATTCCGGTCACCGCCGCGCTGTGTGCCCTGGGCTGGTTCGCGCTGGGCAGCCAGCCGATGCCGGCCAACGAGGCGCGCCAGGCCATCGCTGCGCTCTCGCTGGTGGGCCCCACGCCCCTGTATGCCGCGCTGACCGGCGTATTGCTGTGGCTGGCCAGTCTCGCGGCCGGCTTTGCCGACAACTGGTTTGCCCTGCGCCGGGTACGGGAAGTGGTGTCCAACCATCGCCGCCTGGTGCACGGTCTCGGCGCCATGCGCGCCCAGCGCTGCGCCGCCTGGCTGGAGCGCAACGTGGCCACCATCGCCGGTAGCCTGTCGCTGGCCGTGCTGCTGGGGCTGGCACCGGTGGTGGCGGCCTTCTTCAGCCTGCCGCTGGATATCCGCCATGTGACCTTGGCTGCTGGCACGCTCACGGCAGCGGTCTTCAGCCTCGGCTGGGAAATCCTGATGACGCCCGCCTTCTGGCTGGCTGCCGGCGGTGTGGCTGCGACGGCCCTGTTGTCGGTGGCGGTGGCCTTCGCCTGCGCACTGGCGCTGGCGCTGCGCTCGCGCGACTTGCCGCGCCGCGCCCGCAATATCGCCATGCGGGCGGTGTTGCGCCGTTTCGTCGTCCGGCCCTTGTTCTTCATTCTTCCGCAAAAAACGGATGCGGCAGTGCAGGATGACGCCGGAGAAGACGAGGACGACGACGATGACGGCCAGGGCGGCGCGCGCCAGGACAACCGGCAACCGCGCCTGGCTTCACTTGAGCCTGGGCAAGATATGCACGTCCAGGCTACGCGGCATGTCGCCTAGCGTTGGCATCAGCCAGATGCCATAGCGTTAATATTGCAGCGCATATAATGCGTCGATCGCCCGCCCGGCCTTGCCTGGCGGGCGATTGCGTCTGTGAGGGAGGGTTTGCGGGCAGGGATGACGCTGCCGGTTTTATTGGTTAGAATCGAAAGCGTTTTTTGCGCAAGGCAGGGGGAGTGGAGAGACAAGCTTGAGCCGAAACACCGGTTGAGCCATAGCAGAAGAGCCAAACCTGCAATACCAGGGCAATCGAACAAGCACGATAAAGTTTGCCGCTGGCAGCAAAAGATGCGTTTCGTCGGGTGTCCGCCGCGCCGAGGTTGAGGCGGGACGGATGGGAAGTCCAATCACTTACCCTGCTCACATGAAAAAACACCTCGTGTTTCTTGCCCTGGCTGGCGTGCTCGGCAGTGCATCTGCGGCCGACATCGTCGGCAACGCCAAGGCCGCTGAAAACAAAGTCTCCATGTGCATTGGTTGCCATGGCATCCCCGGCTATAAAGCCAGTTATCCCGAGGTCTACCAGGTGCCGATGCTGGGCGGGCAGTCCGCCAGGTACATCGAGAACGCGCTGCGCGCCTACCAGAAGGGGGAGCGCAAGCATCCTTCGATGATGGGCGTGGCCGCCAGCCTGTCGGACCAGGACATCGCCGACCTGGCCGCCTACTATTCGCAGCAGAAGTAAGGGGAGCCACGAGATGAAGAAGAACCTGATTGCCCTGTCGCTGCTGGGCGCCACAGCCCTGCTGTCGCAAGCTGCCAGCGCTGCTGATGTAGCCAATGGCCGCGCGCTGGTGGAGAAGTACAACTGCGCCTCCTGCCACGGCAAGGACTACAACTCGCCCATCGATCCGGGCTACCCGAAGCTGGCCGGCCAGCATGCGGACTACCTCAAGCATGCCCTGACGGCCTACCGCCGGGGTGACACCGCCATGAATGGCCGCAACAACGCCATCATGTCCGGCCAGGCCAAGCCGCTCACGGATCGCGACATCAACGATATCGCGGCTTATCTGCACAGTCTGCCGGGCAGCCTGGTGGTGCGCAAGTAAGCTGCGCCTGTTGCATAGGAAAGCGTATGAAAGAAAGCCACGCCGCAAGAGAGTTGCGGCGTGGCTTTTTGTTGTGCGCGTGAAGGCTTATCCCTGTGCCCGCCGCTTGATATTCTCGATATAAGCCGCCCCATCCGGCGGCAAGCCATTGCGCTGGGCATTCCAGATCATCTCCCCCAGGGCTTCCATGATTTCATGATGGGCATCGTGTTCCGAGCCACGGCGCTGGGCCAGCAGCTGGAAGGCGCCACGGATGCCGGGGGGCTGGTCGATGGAGATCTGTTCCGTGATCGACAGGTGCATCGACAGATGCAGGAAGGGATTGCTCTGGCCGCGTTCGATCGAATAGTCGGCCGCCAGCGCTTCCTCCACGTCGCGCAGGGCATCGTGGTATTCCGGATGCTGCAGGATCCAGTCGCGGGCGATGGCTTCCAGGGGCGTCAGTACCTGGTTGCCCAGGTGCTTGCGGTAGGCTTCGCAGAAGAAGCGGCGGACATCGTGCTGGGACGGCGTGAACATGGCGGTGCATCAATCGGGGATAAAGCGCTATTCTACGCTGGTCTGCCGCCTGCTTCAGGAGGCCGGCCAAGGCCTGCGGCACGACAGGTCCAGATGAAGTAATATTCTTTCCCTACGACAAGCATCTGAATAATCCATCCAATGCAGTACCCGGCCGCATCGCCCTGGCGCGATGGGGGGAAACGCAAGGCCGGGCAGCGAGAAGGAAGCATGCATGCTTTTTGGCGGAAGCCTGATCCGGCCTGTGCGCCGTCCACGGACATGGACGCGGCCCTTGCTCTGTATCGCGCTGGCCCTGCTGGGCTGCTGCGCGCAGGCCGCGCTGGCGGCCCCTTCGGCGTCGGCCAAGGCGAGCACGGCCAGCGACGAGCAGCCGGCCGACGAATCCACCCTGGCCATCGGCTTTGCCGGCCCCTTGAGCGGTCCCTCCATGGGCGTGGGCCGCAGCATGCGCAATGGCGTGCAACTGGCGCTGGATGAGGCCAACCGGCGCGGTGTGGTCATCGCCGGCAAGCATTACCGGATCAAGCTGGTGGCCCAGGATGATCGCGCCGATCCGGGCACGGCCGAATACGTGGCGCGCTATCTGGTCGGCCAGCGCGTCATCGGTGTGGTCGGGCACTGGACCAGCGGCACCAGTCTGGCAGCGGCCCCGGTCTACCATGCCGCTGGCGTGATCCAGGTGACGCCCTCGGCGATGAGCCGCAAGCTGACGGCCCTGTCTTATCCGCGCATCTTCCGCACCATTCCCAACAACGAGAGCATCGGCCGCTGGTCCGCGCGTTACGCCGTCGACAAGCTGGGCGTGCGCTCTGTGGTCACCATTGACGACCGCACGCCCTTCGGGCAGGGGCTGGCCGAGCAGTTTGCCCGCGAGGTGGAGGCGCAGGGTGGCAAGGTACTGGCGCGCTACAACGTCAGCGACAAGACCTCCGACTTCAACGCTCCGCTGATGCAGGCGCGCAGCCTCAAGCCGGACCTGATCTTCTTCGGTGGACTGGACTGGCAGGCCGGCGTGCTGGCCAAGTCCATCCGCCGCTTGAAGCTGGAAGCGCGCCTGATGGCCTCGGCCGGTACCTTGGGTTTGCCCTTCCTCATGCGCGCCGGACCCGATGCCAATGGCGCGCTGGTCCTCGAACCCGGGCCGCCGCAGGACAAGATGCCCGGCTGGCGGCAGTTCCGCCAGCGCTACAGCGAAGCTTTCGATTCCGACATCGACCTCTATGCGGTCTTCGCCTATGAAGCGGCGCAGTCCATCCTGCTGGGCCTGCGCCAGGCCGGCAGCATCGATCCGGATGCGGTGGCCCGGGCCATGCACCGGCTGCGCTTCGAGGGCGTGAGCGGACCGGTGGCCTTCAACGAGGAAGGGGATCTGCTCAACCCGACTTTTACCCTGTATGAAGTTCAGGACCAGCGCTGGGTGCCGGTCACGCGTCTGTACGGGCTTCCGCGCTAGCGCGTTCTCAGACGCCCTTGGCCGGAAGTGGCGTTTTCTGCTTGAATTCGCAGAGGTCGGCAATCAGGCAGTTCCAGCATTGCGGCTTGCGCGCGATGCAGGTGTAGCGGCCATGCAGGATCAGCCAGTGATGCGCATCCTGGCGGAATTCCGGGGCCACGAACTTGATGAGCTTGCGCTCGACTTCGTCCACATCCTTGCCCGGTGCAATGCCGGTGCGGTTGGAGACGCGGAAGATGTGCGTATCCACCGCGATGGTGGGATGGCCGAAGGCCGTGTTGAGGACCACGTTGGCGGTCTTGCGGCCGACCCCCGGCAAGGCTTCCAGCGCTTCCCGCGACTCCGGTACCTCGCCGCCGTGTTCCTCGATCAGGATGCGGCAGGTCTCGATCACGTTCTTGGCCTTGGTGCGATACAGCCCGATGGTCTGGATATAGGGCATGAGTTGGTCCACGCCCATGCGGTAGATGGCCTCTGGGGTGTTGGCCACAGGATAGAGCTTGCGCGTGGCCTTGTTCACCGACACATCGGTAGCCTGGGCTGACAGCAGCACGGCGATCAGCAGCTCGAACGGCGTGGTGTATTCCAGCTCGGTGGTGGGCGTGGGGTTGGCCTGGCGCAGGCGCTCGAAGATCTCGCGGCGTTTGGTCGGATTCATTGTTGTGGGCTGTCGGGCTGGGGGCTGGCTTGTTCGGCTTGCAGTTTCTTCAGGCGCGCGCGTTCCATGGCGGCCTGGATGATGGCTTTCTTGCGGGCCAATTCGGCTTGTTCCTCGGGCGTGCCGGCCGCCGCTGCTTCCACTTCCTTGAGCTTGGCCGCGGCCTTGGCGGCCAGACGGGCATCGTTCTCTTCCTTCTCGCGCTGCAGGCGCAGGGTGCGCCAGTCATGGCGCGCGCGGGCGGCATCGGCTTGTTCCTGGCTCCAGGCCTGCCAGCCGGTGCGCCCCGGCGTGGCCTCGACCATGCTGATGCAATCGACCGGGCAGGGGGCCACGCACAGGTCGCAGCCGGTACAAAGCGATTCGATCACCGTATGCATCTGCTTGGCCGCACCCGCAATGGCGTCGACCGGGCAGGCCTGGATGCAGAGCGTGCAGCCGATGCAGACGGCTTCATCGATCAGCGCCAGGCGGCGTGGCTGTTCGCTGCCGTTGGCGGGATTGAGCGGGATCACCGGTTTGCCCAGCAGTTGCGCCAGCCGCGCCACGCCTTCCTGGCCACCGGGCGGGCACTGGTTATAGGAAGCAAGCCCCTCGGCCATGGCCTCGGCATAGGGACGGCAGGCCGGGTAGCCACATTTGGTGCATTGGGTTTGCGGCAGCAGGTCTTCGAGGCGGTCGGCCAGGGTGGCAGAGGCGGTGGTGGCGGATGGCGGCACGGCGGTCAGGCAATTCAACGGGACAAGGGCGCTATTATCCGGCCAAACCGCCGTCAAGTCATGCCGCAGCCACAAAGCAAAACGGCACCACCGTGGAGACGGGGTGCCGTTTTGCCTCAACGCGCTGCGTTACGCGTTGGCGCGGATGAATTCGCCAATCTTCGGGCAGACGATCTCGCGCCAGCGGCGGCCCGAGAAAATGCCGTAGTGACCGGCCTTGGGCACCGTGAAATGCTGCTTGCGCGCCTTGGGGATGCTGCTGCACAGTTCCTGCGCCGCCTGGGTCTGGCCGGAACCGGAGATGTCATCGAGCTCGCCTTCGATGGTGAACAGGGCGACCGACTTGATGTCCTGCGGACGCACCAGCTTGCCTTCGATCTCCCAGGTACCACGGGCCAGGTTGAAGTCCTGGAACACCACCTTGATGGTCTCCAGGTAGAACTCGGCCGGCATGTCCAGCACGGCGTTGTACTCGTCGTAGAACTTGCGGTGCTCTTCGGCGGAGGCATCGTCGCCATCGCGCAGGTGCATGTAGAAATCCCAGTGGCTCTGGGCATGGCGGCGCGGGTTCATGGCCACGAAGCCGGCATGCTGCAGGAAGCCGGGGTAGACCTTGCGGCCGAAGCCGGGGTAATTGGCCGGCACGCTGTAGATCACCGTGTTTTCGAACCAGGAGAAGGGTTTTTCGGTCGCCAGGTCGTTGACGGCGGTGGGCGACTTGCGGGCATCGATGGGGCCGCCCATCATGGTCATGCTCTTGGGCAGCTTGGGATCGTTGGCGCTGGCCATGAGCGAAATGGCCGCCAGCACCGGCACGGTGGGCTGGCAGACGGAAATGACGTGCACGTCCGGGCCCAGGGTGCGAATGAAGTCCTGCACGTAATAAACATAATCGTGCAGGTGGAATTCACCGGCCTCGACCGGCACCATGCGGGCGTCGGTCCAGTCGGTGATGAAAACGTCATGTTCCTGCAGCAGCGCGCGCACGGTCTCGCGCAGCAGGGTGGAGTGGTGGCCGGACAGGGGCGCCACCACCAGCACGGTGGGCTGCTTCAAGGCGGCGCTCTGGCGGGCCGAGAGGTCCTTCTTGAAATGGATCAGGCGACAGAAGGGCTTCTCTTCGACCACTTCCTCGGTGATGCCGACCGGCTTGCCGTCAACGGGCACTTCGCCGATGTTGAAGAGGGGCTTTTCGTATTCCTTGGAGAGGCGATACAGCAACTCATAGCCGGCGGCGATACGTTGCGAGAACGGCGTGTGGGCGAGCGGGGAAACCGGGTCCGAGAACAGTTTGGCCGAGGTTTCGGCCCATTGCATCATGGGGTTCAGGAACGCGCGATTGAGTTCATGCAGTTGATAAAGCATAGCTGACCTTTATACAAGCACCGGCTGGCTTCCCCGTCCGGATGGATAACCCGGACCGGGTGCGCAGCAAGCATGTGCCACAAACGTTTGGCGACGATCATCGGCTGACAGACTTCATATTATGTCTACTCTGTCAACTTTTTCCTTGTTGCGACGCGGTAGCATAGCACGCTTTGCCTTACGCCCCGCTTGCTGGTCAGGCCAGTGGTGCGGGCCCCACAGGTTTCTGCAAAAACCTTCATAAACAAAAAGCCCCCGTACTGGACGGGGGCTCTGCAGGCCGCTTGCAGCGGCATGGGTGGTCTGGCGACGGAAAATCAGTCGAAGACCGGGCTTTCCACGCCCAGGATCTTGTGCAGCTTAGGCGAGGTGGTGGTGTACTGCATGTGGATCTTCTTTTCCGGGAAGATGTAGGGCGCAGCGCCGAAGGCGGCCAGCGCGGCTTCGTGGAAGCCCGACAGGATCAGCTTCTTCTTGCCCGGATAGGTGTTGATGTCGCCCACGGCGAAGATGCCCGGGACGTTGGTCTCGAACTTCTCGGTATCCATCACCTTCAGTTGCTTGCGTTCGATCTCCAGGCCCCACTCGGCGATCGGGCCCAGCTTGGGCGACAGGCCGAAGAACACCAGCAGCATGTCCAGCGGCAGGCGGCGGGTGACGCCGTCAGCGCCCGTGACCTTCACTTCGGACAGCTTGCCATCCTTGATCTCGGTGCCGGTGACCTGGCCGATGACCAGCTGCATCTCATACTGTTCGCACAGTTCCTTCATCTTGGCCACGGACGCGGGCGCGGCGCGGAATTCTTCACGGCGGTGCAGCAGGATCACCGATTCAGCCTTGCCCACGAAGTTCAGGGCCCAGTCCAGGGCGGAGTCGCCGCCGCCGCAGATGACGATGTTCTTGCCTTCGAACAGGGCCGGGTCCTTGACGCGGTAGAACACCTGCGAACCTTCGAACTGCTCGATGCCTTCGACCTTCAGAGTGCGCGGCTGGAACGAGCCCACGCCGGCAGCGATGAAGATGGTCTTGGTGATGAACTTGGTGCCGGTGGAGGTTTCCACGTCGAAACGGCCATCTTCGCGCTTGTTCACCAGAGTCACTTCCTGGCCCAGGTGGAAGGTGGGCGAGAAGGGCTCGATCTGCTTCAGCAGGTTGTCGGTCAGTTCCTGGCCGGTGCAGACGGGCACGGCGGGGATGTCATAGATGGGCTTGTCCGGATACAGCTCCACGCACTGGCCGCCGACCACCGGCAGCGAATCGATCACGTGCGCCTTGATTTCCAGCAGGCCGAGTTCGAACACCTGGAACAGGCCGACCGGGCCGGCGCCGATGATGACGGCGTCGGCATCGATGACACCGTTGACTGCCGCAGTCTGGACATTGTTTTCCATGATTTTCTTGATATTCCTGTTTCAGTAGATCAGATCAGTAGAGCGGCTTTTCCCTCTTGCGCTGGGCGCTGGCTGGCGGCAGGGCCGCTGGCGGGGGAGAGGCCAGGTAAAAGAGATGCGAAATGCTTGCCGAGAGCGCAACAAGACGGCGAAGCAGCGGGCAGTTCAGCCCGGCCATGAGGCTCTCAGGGGTATTGCTGGCGGCCAAATGCAAACGGCTGCGCATCTGGCGTGGCGATGAAACTGCCGGGCTGGATGCGCAACCGCCATTGCCAGCCGGGACAGGCCCGGCCAGCTTGATTCTTCGCAGGAATCAGCGCTGCAGGTATTGCAGCTTGTCGGTCTTGTCCTTCCATTCCTCGGCTTCCGGCAGCGGTGCCTTGGTCTTGGTGATGGAGGGCCAGCTGCGGGACAGATCGGCGTTCAGGGCGATGTATTGCTGCTGGTCGGCCGGCACGTCTTCTTCCGCGTAGATCGCATTGACCGGGCACTCGGCCACGCAGACGGCGCAGTCGATGCACTCATCCGGGTCAATCGCGAGGAAATTGGGGCCTTCGCGGAAACAATCCACCGGGCAAACATCCACGCAATCCGTATAGCGGCAACGGACGCAGGAATCGGTGACAACGTGGGTCATAACTGTCCTATCTGTAAAATTTCTTCAAACCGATGGCTAACTGCGCCGCAATTGATGGCAATATGGCACGGTTAAAATCATGTTGCGGCTGGTCAACCTGTGGTTGAGGTGCTTGGGCTGGCATCCGGCGTCTTGTGGACGCTGTCGTGGAGGACTCAGGAAGCCTCTCATGATGCTGCTGCGCAACCCGCCGCAAAGCCTTGTATTTTAAGGTAATTCGATTTTTCCCACAAATGAGGCTTATACAGATTACGTATAAGTAAATAAACAAGCTCGCGATAAGCCCAGCCGCCGCCAGGGTCTTGTGGCCTGCGGTTCCAGCCCATGGAGCCAGGTCCGCCGGCATGGCGCCGCTTGTCGCACATCACCAGAAGGAAGTCCCGGCGTGAACGCTGCAGGTCCCCAGTCCTCCCCCCGATTCCGTCTTTCGCTGCTGCCGGCCCTGCTCGGCGCGCTGGCAGTGGCCGTGTCCCTTGCGTTGCCCGTGGGCGCTGTCGCCGCCGAGCCCATCCGCATCGGCGAGATCAACAGCCAGGGGCGTGCCTCCACCGCCGGCCAGGCCTATCGCAATGGTTTGTCGCTGGCGCTGGAACAGATCAACGAGTCCGGCGGCATCCATGGCCGACCCTTGCAGCTCATCAGCCGCGACGACCAGGGCGATGCCGACCAGGCCGCCCGCAATGCCCGCGAACTGGTCAGCAAGGAGCATGTGGAGGTGCTGACCGGCACCATGCTCTCCGATGTGGCCCTGGCCGTGGCGCGCGAAGCCGCGCGCAGCAAGACCGTGCTGGTGGTGGGTGATGCCTTGTCCGATGCGGTCACGCTGGACAAGGGCAATCGCTACACCTTCCGCGTGCGCCCTTCGACCTACATGCTGGCCGCGATGCTGGCCGAGCAGGCTGCACGCATGCCCGGGCGGCGCTGGGCCATGGTGGCCCCCAACTATGAATACGGCCAGAGCGCGGTGGCCAGCTTCAAGATGCTGCTGAAACAGGCCCGTCCGGATGTGGAATTCGTCAGCGACCAATGGCCGGCCATGGGCAAGATCAAGGCCGACGATGTGGCCCGGGCGATTCGCCAGTCCCGTCCGGACGCCATCTTCAATGCCACCTTCGGCGAGGACCTGCAGAAGTTCGTGCAGGCCGGCAATCGCCAGCAGTTGTTTGCCGGCGTGCGGGTGGTGTCAATGAGCTCGGCCGGTGCGCAGAGCCTCGATCCCAGCCAGAGTGAAGCCATTCGCGACTGGGTGGCCGTAGGTTACCCGTGGGACCAGATCAATACGCCGGAGCACCAGCGCTTCCTGGAAGCCTATCTGAAGAAATTCAGCGAACGTCCGCAACTGTCGGCGGTGCTGGGTTACAGCACCATGATGGCCATTGCCGGCGGCCTGAAGAAGAGCGAAGGCGGGGATGGCGAAGTGCTGCTGGAATCCCTGCGTGGCCTGCACTGGTCCTCGCCGCTGGGTGAGTTGAGCTTCCGCGCGCTGGACCAGCAATCCACGATGGGTGCTTTCATCGGCCTGGTCTCCCAGAAGGACGGACGCAGCACCATGCGCGAATGGCGCTACCTCGATGGTACGGCCTACCTGCCGCCGCCGACCTATGTGCGTGGACGCCGTCCGGCTTCAGCGGGCAAGTGATCCGGTCTTTCGCCGCCCTCGGCCTCGTCAAAGCCCCCTCATGGTGAACTGCACCCCAAAAGTTGGACACCGATCCAACCTTTGGGGTGTTTTTCATGGCGAAGTACGACACGAAGTTTAAATATGAAGTGGTCAGGCGCTGCTTGAAGGGCGGCAAAAGCGCCAGAGCGGCGGGTAAAGAATTCGGAATTGATCATGCAACTGTACACCGCTGGGTGCAGAGGTACCGGCACCATGGTCTCAATGGCCTGAACAAGAAGCACGAGTATTACAGCGCCGAATTCAAGCTTTCGGTATTGAAACGAATGAAGAAGGAAGGCTTGTCCTACCGGGAGGTAGAGGCGATGTTCAATCTTCGGGGAGTAAGCACGGTCAGCCGGTGGGAGCGTCTGTATCATGAGCATGGCTTGGATGGATTGAAACCCAAGCCGAGAGGACGCCCAAAGATGATGAAGCCTAAAATTCCCCCTAATCCACTCAAGACCAAAGCCGAGGATGCACGTACGCGGCAAGATTTACTCGATGAAATCGAGTATCTGCGCGCGGAGGTGGACTACCTAAAAAAGCGGAAGGCCTTGATTCAAGCAAAGAAAGCAGCTGCGCAAAAGTAGCGCGACTAGTGCAGGAATTGAGGCCACATCACAAGCTGTCGATTCTGTTGAGAATTACAGGATTGGCACGCAGCACCTTCTATTACCAAGTCCGGGCGCAGGCAGCCGACGATAAGTACGCTGCCGTGAAGACCCACATCTGCAAGGTTTATGAGCTCCACAAAGGCCGATACGGCTATCGGCGGATTACGACCACATTAAGAAAAGCTGGCGAAGTGATCAACCACAAAACCGTTCAGCGCCTGATGCTCCAACTTGGTTTGAAATCGCTAGTGAGGCCGAAGAAATACCGCTCGTATCGCGGCCCTGGCCATGTCAGTGTAGCGAACGTACTCCAACGGCAATTCAAGGCGGAGCGATTCGGGGAAAAATGGGTAACGGATGTGACGGAGTTCAACGTCAGCGGGGAAAAGCTCTATCTCTCGCCCGTCATGGACCTGTACAACGGCGAGATCGTGGCGTATCAGACAAGCCGTTCACCGCAGTTTCATCTGGTCAAGAGCATGCTCAAGAAAGCCATAGCAACCTTAAAGGGAGTAACCCGGCCGATGCTTCATTCCGATCAGGGGTGGCAGTACCAGATGCATGCTTATCGGCGTACCTTGGCGGAAACTGGCATCACACAGAGTATGTCGAGAAGGGGAAATTGCCTGGACAACGCGGCCATGGAAAGCTTCTTCGGAACACTCAAATCGGAGTGCTTTTACTTGCAAAGATTCTCTTGTATTGACCAGTTGCAGACCGAGATCCGCAAGTACATCCATTACTATAACCATCACCGCATCAAGACCAAATTAAAAGGACTGAGTCCCGTGCAATACAGAACTCAGTCCTCTGGGCCTTAACCGGCTAATGACCGTCCAACTTTATGGGGTCAGTTCACATGGCAGGGGGCTTTGCTTTGTGCGATCTCGGTTAAGATAGCGGTCGCGACGCTTCAGGGCGTGGCCAACGCATGAAGCGGCGCGCTCCGGGGCAGCCCTCATGCACGTGGACCATCAACATGGCAGCATGCGGCATGTCCGCATCCGGACTTCATGATCATCACATCCTTACTCGACACTGACCTGTACAAATTCACGATGATGCAGGTGGTCCTGCATCACTTCCCCGGCGCGCAGGTCGAATACAAGTTCAAATGCCGCAACGAGCACATCGACCTGACCCCCTATGTCGACGAGATTCGCGCCGAGATTGCCGCACTGTGCCGCCTGCGTTTCAAGGAAGATGAACTGAATTACCTGCGCGGCCTGCGCTTCATCAAGAGCGACTTCGTCGACTTCCTCGATCTGTTCCACCTGAACGAAAAATACATCACGGTCCAGCCTGATCCGGCCGGCAATGGCGAGATCGAGATCCAGGTGAAGGGGCCATGGCTGCACACCATCATGTTCGAAGTGCCGGTGCTGGCCATCGTCAATGAAGTGTATTTCCGCGCGACCCAGCGCTCGCCCGATCTGGAAGAGGGCAGGGCGCGCTTGCGCAAGAAGATGTCGGTCATCACCGATGATGCCGAACTGGCCGGCTGCAAGATCGCCGATTACGGCACCCGCCGCCGCTTCTCGCGCAGCTGGCATGCCGAGGTCATCGACGAGATGAAGCAGCATATGGGGGATCACTTCGCCGGTACCTCCAACGTGATGTACGCCATGCAGCATGACCTGACCCCGCTGGGCACCATGGCGCATGAATACTTGCAGGCCTGTCAGGCGCTCGGTCCGCGCCTGCGTGATTCGCAGACGTTCGCCTTCGAAATGTGGGCGCGCGAGTATCGCGGCGACCTGGGCATCACGCTCTCGGACGTTTATGGCATGGATGCCTTCCTGCGCGACTACGACATGTATTTCTGCAAGCTCTTCGACGGCGCGCGCCATGATTCGGGCGATCCGTTTGAGTGGGGCGAGCGCCTGATCCAGCATTACCGTGACAACCGTGTCGATCCGTCCAGCAAGGTGCTGGTGTTCTCCGACAGCCTGGACTTCGACAAGGTGCGTGCGCTCTACCTGCGCTTCAAGGATCGCGCCAAGGTGGCCTTTGGCGTCGGTACCAATCTCACCAATGACCTGGGCTACACGCCCCTGCAGGTGGTCATGAAGATGGTCCGCTGCAATGGCCAGCCGGTGGCCAAGCTGTCCGATACGCCTTCCAAGAACATGTGCGATGACCCGGCCTATGTGAATTATCTGCGCCAGGTGTTCCAGATCAAGGCCTGACCGGGGACGGACTGATGCGGCATCGGGGAGGCGGGGCTTGAAGAAGCCGATGTTGTTCCGTCGGGTACGGACGCTGCGGTTGAGCCGCAAGATCAGCCATCGGGGCTTCCCGCGCCTGTTCATGCTGCTGCTCATCACGCTCGCCGCCAGTCTCGGATTGCTCGCCTCGGCATGGATGCTGCGGCATGGCTGGCACAACATGGGACTGCGCTATGGGCTGGCCTGCCTGGTGGCGTATCCGGGTTTCCTGTTGATGCTGTCGGTCTGGCTGTGGCTGCTGCGGCGGCGCGACCGGCGCAGGGCGCTGGCCGGGACCGGGGTGGCGGCCAGCGCGGGCGCGCAGTTCGCGTCAGGCGTGCAGCCGGAGCAGGACGGGCGCAACCGCCGCAATGACGGCTCCGGAATCGACGCCGGTTTCCTCGGCGATATACCCCTCAATATTTCCCTGTCCAAGTCTGCGCATCAGTGGCAGGGCGGTGGTGGCAGCTTCGACGGCGGCGGGGCCAGCGCCAATGTGGATTTCAGTCTTGCTGACGGGGGCGATGCGGCGGGCCTGGCGGACGGCATCGACCTGGGCGAAGCACTGGGCTTGTTGATCTTCGCAGTGTCGGTGGTCTCGCTCATCGCTGCCGCGCTGTATTCCGTCGTCACCATGCTGGGCATGGCCCCCGTGCTGTTTTCCGAACTGATCTTCGACGCATTGCTGGCGGCCGGGCTGTATCGGCGCTTCGGCTACCGTGCCGATCGCCACTGGCTGGAGACGGCCGTGCAGCGCACCTGGCGACCCTTCCTCGCGGTGCTGCTGCTGGTGAGCGCGAGCGGACTGCTGCTGTCCTTGGTATGGCCCGATGCAGTCACGCTTGGTGAGGTGTGGAGCCAGCTGCGCAGCTGACGCAGGGGCATGCATACTTGAAATTTTTTCGCATGCCCGGCTTTCGCTTCGGGCGCGCTCGCGTGGCTGGTATAGTGTGGCTCCCTCTGGCCGCAGATTCTCGCGTGACGGCCACCACCTCTATTTGCCATCAGGACCTTCATTTGCAGATCAGAGCTCTCACAATTCGTCTCTCCGCAATCCTGGCATCGATGCTGCCCGCCGTTTCCCAAGCCGCCGATCTGGACGGTGCCGGGCTGTCCTTGGCCTGGGCCTTGCCGTTCGCGGGCGTTCTGCTGTCCATTGCCGTGCTGCCGCTGCTGGCCCCGGCCATGTGGCATCACCATTTCGGCAAGATCGCCGGCGCCTGGGCGCTGGCCTTCCTGCTGCCGTTTGCGGCCCTGCATGGTGCGCATGCGGCTCTGGCCATCAGCGTGCATGCGCTGGTGGCGGAATACCTTCCCTTCATCATCCTGCTGACCGCGCTCTTCACCGTGGCCGGTGGCATCTGCGTACGCGGCAACCTGCATGGCACGCCCGCACTCAATACCGGACTGCTGGCACTGGGCACCTTGCTGGCCAGCGTCATGGGCACGACCGGTGCGGCCATGCTGCTGATCCGCCCGCTCATCCGCGCCAACGATGACCGCAAGCACACGGTCCACGTCGTGGTGTTCTTCATCTTCCTCGTTGCCAATGCAGGCGGCTCACTGACGCCGCTGGGCGATCCGCCGTTGTTCCTGGGCTTCCTCAAGGGCGTGGATTTCTTCTGGACCGCGCGCCATCTGCTGGGGCCGATGGCTTTCCTGTGCGGTGCGTTGCTGCTGATCTTCTATCTGCTGGATCGCCATTTCTATCTCAACCGCGAAGAGCGCCGCCCGCTCGATCCCACGCCGGACTCGGCGCTGCGGCTGGAAGGCAAGTTCAATTTCCTGCTGCTGGGCGCAGTGGTCGGTCTGGTACTGATGAGCGGCTTGTGGAAGCCAGGTGTGGCGACCGAGGTGCTGGGCACGCCGCTGGAATGGCAGAACCTGCTGCGCGATGGCGCGCTGCTGGGCGTGATCCTGCTGTCGCTGTGGCTGACGCCGAGAGCTGCCCGCGCTGGCAATGACTTCGGCTGGGGGCCCATGCTGGAAGTGGGCAAGCTCTTTGCCGCCATCTTCCTGACCATCGCCCCGGTGATCGCCATGCTGCGGGCGGGCGAGCAGGGCGCGTTTGCCGCCGTGGTGCACGCCGTGACCGGCCCGGACGGCAAACCGGACGACGTGATGTATTTCTGGATGACGGGCGTGCTGTCTTCCTTCCTCGACAATGCGCCGACCTATCTGGTGTTCTTCAACACCGCCTCCGGCGATGCGCGGGAACTGATGGGGCCGCTGGCCTCGACGCTGGCGGCCATCTCCGCCGGCGCCGTCTTCATGGGGGCCAACAGCTATATCGGCAATGCGCCCAACATGATGGTCAAGGCCATCGCCGAAGAGCGCGGCATCCGCATGCCCAGCTTCTTCGGCTACATGGCGTGGTCGGTGGGCATCCTGGTCCCGCTGTTCATCGTCATGAGCTTCCTGTTCTTCTGAGTGCTGCACCCGCTTTATTCCGATAACGAAACCGAGACCACGAGACCCGCATGAAACCCAAGATCTTCGTCGCCCGCGCCGTCTTCCCTGAAGTTCTGGCCCGCCTGGAGCAGCATTTCGAGGTCGAATCCAACCAGGACGACCGCATCTACAGCGCCGATGAGCTGCTGGCCAAGGCCAATGGCAAGGACGGCCTCTTCACCACTCCGAGCGAGCCGGTGACGGCTGCGCTCTTCGCCGCCAATCCGCAACTGAAGGCGGTCTGCAACATGGCCGTGGGCTACAACAACATCGATGTTGCTGCCGCTACAAAAGCCGGCGTCATGGCCACCAACACGCCCGACGTGCTCAATGAAACCACCGCCGACTTCGGCTGGGCCCTGATGATGGCGGCTGCGCGCCGCATCACCGAATCCGAGCACTTCCTGCGCGCCGGCAAGTGGAAGAAGTGGAGCTATGACAGCTTCGTCGGCCCGGACATCCATGGGGCGACCCTGGGCATCATCGGCATGGGTCGCATCGGCCAGGCGATCGCCCGCCGTTCGCTGGGCTTCGACATGCAGGTGCTGTACCACAACCGTTCGCGCCTGGCACCCGAGCTGGAAGCGCGCGCCAACAACGCCCGCTACGTCAGCAAGGAAGAGCTGCTGCAACAGGCCGACCACGTCGTGCTGGTATTGCCTTACTCAAAGGACACGCACCACACCATTGCCGCCCCGGAGCTGGCGCTGATGAAGCCGACCGCCACGCTCACCAACATCGCGCGCGGCGGCATCGTCGATGATGCAGCGCTGATCGCCGCCTTGCGTGAAGGCCGTATCGCGGCGGCCGGGGTGGATGTGTTCGAGAATGAACCGTCGTTCAAGCCGGAATTCCTCGACCTGAGCAACGTCGTGCTGACGCCGCATATCGCCAGCGCCTCTACGCCCACGCGCCTGGCCATGGCCAACTGTGCAGCTGGCAACCTGATCGCGGCGCTGTCGGGCCAGCGTCCGCCCAACCTGCTCAATCCGGACGTGGCGGCACGCTGATTCGCCGCGCCTGCTGAAGCATCAAACAAAACGGGCGCACCTGAGACCAGGTGCGCCCG
>JGI1221J13441_10000172_pt1 | contig 32322 bp, 56 predicted proteins | sample LakVidmifraction_4_FD_13441 | JGI IMG/M metagenome (IMG submission 13441) | reverse complement strand
TTAATACAATTAATAATTTTAAATTTTAAAAAAATGGATGAAATTCAAAAGGCAATGGAAACAAAATTTGCCGAATTAAAAAAACAAGTCGAAGCGAAAACCTCAGAGGTCACAGCCGATGAGTTCAAATCTTTGGAAACAAAGTACAATGATATGGTTAAAGAATTGGCAGATGCTAAATCTAAAGACCAAACAGATGTTACTATCAAGGCTATGCAAGATCACCTGGATAAACTTGATATTAAGATGCAAAAGAAAGGTGTTGAAACTAAGCGTTCTAATGCCACTATTGACAGTGAGGTTAAATCTTACTTCGAGAAATCAGAAATTAAAAGTGCTATTGATGAATTGAAAACCAACCGTTCGACTTCCGTTAACATGGAAGTAAAAGCAGTTGGAACGATGACTCTAGGATCTTATGACGGAACTTCTCTAACCACCGATATTGATAGAACAATTTCTAAAGCTCCAAACAGACAGCCTTATCTTAGAAACCTTGTAAATGTTTCGACTATTACTGGGAATAAGGTAACATGGGTTAATAAGGAAGCTATAGAAGGTTCTGCAGGAATGACTGCGGAAGGTGCATTGAAATCTCAGGTTTCATGGACCTACACAGAAGAAAGCGCAGACGTTAAGAAGATCACAGCTTTTGTAAAAGTATCTAAAGAATCCCTAGACGATTTAGACTTCTTACGTTCTGAAATTAACACAGACTTACGTGAGGAAATCGAGTTAAAACTTGATGAACAATTAGCAAGCGGAACAGGTTTAACAACAAACCTCAAAGGCATTTTAACTTATGCTCCGACATTCGATGTGACAGGAACTCCATTCATAGATTCAGTTGCTACTCCTAACAGAGTTGATGCACTAAGAGTTGCGGTTTCGCTTGTTAAGAGTAACAGATTTACTCCTAATTATGCGGTTATTAATCCTATGGATGCAGCATTAATGGACTTAGCGAAAGGCGAGGACGGGCATTACATCTTGCCTCCATTCGTTACCTCTGATGGGCTTAGAATTGCGGGTATTCCAATTATTGAGAATGAAGCGATTACTGCGGGTAGTTTCCTTGTAGGAGACTTTAATAAGTCTAATCTTAGAATTAAGGAAGAAATCAACATTAACTTAGGTTATGAAAATGATGACTTTACTAGAAACTTAGTTACTATATTAGCTGAAATGAGAGCAGTACATTATATCAAAAAGCATCATATCCCTGCCTTCTTGAAAGGTACTTTTGCTCAAGCGATTGACGATATTAACACAGTTCAACCAGCAGTATAATTAATAATAGGGGTTGATTAATTTCAGCCCCTTAATTTTAATATTATGAAGATAAAAGCATTAAAGAATTTTATAGATAAGACCAATAGCAAAGCCATAAAGGTTGGCGATGTTATAGATATTTCAGACACAAGGGCAAAATCTGCCATTGAGCGTAAATTAGCCGAAGAGGTTAAAACAGAAAAAAAAGAAGGTAAACCAAAGATATCTAAGAAAGAAAAAAAGTAAATGAGTTACCTATCTGTAATATCTTTATCACAAGCAAAGAATCATCTTAGAATAGATGAGGACTTTACAGCTGATGACAGTTCAATCGAAAGAATGATAGCGTCTGCATTGGAGTTAATAGAAAAGAACACTAATCATTTAGTTTACCAACGTGAAAGGACTTATTATCGGTCCGTTGATAATGCTAGAATATCAGTATTTGACTATCCAATAAATAAATATGATATGGAGGTCACAGCATTACATTACTCATTAAAACACGAATTTCATACGGATAAGATTACTTTGGACGTTGGGTATATAAGCCCTTATGACGTTCCTAGTCCTTTGATTGATGTGGCGTTAATGATTATAGAAAATTGGTATTACGAAGCGGAAAACGAGGGAAACAAAGCCGACATTCCAGAACGTGCCAATAGTATTATGTTTACCTATAAACGTTGCATTGTTTCATGAGAGCTAGAAGATACACCGATATAATAGAAGTTTGGCAGTCTATTGAGATTGAAGACGGGTTCGGCGGGTATACTAATCAAGAAGTTAAGCAGTTCGATAAATGGGCGCAAAAGAGAACCCAAGGTGCAGGAAATAAATTCCAGTTATACGGGTTAAACGATTTTAAAAACCCAGTTATATTCAGGATACGCAAAGGCAACAATTTTATAAATGAAGATATGTTTATTAAATTTAACGGTTCCAAATTCATTATAAAAGGAATAGAAAACGTAAATTTGGACAACATCGAGATTAATTTATATTGTGATGAAACTTAAAACCAAAAGATTATGAAACCAATACCAAAAATAGTAGTAGATGAAAAAGGATATATAAGAGTTCAAACTACCTAGTGGCGAAATGTTGCCAGAGGTTGATCTAATAATAGAGAACAGCATGAATTCAACTAGCGTTGAAAAAAGAGAAAGAAATAATAAACAGTGTTTTGTTACTGTTAAATTTCTATGTGAACACGATTTAAAATGAAACTTAAAGACGTAAATCAATTACAAGTTAAGCTATCTAAGATGAACCAACAGAGTTCTAAGATAGTTGGAGACATAGTAAGGTTGAACGCTAATGAGATAGCAAGTGAGGCATCTAGGAACGCACCAAAGATGTTTAAAACGAAAGGAGGTACGGGATTCCCAACTAATGGAGAGATTAATCAAAGTATTGCAACCGATAAAGTAAGCGAATTAAAATACACAGTATCGGTTAACTCAGTGATGGGTGCTTATGCGGAATTTGGTACTGGCGCATTTGTAGACGTTCCAGAAGGATGGAATGAAATATCATGGAGTTATTATGTGAATGGTAAAGGAATGATAATGCCAACGCCTTATTTCATACCAGCATTTAGAGCGGGAAAAGAAAGAATATTAAAAGATTTACAAAACTATTTGAGTAAAATAAATGATTAATCCAGATAAACACATAAGGAAGTATTTTGCAACCACTTTAAGCGGTCAAATAGTAGATGGTAAAACAATTACCGTACATGATTATAGAGCGCCTTTTAATTCAGATGCTTACATTCTTATGATTAATCAATCAATGACACCTAACAAAGACCATAAATGCGATATAGTTAGCTGGAATTGCTTTATAGTTTTAGACGTTGTTACTCTTTTTGATAACATTTCAGGCAGTCGAGTATTAGCAGATAATATCAAAGAAATGGTAATGAATGAAACTCAAAGCATTTCAATAGATAATTTTTCAGTCGACAATGTTAACATAACTTATCCAGACGATTTAAGTTTAATCACAAGCACACAAACTATATTTAGAAAATTAATTAATTACGAATTTAAAATAACACAACTATGAGTAAAATTGTTCAAGGTAAAAATGTCATCCTTAAATTTTGGGATGGAACGGCATATCTGCCAGTGGGATGCTTGACCACAAACAGTATTAACGAGTCTCAGGACATCACAGAGGGAGAACCAAACAAATGCGATACGACTAAACCTAAATCACAGGGTTCGTATTCCTATGATATTAGCGGGGACGCAGTTATGATATCTTTAGACGATACTGAATATGCTACAAAGGCTCATTACGAGAAATTAAGAACGCTTTGGGCTGATTCAAGAACGAGCGGTGATGCTATTAATTGGGCTATGGAGGGTAGTAATATTGATTACTATGGTGAAGGGTTTATCACAGAACTTTCTGCAAAATATCCAACAGATGGAAGTGCTACTTTCACTATTGGCCTTTCAGGTATTGGAGAAGTGTTATTGACAGACCCAAAAGCTCCAGTAGTTTAATTTAAAACTAAAACATTATGAAAATCACAGTTAAAGATAAAGAATACGAGCCAAAGTTTGGTATAGGTTTTATGGAACGGGCTATCAAAGAGGACCAACCAGAGGGGCAGGATATAATGCAACTGCCGACACAAAGACTTCTGTATCATGCCTTAGCTTATGCCGATGAGCGTAACGGAATAGAGCCACAGTTGACAAAGTTTGATATTTTTGATTACTTGGATGAAGTTGGTTTAAATTCTAAAGATATTAAGCTGTTTCAAATTGAGTTTTTTAAATCTATGCGAGTTCATTTGCCTGATAACGAAAGCAAAAAAGCAATCGATGAAGTAGTGAAAGCACTTACGCCTGAGGACAAAAAAAAAGTTTTGAAGAGTGGCAAGAAAACTGGGAAGTAAACGTAATATCATTTTCTTTATATGAGTTAAAGCTCCCGTCTTTGCAATCGGTTAACGATATGACATGGCGGGAGTTTCAGTTAAGGAAAGCGGGTTACGAACGTGAACAGTTAAAAGAGTGGCAACGTGCTAGAATGATAGCTTATTTCAGTGGTTACGGCCAATCAATAAGCGAAAAAAACATTTTAAGATGGCTGCCCTTAAAAGGTGAAATCATAAAACCAAAGGTTTCAGACGAACACAGAGAGAGTTTTAACAAAGCGATGCAAGATTATAAAAATAAGGTAAATGGCAACTAATGAATTAAATGTATCGATTGGCGCTGAAATTGACGGCTTACAAAAAGGGCTAGATAAAGCAGGGCGTGAATTAGGTAAGTTTGAAACTAAAATAAATAGTTTAGCAAAAGTTGGTGATAAACTTTCATCTATAGGTGCGAAAATGTCTATTGGCATAACAGCACCTTTGTCAATTTTAGGAGGTTTAGCTGTTAAAACATTTGCAGATTTTAGTCAAGAAATGGCAAAAGTAAAAGCTATTTCAGGTGCTACTTCTCATGAGTTTGAAAGCCTTAAAAAGTCAGCTATGGATTTAGGTAGTGCCACAAGATTTAGCGCAAGCGAGGTCGCAGGGTTGCAGTTAAATTTATCAAAGTTAGGTTTTAATACTAAAGCGATTAACGATTCTACAGGCGCTATACTAAACTTAGCGCTTGCGACTGGCGAAGATTTAGCACAATCTGCAACGGTGGCAGCATCAACAATACAAGGTTTTGGACTAGCTACGGCTGATGCAGGAAGAATAGCGGATGTAATGGCCAAATCATTTTCAAGTTCGGCTTTAGACTTACAGAAATTCAAGGTAGCTATGGCGACGGTTGCGCCAGTAGCAAAGACAGCAAATCAAAGTTTAGAAGCTACCACGGCCGCATTATCTATTTTAGTAAATTCAGGTATTGAGGCATCTACAGCGGGGACGGCATTAAGAAACATATTCTTAAAATTAGCACAGTCAGGAGTTTCAATGGACGCTGCATTTAAAGATATTAGAGAGTCTTCAAATAAAAGCGCAAAGGCAATTGAGTATTTCGGAATAGAGGGAGCAACGGCCGCGGTTGTTTTAGCGGATAACGCTGATGCCGCCAAAGCCTTAGAAACTCAATATTTAGCCGCAGGAGGTTCTGCGGAAAAGATGGCTAAGATAATGGACAATACTCTTACAGGGTCATTGGCTAATCTTAAATCAGCTACTGAGGGCGCAATGATAGCTATTGGAGAGCAATTAGCGCCAGCAATCAAAAAAATATCTGAGTTTGTCACAGGATTAATAGGAAAGTTTAACGCATTGGATCCAACTACAAAGAAAATAATAGTCGGTGTAGGTGTTCTAGTTGCTGCTATCGGGCCATTAATCGGTGGTTTTGGGTTGTTTTTAACATTATTGCCAGCATTAACTGCGGGTGTTGCTTCTCTAGGTGGTGTGTTCGCATTGCTTACTGGACCTATTGGTTTAGTCGCCTTAGCCATTGCGGGCGTTGTTTATGCTATTACTGATAATTGGGATAAGATTAAGCCCTATATAGTAAACACAATAAATTATTTTATTGAATTATACAATGAGAGTAGAGTTTTAAGATACGCTATTGAAAGTTTATCATTGTATTTTAAGAATGCGTTTTCAGTTATTAAAAACGTTTTATCGACTGCATACGAGGTCTTTAAATCTTTTGCAAAAGCAACTGCTGATATATTTGGAGGAATTGGGACTATTTTAAAAGGGGTTTTTAGTGGCAGCGTAAGTGATATAAGAAAAGGTATTTCAGAAATTGGAAGTGCTTACTACAAAGGTTTTGTAAGTGTAGGTAAAGACATTTCGGACGGTGTAAGTTCAATAATTTCAGATTTTGAAGCTAATGATAAACAAAGGTTAGCTAATTTAATAGGGGGAAAAAAAGCATTAATAACCGATATTAAATTATTCGAAGATGGAAAAATAGAAGAAACTAAGAAAGAACTTAATGATGATGTAGAAAGTATTATTGGTGGATTAAAAAATACTCCTTTAAATTTAGGTTTTGATTTAACTAATGTAGAAAGTAATTTTGCAAAATTAGGAGCCACTTTAAGCACGTCGATTGATAATGCGATTACATTATATAGGACGAAAGTTGATGAGTCAAAAGTATTAATAGCCGAAATGAATTATAACCTATCTGAAGCATTTTCGAGTATTGTTTCAAGTGGGGTTTCCGACGGAATAGCGAATACATTTGCGGGTATTGGTGACGCGCTGTCCAACGGTGGTAATGTTATTGATGTAATTGGTAAAGGGATACTAGGAACTATTGGAGATATTGCAATGCAATTGGGTAAGGCCTCTATAGCTGTTGGTGTAGGTATGATAGCCATAAAAACAGCTTTTACAAATCCATTTACCGCTATTGCTGCGGGTGTTGCCTTAGTAGCTTTAGGTGCATTTATAAAAGGCTCTGTTTCAAACATACCTAAAGGTGGGGGCGGTGGGTCGGTTCCTTTCAGTGGTGGCTCAAGTGGTGGATACACTTCTCCAAGATCAAGCTCGCCAAGCTCAGGAGGTTTTGGAGGCGGTACGGTAGTCTTTGAAATAGAAGGGCAAAAATTAGTAGGAGTTTTAAGTCGTACTTTGGAAAGAAACAGACGTTCAGGCGGTCAATTAAATTTATTATAATGGCATTAAAATATACTTTAAATTACACAGATACAATAGGTAAAGAATTTAGAGCCGAAATATTTGACGTTAGATTTATTGGCGAACCATCCGAAATACGTGGTAATGCTGTTTTAGAATATGCTAAAGTCGAAAGAGTTTTAGAGTGTTTTAGAGGATCAATGCTTACTTTGAATTTAGAAGCTGACTCAAACATAGACTTAACCGATTTGTACTCAGAAAACGAGACCGATTTAACCGTAGATTTTTATATAGATGAAGTCGTTGCTTTTAAGGGATTTGTAAAACCAGATGGGATTTATACTGATTTTGTAAATGAGCTTTATACTATTTCTTTAGATTGTATAGACGGCTTAGGAGTTCTTAAAAACCTATCTTTTGTAAATAATGTTGGGGGTTACTTCGTCGGATTCATGAAGGAAATAGACATCGTTTATAATTGCTTGCGTAGAACATCTATACCTATGCCAATAAACGTTGATATTGGCTTATTCCATGAGGGGATAATGGTATCAGAGGAATCAACTATAGACGTTTTAAACGCTACCAAATTAAGCGCAGACAGGTTTTATAAAGATGATGAGAAAGACAATATAATGGACTGCGATGAGGTGTTAAGGTCTGTTTTAGAAAAATATTGTGCAATCGTCCACCAATATAACGGCGAATGGTATATTTATCGTCCTCAGGATGTGGCAATTTCTAAAGATGTACAATTCTATAGATATATTAATGGTGTGTATAGCGAGAGGCTACCAGTTAAAAATATATCCTTTGAATTTGGATCACAGATAGACGCCTATTACCCGCATCATTGCAATGGAAATCAAAGGATTAATATTAATGGTAGTGTTTCGGCTTTTAGAGTGCATTATAAATACGGCCTTTTAAAAGGCTTTTTTAATAACGCCAATTTAGTTTGGAATGCTGGAATTATAGACGGATGGAACTTTTTACCCGACAGACAGTTTACTCAATTTTCAGCCGACGGAGGTGTTAGGTGGGATGGCGAGGCTATAACCTACGGAAATCCAGAACTAGAATCACAAAATGCGAACGTGATAGAAGGTGATTCACTTAGACTTAAGTTAGAGTTTTACTCAATCGGTTATCATAATGATTTATACGTTACTATCAAATTAACAGATGGAACTCAAACAAAGTATTTTAACGGCACAGAATGGGTTGACTCATTCACGACCAATGGAAGTTGGGTGATAGAAAATGGATACACAGTCACCGAAACATGCGAAATAAACGGAGGCGAAACTGAATTTGATGATATTACATACGGTGCGGGCGCTTTATCTTTTAGCCAACCCATAGCGTCTGTTCCTTTTGATGGGTTAATGACTATAATTGTAAACGGGGTTAATGCTAGAGGCACAATATTAGGATGTATTAACCCTCCTAGCGAAAGCTATTCTTATATAACGCAAATAGGATTCTTGGGAGAATCAATATCAGAAATTACAAAAGGCGAGTTTCACACAGCAATAAGACAGCCGAGATCATCTAGTATAGTGGAAGATAATATCACTATCTATAACGGTGATATGGAGTCTGATATTTACGAGGGAACAATTAAGACGTTAGCGAACACAAATACAAGCTCATGGAGACATAAGGGAACAGGTGAAGACAAGGCAATTCTACAAATAATGGTAGAGGACACTGTAAAGGCTCGAATTAGGCCACAAAAACTATTTATAGGAGACACTTACGGTTCTATGCCTTTTTTAAGCGTGTTCAATATCAATAATATTGAGGGGAATTTATTACCTTTATCTTATAGATATGATACATCTAAAAATATTGTATCTTTGGAATTAGTGGAAATACCTGATTACGTTAACCAAAATATAGATTATGAAAAGAATATTGATTATGGCAACGTAGTAAAACCAACAATAGTATAGATGTACGTAAAAGGCAAAGACTCAATATTATATATTAAATGGAAGGATTACTGGGTTCCAATATCTTGTGAAACCTCAAACGGTATGAGCGAAAGCGCTGAAATGATAAACACAACCACCAGAGATAACAAAGGATGGACCACAAGCCGACCAAATATGCAGTCTTATAACATTTCTTTTGCAGGTCAAACTGTTTTAGAAGCTGGTAATAATATTTTGAACTATTACGAATTAGTAAAGTTAAAAAGAAATAGATTATTGATTGAATGGCAAAGACGAACTTCAGGCAGAATGATTGAAAGCGGAATGGCCTATATTAAAGACATTAGTAACACTTACGAAACCGATGATATCGCTAACTTTGAAATGACTTTAGAAGGCTTCGCAATACCTAGATTAATAGACAATCAAGACCCTAATGGGGTTATAGCGGATTATGATGATGCAGCATTAGTCAACGAATTAAACAACGCAATTTATACAAATCCATAATGGCAGATTTAATACCAATTAAAGCAAGTGAATTACCTTTAGATAATACTCTAACAAATGGGGACGTAATATTATCGGTGGGAGATGTCTTGCATAGGGTGGATCTTGCTAGAATATTAGAAAGTAATGGAGGCGGTACAGTACCCACTGGCAAAGATGGACTTATAAGTGGCTCTTCGGAGCATATAGCCAACTACCAATATAGATTTATAGCCAATGAATATCGTATTGACGGATTTTATTACGACCAACCATTAAGTAACGTTATTACCTTTGATGCAGCCGACCCAGCTCATGATAGAATTGATTTGGTTATTATTGAATTAGTATTGGCTGGCCCACAAATATCTGTAATAAAAGGAGAGGCAACCACGCCTCCTTCTAAGCCTTTATTAGAAAACCCTGACAATCAAATAGAGTTTACTTTTGTTACCATAAAAGCAAATACGACCTCGCCCGATACTATTAACAATATTTTAGCTTATGATGAAAATACGGGTATTGCGGGCGGTGAGTTTGACGCTTTAGGTTCTAATTCTGACATATATTTAGAGGATGTTAGCGACCCATTTTCAGGCGTTAAGGCTATTTTAATGGACAGTTCAGCGATTGAAACGTCGGTTACTTTAACACCTAGTGCACCTTTGACTAATACTGATTCTACACTTATATTTAAGTTAAAACTATTAGAAAGTCTTGGTACAGGTTATGTGTTTACCTTGTCTATAGGCACTCAAACTTTATACGTAAAGGCGGGCACGTATGGATATGATAATACTAATATGTTATATCAATCTATAATAATACCTCTTAATAAATTTAGCGATGCAGAAATAACAGAAATTAAAATAACAAAGAAAGCCAGAAGTGCTAGGCTATTTATTGATCAAGTTAAAATACAAACGGGTAATGATATATCGACTGAAAATGGCGATTATACGCTGTCAGGAGGTTCAGAACTAACTACTCAGGATGTTGTCAATATGATAGGAGGTGGCACTTCCGTGACAATAATTCAAAATACAGAATCAGTTCTAAATTTCAATTTATCAAAGGAAATATTAGCAAACTTTGGAAGTCCAAACGCAAACGAGACGTACAGCATTAAAGTAGGTACGCCTATAATTAATTCATCCAATAGAGTTCTAATAAACGCTTTGAATGAACCAACTATTACTAATGCCACAAAGTTAAGTGGGTCGAATTTTGTGCCTAATACTGATATGTATATGGTTGCTAATTATACAGGCACGGCAAGAGGTTACGAGTATTTCTTTTTGAATATTTCTGATATTGGTAGTGATGTTGAGTTTAGGCCTCTGTATGATAGACTCATTGAGAATGCATCAGTTTCTGGAGCTTATAATATTTCCATGACCTCTGGGGAAACTTGGTTGTTAACGATAAGTTCGGCAACTTCAATTGCTTTAACGGATTTGCCAGCCACCAATAAAACTAAAACTATAACCGCTCATTTCTTAGTAGGCACGCATATACCAACATTTTCAGCGAAACTACTTGAATATAAAACGGGGGATTTTGACTTAGCAAGGGTTAATACAATAGTTATTGAGTATGTTAAATCAACATTTGTAAAAATGCAAATTTCCCAAAAGGATTAGACTATGAGTAAGAAAATGTTATTTGCCGTCACAAAATATAAACCTAATACTTTTATCGGGGGTATTGGCCTTGACATTACCACAAAAGAGGAATTGGCATTAAAACTTGCCGTATCTATTTCAGATATTAAAGAATTCAAAATTGCAGGGGTTAATGTCGAGTTTTATATTAGCAAAAACTATAATATACCGATTGATTGCTTCTCTAATTACGACACATTTACAAGTAGCTTCAATTATTATTTCATTGATGTCGATGGAAGAGTACAAATAACTAAGACAAGGAGCTTTGCCGATAATTCAGATATTAATTTTTTATTTCCTAATCTAATAACATGGGAGGAGCAGTCAAATGGGTTCTCGATAGACGGCCCTAATAACATATATTTGCCAAAATGCAATTCCACTACGGGTATATATACATTTCATAATTGGCGCGGCGGTGTAAACAGACTTTACATTCCTTTATTAACATATTTAGGAGCGGAGGCCTTCTTTAACTACAAAATTAACCCATCAACAAAAAAAAACATAATATACATTAATCCTTCAATTGCATCAAATGATAAAATACTTAATGCAAAATCAAAAGGGGCAATTATTAGAGAGGTAACAAACTTTACCTCCCCATCAAAAATCGCAGATTTATCAGTTTCAAAAACAGAAACTACTATTACTTTAATTTTCACCACTCCCTCATCCTTTAATGTGATAGATTTTCACGAAATATGGATAAAAGAAAAGGAAGTTTTCGATCCAAAAACAGAATATTTGCCGAATGATTTTGAAATAACTGGTAGTAATCAGATACTTACAGGTTTAAAGTCAAATACGGAATATATCGTTAAGCTTGCGACTTGTGACATTATGTACAATGGTAGCGGAATGAGCGACACACCATCTTTCTCGAATGTAGTCGAGTTTAGAACTTTGTAATAAAAGAGTTATAAAAAATAAAAGTAATTTCAGAACACCAAAAGAGAGCAACTGTAAATTATGTGTAATATTTTAATCTATATAAATAAAAAGTGCAAAGAAATGTTATATGAACTCCAATACTTAAATCAGCAGATTAAAGGTTCGAATGATCCTATCCCATTGCCTTTGGTTAAAGCCTTCCCGACGGCTTACGGAGGTGGAGCAGCAGCAACTGGAGGAAGGGGTGGCAATGTATATCATGTCACTAATTTAGATAACAGTAATAGCGGTTCTTTCAGATGGGCAGTTACTCAACCAAGGCCCGCAACTATTGTGTTTGACGTAAGCGGAACAATTTTGTTAACTTCGAGTTTAAATATTTTAGGTGATAATATCACTATATCAGGACAATCAGCACCACAGGGCGGTATTACCATTACGACAAGTTCTGCATCAACTTATATTAAATTTGGGGTAGGTAACAATAGAATAGTTCGTTTTTTACGGATAAGGCCACAAGATAGCGACAGTGATTCATCCGAAATAGCCGTGTTCAATGGGACAGAGGCTTATGGAGACACCCATATTTTTGATCATTGTTCTTTAAGTTATGGGGGAGATGAAGCCTTTTCAATTAGAGGGCGTGATACTAATAACATTACCTTCCAAAGGGGCATACTCGCTGAATCTGCTAAAGGAAGTCTAATGGGAGATATAGGGTCATTAGGAGAATTCAGTAGAGATAATAGTTTTATGACTTCCTTATTCTACAATATTTCTCATCGCACGCCAAATGTTTACAGCAAAGGGAGAACGGATATTATCAACAACGTAATTTACAACTGGAGCCAAAGATTATCTAACGCTTATGACGCTCAAATAAATCACATAAATAATTATTGTTTTAATACGAGTACTAGACCTACTGGGCCATTTCCTAGTCAAGAAGGTTACAAGGCTTATGTAAATATGGCTAATGAAGGGAGCGAAACTCTTGATATATATACTTCTGGAAATATAATTCAAGACCACTTTATAGATGTCAATGCTGATAATAAGCCACTTTGGTATAACTATGATTTAGGGACTCAGTCGGAAAGACTTTTAGATGTCAATTTCACAACAAACAGACACTCTCTGATTGGTATTACTAATAACGAAATAATGACAGCTTTAGATGCCTCTATTGACGTAGTGGCAGACTGTGGGACTAATAAATTCTTGAATGAAGATGGAACTTTTGGAATACACATGGATGCACCTGATACTGATTATGTAAATAATGTACAAAACGGGGTGATTGAGCCATACGATGCGGATGGGGCGGTAAGTCCATCTGACCCATCAAAAACTAGGCATACATTCATAACAGGCACTAGGTATTCTGATTTTCAGGCAACAATAAGTTCTACTCCTGTAAATACTAGGCCAGCTAGTTTTTATTTGTCAAACGCACATATTCCAGAGGTTTGGTTTCAACAAAACGTACCAAGTGGCAAAAATCATAATGACACTGCGCCCAATGGATATACTTATTTAGAGAATTATTTAAACGAAGTAGATAAATAAATTATGACAAACGAGATATATAATTTTCCAGAATTAAAAAGAGGGGATAGTTTTTTCCCCGCTTTAAACGGAAACCCTGGGGGTATGCGATTTAGAATATACGACACCGATACGGGAGTTGCTTATAACGATTTAGATATAACTATACAATTTAAGAATAGTAGAGGTTATTGTGCTCAAACATTTGCGACAGAGCCAACAACTGAGACTAATTATATTGTAATAGAAAGAGAATTAGACGGATGGTATAATGTTAAAACGCATATTGTGACTATAAAACCAGACACATATTACCACGATTGGGAGTTTGTTTGGCCGATAGAATTAATTAATAATAGCAGACCTACGTTATCGACTAGAACTGGTAAGCGAGTAATTTTACAAGATATAACTAATAGCAAATTATGAAAGTAAGTGTAGATATAGTTGAAGAAAACAGAACGGTAACTCAGGATATATATAATGGTGGTGCTCCTGGTCTTACGGGCAAAGGGACTTATCAATATTGGTTAGATTTGGGTAATGCTGGTACTGTACAGGAATTTATGAATAGCCAGAAGGGCGATAAGGGCGATAAGGGCGATAAGGGTGACGTGGGAACGGTTGGTCAGAAAGGCGATCCGTTTATTTACATCGACTTCACAGCTCAACAATTAGAAGAATTAAAAGCCAGAGTGCTATTAACACAAATTGAATTCGATGCCTTGCCTACAAAAGAAAATAAAATTTATTATACATACTAAATGATTAACGACAGCGGATATATTATTAAGAATGTTATGGACTACACCACGAACGTACAGCGCATTATTAAAAAGGTGTACATTGGCAGTCAGTTAGTGTTTAATTCGCCTTTGGGAGCGTTGGCGGATAGAGCCTCATTTTTAAACAACAATACAAAAAATATTATTGATAGAGGTGAAAAACTTTTATTGACACCAACCGCTTACAGTAATGGCGCTCTTCATTCGGCATTACCTAAAAATGGTAGTAGTGATTTTACAGTATTAAGAAACAGTATTGCTACTTATTTAGATGTAAACGGAATTTTAAAAGTTGCACAAACAAATATACCTAGAATTGATTGGTCAACGGGTGAGGGCGTTTTATTAGTTGAAAACGAAGCCACTAATATTATTACGCATAGCGAAGATATAGTAGGTCTAAATATTAAATCAGGAATTTCAGAAGACGCAAGCCAATTTGGGATAGGATTTACAAAATCAGTAAGGTTCAATAATTCTTTATCTACAATTTACGGATATAGTTCGGTTAATTTTGAATTAAATAAATATTATACTTATAGTGTGTTTATATTAACCGACAGTGAGGCAAAGCCTATAGCTTCTAATTTGAGCACTGATTCAAACGCCAACTTTCTTTTAAATATTGGTGGATCAGTGTCCTCCGAAGTAGATTATTTTAATATCCCTAATACTAATATTTGGAGAGTATCCAGAACAATTATATTTACATCTTCTCCAAACAATAATTTTTTAGGAATTTCGAAATATAAAGAACAGACAAAACCCTTTAGGATGATAGGTTGGCAATTAGAGCAATCATCTAAGATTACTTCATATATCCCCACAAATGCCTCATCAATAACAAGATTAGCCGACAATATTTCAGTAACTCCTCCACAAACAACATCTGAAATAAAAGAATATCAAGCTGATGGATTGATTAACACTATTTCTGCAATACCAACATATTACAGAATACCAGAGGGAGAGTATAAAAAAATAACCATGTACTAATGGAATACGCCAAATATGAGTTTATAGAATTGCCCGATTTACTAGATAATATCGAAAACGCTAATATTGTTATATTAGGTCATCTGGTTGTCAAAGAAGGAACTTATGACGAATATTTTAATGAGATTACGGCTCCAATAATTAACGATAAAATAGCCGTTGACGTATTGTATCAATTAGATATTTTAGACAAATTAGAGCCTAATCGAGTTTATCCAATAAATCCAAAGCATTTTATAGGCGGATGCCAAGAATTATATTATAAAACATTAAAACAATGAAATTACCAAAACAAGATAAACTCCTACACATATTAGCAGGAATTTATATTTTTTTAATTGCAAATATATTATTAAACAATTACATAGCCTTATCTATTGCCATGGTGTTCGGAATTGGAAAAGAATTACTATGGGATAAACGATTAAAAAAAGGAACTCCAGAAATAGCTGATGCATTGGCTACAATTTTAGGCGCTATGTCCGTATTTTTATTAACGTTATGTTAAACACAATTTTCAAAGACCTAAATTTCAGATGGTGGTCAAGTTTAGAGGCTCAACAAAAATTGACCGTAGGAATGTCAGCCATAATAGTGTCGCTTTGTTTTGTTATCGTAAGTCAGGAGGGCGATAAAAAAGCAATCAGAGCTAATAATAGAATAGAATTAAATAGGCAACAAGCGAGAGCCGACGGTATTCAAGACGCTTTTTTAATTTATTTAAAAGAGCAAGGTAAATTCTCGCAAGATATGCTATTCAAATATTTAGAACTTAATAAAAAAACAAATGAATCAGAGATTAATTAATATATTATTAATAGCGCCCTTTTTATTTGTTAATGCTCAAAAGACAGATATAAAGGTTATTGATGTAGCAGAGCCAATCGAGTTGCGTATCGAAAAGTTAAAATTGGAAACCACCAATAATAAAATAATTAGGGTAGTTTTTGAAATTGAATACAAACAATCTATAAAATAACTAAAAAATGAAAAGAATTGAAGTAAGCGAAAATTTTATGCTCGATGAATTTTTAGATCCATACACGTATCTTTTTGATAAAGACAACGGATTAGACAAAATGGATTTTAAGGTCTTTCAGATAGCCCAAAAGGTAAGGGAATTGCACGGACAGCCTTTAGTAATTAACACATGGTGGGGAACTTACAAAGATTTAAAAAATAGAGGCTATTCAGATATTGACATTGTTAAGTCAATAGAGGACAATAGAGGTCTTCGCAAGTGGTCCGGTCTTCGTACGGTTAGAAGTGATGTTGGTGGTAAAAATTCTGAACATCGTAAAGGCAAAGCAATTGATTTAAAAGGAAACGGATTAGAACTTTACAACATCGTAAAGAATAACGCAGAAGAACTATATTGCGTGGGGCTTCGTAGGATTGAAGATAAACGCATAACTACCACATGGCTTCATTGTGATACAGGGGAGCGCAACACAAAGCCTAATTCTATTCGTGTAGTTGATTTGACTAAGTGTACGGAAACTATATATTTTTAATTATCTTTAACATCTAAAACAAATTAAAATGAAAAATTTAAAAGCATTGGATTTTATTCTAACATTAGCAACAATTGTATTATTTTCAATCGATTCAATTAATTCAGATGCAAATATTGCAGGACTTATTGGAGTTGACCTATTGGCAAAAATAGCGGGTGTTGCTACGATTATTAAATTAGTCCTCACTCAAATTAAGTCTTTAACGTTTAGTGAAGTCGTAGAACTTGTAAACGAGGACAAGGACAATAACACGTTCGCTCGCGGGGTGGAACAAAAACGTAGATTTATGACCGTTCAGGATGTTAAGAATTGGAAGTCTAATAAATAGTGAATTATGAACTTCATTAAAAAGAATTGGTTTGTTTTCGTGTCGATCATAGCGGTATTTATTATCGTTAAAAGCTGCGAACCTAAACCGATAATCAAAGTTAAAACAGAAGTAAACATTAAAGATATTATTGATAGCGTAAGAACAGCCACTTTAAAAGGTGTTAAACCAGTTTATATCGATACTTCAAAAAGTGAAATAAGATATATAAAAGGCAAAACAATATTTAAAGATTCAATCGTTTACGTAAAAACCCCAAACGATAATACTATCAAAGCAAATCAATACGATACTAAATTAACCGCTAATAACGCTACTGCGAAGTTAAAAATAACCACGACTGGTGACTTATTAGATGTTAGTGGGACAATTGAGTATAAAAAAAAAGAAACCACTACAACGGTATCTAAAATAGTCCCTATGAGTGGTTTATTCATTTACGGTGGTGCGTCCGTTGTTCCAATGTTGCAAAGTGTTGAAGTGGGGGTGGATTATCAAATTAGGAACACTGTAATAATTGGCATTAACGCTGATCATAACTTTCAATATAATTTTAATAGTATTGGGGTTAAGTTGGGGGTTAATATATTTTAATTTCAATATCTTATATTACACAAAACATACTCCTATCCCTCCCTTTAGGGTTACTATCAGCACCTTTGTTACTGCTATACCTTAGTTAGTAACAATTATTTTTTTGCCACCAAGCCTGTACGCTCACTCATAATCTCACAATATTTCGCATCAATGTCGTACATAATAGAATCAAACCCTAAATCTTCTGCAACTTTTCCAGTTGTTCCACTTCCTCCGAAAACATCAATAATTAAATCACCATCATTTGCAGTAGTTCTAATTATCTTATTTATAATTTCCTCGGGTATTTGGCAAGGGTGTTCTGTTTTTTCTTTACTTACATTCTTAACTTGGTTTACATTCCACCAGTCATAAAGTTTCGCACCTGTTTTACCTTCTGCAATTCTTTTTATAATTCGTTTGTCTTTTAGGTTTTTGTAAGATTGTCTTACTTTTCTAAAATCAGGTTTGCACCCCCACCAACTTATAATTCTACTTTGTTTTCCTGTGTTACTATTGTAAACCCAACAAACAACTTGTTCGCATTTTCCTTTTATTGCTTTAGGTAGTAAATTTATAGTTTCTTCTGGATAATGTATAATTACACAAGGCGTTGGTATTTTAGATAATAACTCAATGTAATCATCTTCACTCATTCTGTCCTTATATTGATTATACGCATATCCTTGATTATAAGGAGGGTCTGTAATTGTCAAACCTTTTGGTATTTCACAATCTCTAAAGTCTTTATTTATTATCTGTATCATATATTTTAATTTTTACTAAAATTAATTTGCCAACGCTCTAAAAAATAACAGTAACTAACACCGTATATAATTCAGTTGTGAAAAACAACCGAAATCATATACATTTCGTTAGGCAACAGATGAACTACCGCCATTTAGTTTTGAAATCAATACCTCCTTTTGGTTTTCTTCCGTTTAAAAATTCCATCACTCTAATCGTTGGTCTTTCAAGTGATCTTCCTGCAAAACCAGGGAATCTATTATCATAATCATTTTTTTGAACTCCAATTGCTTCTTTTTCTATTTCTTCAATTGTTGCATTTTCATCTATATCAAAGTATTCAAAGCCTAATCCCCCGTTTTCTCCGAATTTTTGTGTAATCTGAAATGTTTTCATATTTTTTATTAATTAAGTGAGTAAATCCGACCACTTTAGATTTTGCTTATTTACAAGTCGTTTCATATACTGAAACGTTGTAGTGCATTAGTCAACAATAAATTTATCGTTCAAATAACACTGTAAACCTTCTACTAATTCTGCTCTAGTACCTGTCACTATAACTGTTGCGTGGGGGTGCATATTTTCACTCAACCACTTCATTAGAGGAACTACCGCTTCTTCAAAAGTTTTAGCATCTTCAATAGACTCACTAGCTACAGTTACAATTCCCTTCCAATCATTAGGAACTCTACCATTTGCTTTTTCATAAAGATTCAGTTCTTTAATTAGTTTGTTTGATTTTTTTAAAATTAAGCTCATAATAATAACGCCCTACAACACTATGTATAGCAAATAGCCGTGTTACGGGTCTTTTTGAAACTATTTGCTTAATTATTAATTACTGTTTATTTACTTCATTCCGTGCTTAAATCGGCTACTTGCCATACACTAAGCGTCACCCATAATAAACATCTAAAGTTATTTTAAAGGCTACAATTCGTAATCACTAATATCTTCTCGATCATTTAATATTTGCATTAATCTTTCAGGAGTTAACGCCCATCCGCAGAGTACTTCATGAGTCCCGAACTTCCCGCAATCAGATGAAAACTCAAGGGATATTTTTTCTTTATTTTGCACAATGCTGACCTCAACTGTTTGTTTTTCTTTTTTATTGTATATTAAGTTCATAATTTTGTCTTTTTAAATAGCAACTAATAATCATCTTTAATATCCACAATATTAATAACAACCTCTTTTTTTAAAACCTTACATATTGCCTCTAAAGTGCTAATTGATGTGTTGCCGTTACCTTCTATCTTGCTAATAGTCGGAACAGAAACGCCCGCCATTTTAGCTAAATCAATTTGATTAATTTTCTTATCCTTTCTAATAATCATTAATTGTGTACCTACCTTCATATCTTATTTATTTAATTACAAATATATAACAAATTTAGTTATAAATCTAATTTATTTTTTTGCTTTAATAAAATAAACTTTTGTATATTTGTACCGAACAAAAAACTAATACATATGTTTACATACGAATATGATCAATTAACAGGAGTATCAACAACAAAAGAAGATGAACACACAGTTGCTCAATTACATATTAATAGCGATGTGTTCGAGCAATTAGACGGAGAAGAAATGAGTGACGGCGAAATAGAGATGCACTGCGAAGGAATGTATAAAGAATACGATAGGATTAAAGAACTTGAAAAGAGTTTTGAAAACGATATTACCCAATAAAAACTAAATATTATGAAAATAAGTCACAATTTCACAAAGAATAATATTTTTATAGAAGTATTACAATGGCCCAATTTAGACACTCAAATGTTTGGGTTTTTCTATAAAAAGTCGATAACCATAGGGTTTTCATTCAGAACAATAGGAGTTTGGAATATTAAATATAAAACCACTAAAATATAATGGCAACAACAATATCAGAGAATAGCAGAGAATTATTTTTACACATAGCCGAGAAGCATTTTCACGACCACCCGCTTGACCATCAGTACATAGAACGTAAACACGTTGTAAAGATGCTTAATGACTATGGTGAAACAGAGAAGGCTAATGAATTAACAGAATTATTATAAACCAAAACAAGCGTCAATTATAACTTAACCATGTTATTTTATTTGACAAATTGGCGCTTAAATTATTACCCAAAGTAAAAGTAAACACAGTCGAGAACCTAATAGCATATCAAAAATTCAAGATACAACCAGCGGATAAAGACATTTCAGATTACTTTATATATTGCGAAAGTTCGTTTAACCTTAAAAATGAATAGGATATTTAATTAATTTAATGTATATTTACATAACAAATAGAGCCGATGCGGCTATTATGAAAAAATGTGTTGTTTATAAAAATTAATAACGCCGACGCGCTTACGGCAAGATTAAGCGTAATTTAAAATTATTAATTATGAGTTGGTTAGAAAGACCCGAAAAAAAGAGTAGCAATCCTGCTGCCAAATTCCTTGAATGGAAATCAAATGACAAATGCTTCTCGTACTACGACAAGGAGAAAAAAGAAAACGTCAAAGTGCCACTTCCTTTAAAATTCGTTATACTTGAACATTACCATACTGTTAAAGGTTGGAATGACGCAAGCGAAAGCGGAATTTATGCAAATGAAGTACTTTATACAGGTTCTGAACAATTAGAAGTCAAATCGTTTAAAGGCGGTGAAATAGCAAAAGGACTTTACAAAGACATAAGGTCTAAAATTATTGATGCTGGTGGTAAATATCACAGATCAATTTATGCAGTAACCAATGACCTAGAAATTATTAACATCGCCATAAAAGGTGCTGCAGTTTCTGAATACTCTAAATTCATTGAGGTTAATGGCGATAATTTTTTTACTCAAAATTGGGTAGAAGTTTCAAGCGTTGTTGATGGAAAGAAAGGGAGTATCAAATATAGCTCCCCTGTATTTAAAAAGTCAACTGAAATAAAAGACTCTTCAAAGTTAAGACCATTTGCAGAAACTTTACAAGCATATATGAATGAGTATATGCCTAAGGCGTCAGGTGAACGTTTAGGGTCGGTGGTTGATAAATATGAAGCCGATAAAGAAATGGACGAAGGAGATTTAGAATTTTAATTAAAAATTAAAAATTAACCAAGGCGCATAATTAATTTTATGCGCCTTTTTAAAAATCAAAAATTATGAGCAAAGATTTATTTTACTTAATGCGTGAACAAGAGATTGCTACATCAAATTTTTTACCGACAAAAAAAGAGATAACAAAGACGTCTAAAGAGTTTGCGGAAAAACTTATTGAAGACGGAAACCACAACCCACAGGAGTTATTTGCGCAAGCTTTAAGGCTATCGGAATCTTTGAGTATCATAACCGATGCTTTGAAAAAATCACTACCAGAAGAAAACTTTGAAGCGTTCGGATTAAAAGGAACTTATAGAAGCGGTGGGGATGCTATAAATTATAAAGAAGACCCTATTTACTGCGCGTTAAAAGAAGATTTAGACAATCGTACCGAATTGCTTAAAACAGCTCAGAAACAGGATCTAATTGATGCTAGTGGTAATGATGTACCAAAAGTTTCAACTACTCCCCGTAAATCAAGTTTGGCAATATCTTTTTAGCCTTAATTAATAGCAATTTTAAAAACCGTTTACATTTATGTAGGCGGGTTTTTTATTAAAAGACACATTATAGGTAAAGACACATTATCGTAATCCTATATACCCCCTACAAAATAGAAATGAATTTCAATATAGGGGGCAGCAAAATACTATTTTAATGTGTCTAATGCGGAATACCTTTGTATTCATTGACTTTAATGTGTCTTTAAAGTGTCTTCAAAGTGGAATAACTGTCTTTTAATAATTTAATGTAATTTTGTTTGTTATGTTAATATAAAAGACTATCTTTACTTTTTAAACGAACACTATGACACACTTTAAAAATAAAATAAAGGATAAGGGCTTAAAGATTATTTGGCTTGCCGATAAATGTGATATAAGCCAACCTTTAATGTCTATGTATCTTAATGGGGATAGACCTATGCCTTTTAAAGTTGAAGACAAATTAAAGGAATTACTTAATTAATTAGGTTTTTTTTATAATAATTGCTATAAAAATATAACAAATATATGAATATCACAGTATTTAAAGATTTATTTAAAAGCACGGACGTGCCTTTTATAGTCCCTATTGATAAGGTTATTAGGAGAATAAAAGAGGGCTCTTCTAAAGAACTGATAGATCGTATTAGAAGTTCTAAAAACAAAGAAGAAAAGGATATTTTAAAAAGAAAACTTCCTGCTATCTTATTTGCTGGGGAGTTTTCAGAACGCAACAAAGATGGATGCACCTCACATTCTGGCTTTATGATTACTGACTTTGATAAATTTCCTAACGAATCAGAATACAATATATCGTTTGAATTATTGAAAAACAATAAACACGTTTATTTGATTTTTAGAAGCCCTAGCGGTAATGGATTTAAGGCATTAATAAAGATACCTAGATCAGATAAATTTGAGCATACAAAATACTTTAAATCGTTTACAAAGGAGTTTAAATACCAGTATTTTGATATTTCAAATTCAGATATTTCAAGAGTTTGTTTTGAATCTTATGATCCAGATATTTATGTAAACAAAAACGCTATTGATTTTTCACCTAAACTTATAGATGATGGTTTTGAGTCTAAAGAATACTTCTCTTATACACCTTTAATAGATGAAGATAAGATTATTGATAGAATCATGCTATGGGACTGGAAGAAATCCTTTGTAGAGGGTGAAAGGAATAATTTGATATTTGATATTTCTGGGGCGTTTTGCGAGTTCGGTATCTCTGAAAGTACAGCGATAGGTTATATTATAAACAACGTTGTTATAGGAGAGTTTTCAGAAGATGAAGCAAAGAAGACAATTAAGAACGTTTACCGTAAAAGACAATTTGGAAGCCGAGTATTTGAAGATTACGAAAGAAAAAAGAAGCTACAAAAAGATGTAATTAAAAAAGATAAGGAGGAAATAAAAAAAGAGTATAACCTTAATGATGACGACTACGATAATGTAAAGGACGAAGCCGAACAAGGTTTCTTTTGGTACTTTGAAGAGGATAAAAAAGGAAAGACAAAGACTAAAATAGATCCTCTTAAATACAAATTCTTTTTAGAAAGAAATGGATTTAAAAAGTTTTTCCCAAGCGATAGCCAGAAGCCTACATGGGTAAAAATTGAATCAAACAAGGTCCAAGAAACATCGACGGAAAAAATAAAAGATTATGTGCTTGATTACCTTCTTAAGAACAACCATCTATCGGTGTGGAGTTACTGTGTAAATTATCAAACTCTTTTTTCTGAAAACTTCCTTTTAATGCTTCAAACTATTGAATTAATGATGCTTAAGGACACTAGGTTAAAATCTTATATCGCTTATAGGAATGGTATCTTAGAAGTAACTAAAAAAGGCTACGATTTAGTAGATTACATTGATGTAGATGGGTATATCTGGGAAAGCCAAATAATAAAAAGAGACTTCGATAAAACAGAGTCTAATGAAAATGAGTATAAAACATTCATAAATAACATATCAAATGAAAGCCCTGACGCAATAGAAGCCGTAGTCGGGTATTTGCTTTCTAATTATAAAAACAAGATGAACAACAAAGCTATAATCTTAAATGATGAGGTTATAAGCGATAACCCAGAAGGAGGCACTGGTAAAGGGTTATTTGTCCAAGGTATAAGGCAAATTAGAAATGTATCAATATTAGACGGTAAGACATTTGATGACAAGAAGTCATTCCCTTACCAAACGGTCTCACAAGACACTCAAATACTTGTCTTTGATGACGTAAAGAAAAACTGGGATTTTGAGAGTAAATTCTCAATAGTTACCGAGGGAATAACTCTGGAGCGTAAAAATAAGGACGCTATTAAGCTAACTGTTGAGGAAAGCCCTAAGATGGTTGTCAGCACAAATTACGCTATAAAAGGTGCTGGGAATAGTCACGAAAGACGAAGGCATGAAATAGAAATCTCGCAATACTACGGAAGACATTTAACCCCCTTTGATGAATTTAAAAGGCAGTTATTTGATGATTGGAGTGAAAAGGAGTTTATGCAGTTTGATAATTACATGGTATATTGTTTAATAAAATATTTAAAAAATGGATTAATAGTACAGGAAGCCAAGAATATCAATATGCGTAAATTTATAGCGGAAACAAATATGGAGTTCTACGAATGGAGTAAACTTGACGAAGTGAACATATTAATAAATGAAAGGCTTTATAAAGGAGATTTGTACTTGGCTTTCATTTCAGACTATCCAGATTATGGAAACGGAAAATATAAGCTGTCACAAAAATCATTCAAAAAATACCTTGATAAATTTGGCGAATACTTTGATTATGAGGTGGTACATGATAAAGATGTTCAAGGCAGATATGTAGAGTTTATTGGGGAAGGAGAGTCTCTTAAAGAGTATGATAATAATTTAGCATTTTAGTAATGAAAGAACTTAGAGATTACCAAACAGAAATTTCAGTTAGAGGGGCTAAAATTTTAAATAAACTAAATATTGTTTACCTAGCAATGGCCGTGAGAACTGGAAAGAGCGCAACTTCTTTAAATATTGCTAAGTTATCTAAATTTAAAAAAGTTCTATTCCTTACTAAAAAGCGCGCAATAAGATCTATTGAAGAAGATTATAAAGATTTTGGATTTGATAAGTGCTTTAAATTGAAAGTTATAAATAATGAATCGGCTCATAAATTTATAGATGATTATGATTTAATTATTAGTGACGAGCACCATAGAAATGGTGCATTTCCAAAACCCAACAACATAACCAAATTAATAAAACATAATTATAGTAACCTCCCAATGATTTTTTTAAGTGGAACGCCACATCCAGAATCATACTCACAAATATTTCATCAGTTCTGGTGTAGCGATCACAGTCCTTTTTACCCTAATGTTAGTTTCTATAAATGGGCAAAGTTGTTTGTAAATATAAAAGATAGGCATTTAGGGTATGCCGTTGTCAAGGATTATTCAGATGCAAATTATAATCTATTTAAAAATTTGATAAGCCCTTATTTTATAACATTTACACAAAAAGAAGCTGGCTTTGAAACAGAAGTAAAAGAGAATATTATAAAAGTAAAGATGAATCCTTTGACTTATCAGTTGGCCAATAAATTAAAAAAGAATAAATTTATTATTGCTAAAGACGGTAGCGAAATAATGGCAGATACTGCGGTTAAAGAAATGCAAAAGTTACATCAAATATACTCTGGAACTGTTTTATTTGAAGATGGCACAAATAGGATATTTGACTTTAGTAAAGTTGAATTTATAAAAAATCATTTTAAAGATTATAAAATTGCTATCTTTTATAAGTTCAAGGCCGAGTATGAAGCACTAAAGGAAGTTTTAGGTAATAAGTTAACAAATGATTTAGAAGAATTCAATACAACCAGTAAATGGATAGCGTTACAAATTGTATCAGGAAGCGAAGGGATAAGTTTAAAAGAAGCGGATTATTTGGTTTACTACAATATTGATTTTAGTAGCAAGAATTACTGGCAAAGTAGGGATAGGCTAACCACTATGAAAAGGAAGTCGAACGATGTTTATTGGTTGTTTGCAGAAGACGGCATCGAGGAAAAAATATATCAAAAAGTATTAGATAAAAAAAATTATACACTATCAGTGTTTAAAAAAGATTTCAAATGAGTTATCAAAAAACAATTATAAAAGAGTGGGAGCAAAAAGGCTATGATGTTTTGAAAAATATAAGACTTAATAAGAGCGGATATCCTGATCTTCAATGTTTAAAAAATGGACTAACAGTATGGATTGAAGTGAAAGAAGTGAATGATACTTTGAAACCATTGCAAAAATTAAGGATAGACCAATTAAAATCTAACGGTTTTAAAGCATTTTGCATAAAATCTGGAAAAGGTATAATTTACTAAACATGGAAATAAGAACATCTAAATTAGGAAGGGAATATCAAGTGATTGCAATCACAAAGATTGCTAACACAAATAAATGGATAAACAGAATGGAAAGAAATCATTATTGTGAAAGAATTAAGTTTTTAGATAATGGCGAGATAACCCATATTTACTATGACCATTATAATAAGGTTTATAAAAAAGAGAAAGATCCAAATGCTTTTTTAAAAACTTGAAATAATACAACCGTGCAATCGTGTTTAAAAACGGTGAGTTCTATCGTGAGGGCAGTAAGGTTTATAGTAGTTGGGAATTAGCGATTACAGAAACAGAAAAAATATTTTATAATAAATCGTTTTTATAGTTGTTTATTTCAATAATCATTGTATATTTACATATCGGCAATAAGGTCGGAAATAAAATTTAGAAATTATGACTTTCACTAAAAACACAACACCAGAACAAAGAGTTGAATTAATCATCAACAATGCTGAAGAAATTAAAGGAAGCGCTCCAGCTTACAACGTAGATGGTAATGCTCTTTTAAATGCAATTTTAGAAACTGTAATTAGTAGAGAGTTTGAATTTGATTTTTTAATGGTAGGAAAAACATCCATTTATGATTTAATGGAAGAAGTTGCTGAAAAAATAGAGGCAGACGGAAATGAAGATTTTTATGTTAATAAAACAGATTTAATGATGAACGAATATGCTCGTGCTCAAGAATATTTTGATGCTCAAAGAAAATTACAAATGGATACTTACTCAAGAAAATTTAACTAATAAAAATTTATTATGAAAACTTACAACTACACTTACGATGGAAATGCTATTCAAAAATCAAGATTTGAAGCTGCTGTACCCAAAGATTGGGAAAAAGAATATGATGAGCTTAAAGGCTATTCATTTGGCTATTATAGTGCTGTAGAAAGAGATGATGATTAAGAGTAAACTAAAAGAACCAAAAGACTTAATAAATTGGGTAGAATTAAGCAGATATTTAGCGGGAAACGAAAGTAGTGTCTCCCGCAATCGCTGCCCTAAGAAGTATCAAAAAAAAGTTGATAGTTTAATCGAGGTTTTAGAATCTTGGAATAACGAAAGTAAATAGCCATGAAAGAAGAATATAATAAAGCCGTAATAGCTTATTTAAAAGCCTTTGAGAAAAAACAAGAATTAATTTTCGAAGGATGGGTAAACAATGAGATCGGGACCATCGCAGAATTTAATCATGGGTCTTACTACATAGACTTCCAAGATATTAAATTTGATATTGATAATAATATTAAGGTTGGTAAGTTTTTCGACTATTACGATCTTCGCTTGGACAACTACAACAAAGACAAACAACAGATCAATTACAAAACATTTAACATGATTTACTAAAATGAAAATTACATACATAGCCCACCCCATCGGTGGAGACGTCAAAAACAACATAGAGCGTGTTTTAAGCATCATTAAAGAAATTAACTTAACCGAACCCGACGTATTGCCTTTCGCTCCTTATATCGTCGATCTAATGGCTTTAGATGACAATATTCCAGAACAAAGGCAGCGAGGAATTAAAAATAACGCACATCTATTTACTTGCGTAGATGAATTGAGATTATACGGTGATAGAATTAGCGAAGGCATGCAGGAAGAAATGAGCATAGCTAGAGATTATGGTATTCCAATGACACCAATGACCGAAGAAATAAAAGAAATTCTTAAATAATAGTTGGTATTTCAATATTATTAGTTATATTTGCCTAAGCTAAATAAATTAAAACTATGAAAAAAATAACAAAAGTAACAATAGACGGAATAGTTTATTCAAAAGAATCGTATGAAGGCAATTGGTGGAAATTCTTATTAAATTCAATACCTGAATATGATATTGAAAGATATGCTGAATGTATTTTAGGTCTTATAAGCGAAGATGATTGTGATCGTGATGATTATGATATAGATGATTTTGATGATGAAGATTTAATTGAAGAGGCTGAAAAAAGAGGAATGATTTTTATAAAGACCGCATCAATAATTCAATGCGATTTAGTAAAAGAAGCAATTAATAAATTAGGGTTATGAAAACAAAAAACCAAAAACAAGGATTTTACATTTTACTAATCCTTTGCATAGCCTTAATCGCTATTGCCGAATACTCACTAACTTTAATTAATTTATTATGAAACAAGATACAATAAAATACAAAGACGTTATAGAACTAGGATTTAAACGTAAGGAGTTGGACGACGATGTGTTTGTTAGTCAGCATGGTTATGGTTGGTTTATCGTGACCAAGAAGCTATCTAAAACGCTGTACCTAGATTGGGATTGCGCAGATAGAACGGTAACCTTGATACGAAATAAAAAAAGTAATATTTTGTCAAGATTACCAATAAAAAACCTTGATAATTTAAAGGATATTAACTCCTTTTTTACAGATAAGATATGACAGCAACAATACCAACAACATGGCAAAGCACTAACTTTTCAACATGGTACAAAGAGCACATTAAAAGCCTTCATGAAATTGATGAAGATTACGAACTATTAAACGACGATTAGATGACTTACCAAAAAATATATGATATTGTTTGTGATTTTTATAAAATAGATATAAAGACTAAAACTCGTCAAAGGTCTTATGTTTACCCTAAATATATCTATTTCGACTTATGCAAAAGATACATTACTAATTTTAATTTATCGAGATGTGGTGGGTATATTAGGGTTAATCATGATAATGTAATCTACGGAATTAACAAGCTCAATAAAGAGTTATTAAAACAAGATAAAGAACTATTAAAAGACTATAATTTTATAGACTCATTGTTTATCAATCAAAGCGAAATACGATTGAATTTTAGTTATTTTAATCTAAATCAAGAACTTAACCAAGAAATAAAGAAATTAAAATTAACAATTAATAATCTAAAGAATGAAATTTCTATAGCTGATTATCATCCTATATTTAAAGAGATTGATGAATTAAATTACGAAACATTGCAAAGATTCTATGAAGATAGATGGAAACCGTTTAAGAGAATGAATGAATGTTAATGAATAAAAAGAAAATATTTGTTAATTAATTAGTTTAGTACGTATATAAGTATTATCTTTGATTAATCAATAAAGCTAAAACTTAGAAATTATGAAAAATTTATCTATTAAATTATTAAACTCTACTAAAGGTAGTAAAATGGTTTCAAATCTAATCTTCGGTTTTGATAATGAAAAAAGAAATGGAGTTCGTTTGACTGAGTTCAATTTCATAAATGAGTTACCAACTTCTCAGATGGAGTTGTTTAACTTATTATACAATGCCTCAAACGAAAGTAATAGAGCTGACTTCGCTATAAATATAATGAAAGGCTATCCAGTAAAATAGATAGTTTAATTTTAATAATATATGACAACAATTCAAGAAATACAAAAAGAGCTATGCATACAAAATAAAGACATTGCCGAGTTTTTTGGCTATAAAGATGTAGGAAGCTACAATAGAGCAACAAGAAAACCTCACATAGTTAACGGAGTTGAACAAATTTACAAACTAATAAAACACCATGAAAGCACTTAAAAAATTAATCAAAGCAATATATTATGAATTAACGATGTTAGCATCTGCGATTCCAAATCAATATAAAAGCGATAAAATGACCAACGCAAAGAAACCCGAATACTTAATTAAATAGATTATGAAAACTAAAAAACAACATAGTATAATATTATCCTACATTTGTATAATAGCTATATTTTTACTAGGTCTATATATTGTAATTAGTGCTAATCTTTGGTAGGTATGAAAGCTAGAGAGATTAGATTTGGAAATTATGTAAAAGATTATTTAGGCTTGTTAGTTGAATTTGATATTGACTGCCTTATGAATAATAATTTTGAAGAATTAAAACCGATACCAATAGCTAAGGAATTGCTTTTTATCTTTAATTTTAGGGAAACGCATATTAAAGGCAGCTATATTTATAAAATGTTTAGATTTCATACTCAAAGGCCAAATGACGAGGATAAATTCACATTAGTAACGGAAATATATTTTAATGAACGTCAAATATTATTAACCGCAGATTTGAAATACTTCCATCAACTTCAAAATCTATACTTCGCATTAACTGGAAATGAATTAACTTTAAAGAAATGAACAACGATATAAAACAACCAACCAAAAGAAAGTCAGTAGTAAAAGGTAAATGGGTTTCAGAGCCATGGGACAAATTGGTTAATTTAGTGACGATGCATCCGGTCCAAACGAGATGGATTGATAAATATTAGATAATAAAAATAAAAAGGTTATATTTACAGTTAATAATTTGTGTTTCATAATCACATATTTTAGTTTTTTGGTTAATCCTCAGCTTAATAGTTGGGGATTTTTTGTATATTTGTAGGTATGGCAGGAGCACCTAAAAGGAATGATAACGCGGAAGTATGGAACATTGATGAAGCTGAAAAGTTTATGAATGATTCACTCGCATTGGCTATTGAGATGAAGCACGATTTTATAGGAGAGATAGCAAGGGATATGAAACAGTACAGACAATTATATCCTTATCTTATTGATAAATTTCCTAACCTTTCTAAAACATATAATCGCATAATCCAAGAATGCGAATCTAATTGTTTTAGTCACGGTAAAAAGGGCGACATAGTCCCTAGCCTTGCAATTATGAACTTAAAGTCTAATCACGGCTGGACTGATAGGATGGAAAGCAAAACAGATATAACAACCAACGGCAAAGACTTCAATATAAATTCCATCTATGGAAAAGATAAAGAAGCATAGTAATATTTGGAATGCATTAGGAAACGATACCAGATACTTTATTCTAACCGGTGGGCGTGGATCAGGGAAATCATTTGAAGCAAATCGTTTTTGTACTCTCCTAACATTCCAGAATAACGAAAAGGTTTTATTCACACGTAAGACCATGACCTCCGCACACATTTCAATCATCCCAGAGTTTGAACAGAAAATAGAATTATTGGGGCTTGTAAATCAATTCAAAGTATTAAAGCAAGAAATCACAAATGTAAGATCTGGAAGTGAGATATTATTCAGGGGTTTACAAGCATCAAGCGGAGACAATACGGCTAACTTAAAATCATTACAAGGCATTACTGCATGGGTATTAGATGAAGCTGAGGAATTAACAGACGAAACGATGTTTGATAGGATTGATTTATCTATCAGGCAAAAAGGAAAGCAAAACAGGGTTATATTAATTCTTAACCCGACGACAAAAGAACATTGGATTTACAAGCGTTTCTTTGAAGATAAGGGAGTTAATGAGGGTTTTAATGGAGTATACCAAGATACCACCTACATACATACAACTTATTTAGACAATGTAGAAAACCTATCTAAATCCTTCTTAAATCAAGCGCAAAGAATAAAAGAATCAAGTCCCGACAAGTATAAAAATATTATGTTAGGTGGCTGGCTTAATAAAGCGGAGGGCACTATCTTTAATAATTGGTACATTGGGGATTTTAAAGAAAGCGGGTTATCTATTTTCGGTCAGGATTATGGCTTTAGTATAGATCCTACTACATTAGTAGAGTGCTCAATATTCCAAGACAAAAAAGAAATATACGTTAAAGAACGTTTTTATAAACAACGACTTTCAACAAGTGAAATATTTGATCTTAATAAATTTCATGCAAACAATAGCCTTATAATTGGAGATAGTGCGGAACCTCGATTAATTTCAGAACTTGAAACGATGGGTAATAATATTGAACCCGCTATAAAAGGGCAAGGTAGTATAACCGCAGGCATATCATTATTACAAGACTATAAAATTATAGTAAGCCCATGCAGCACTAATTTAATAAAGGAGTTAAACAATTACGCATGGCACGACAAAAAAAGCAGTACGCCAATTGATAACCACAACCATATAATTGACGCTTTAAGGTATGCGGTTACAAAGTATTTAGAACCAAAAAAAGAAGTATTTTTATTCTAATTTTAATTATTGTACTTTTACGAAAATGTTTATATTTATCAAATGAGATTATTCGGGAGAGAATGGGGAACAAAACCTAATAGTGATGGTCTTC